>VOFD01001129.1_pt1 | contig 11761 bp, 15 predicted proteins | sample 5384101 | NCBI WGS metagenome assembly VOFD01 (sample SAMN12384723, study PRJNA508395) | human gut metagenome | isolation source: healthy gut C | host: Homo sapiens
GAAATCAAAGCTGAAGAATGTATCGATTGCGGTACCTGTGCAGGAGCTTGTCCTACAGGAGCTATTTCTCAGGCTGACTAATCTTAAAAAGATAAAAAAGAAGGTGTTTTGAGTTTTACTCAAAGCACCTTTTTACTTTCCGCTGTTATCTTCGGAACAATCCGAAACGGCGTTTGTTCATTTTTGTCGGTGTATAGGGTGGAAGCTTTGCCGCAGCCACCTCCTGATACCCCCCGCTGTCTTCCCCGAAGCGCTTCATCCAGTTTCCGGAAGCGGGCCTCCTCTTTTCTCCCTGTCCTGTTCCATGGCGTCCATTTCATTCAGAAGCCGGTCGGTAACCTGCCGTGTTATGGCCTCTTCCAGTCTCAGATTGTTTTCCTGAAGCGCCTGAGCCACAATACCATCCATTATGTATTTGAAGTGGCTCATTTTTCTGCCGCACTGATTCCGGCGGCTGCCGGGACCTCTGCCTTCTTCACTTCGGCCAGTTCCGCCGTCGCTGTTTCCGCTGCTTTGACATCGTCCTTTTTCCGGGCTTCATTTTCATTGTCCTCGTAGCCCTGACGTACATTGTCCAGAGAAATGATATTGTTCTCCTTTTCCTCCAAAAACATAATCTCCAGAACATCCTTTATCGCCTTCAACTGAAATCCCCTGTCCTTCAGCGCCCGTATATGGCAGAATACATCGATTTCCCGCTGTGTATAATAACGATGGCCCATTTCATTCCTTGGTATATCCAGTGACAGTTCATCCTCCCAGTATCTTAATACATGAGATTCCACTTTAACCATCTTTGCTGCATCCGAAATTGTGTATCGCATCTCTTCCATAGAATACCTCCACTATAACCTTCTCGTTACCTAACAATCAAATTATAGCAAATAAACAAAATATTTCAATTTTACGCCCCCACATCTTATCGACAATCCCTCTTCGAAAAATAAAAAAACCGGTCACTTTATTCGTGCCCGGCACTGTATACGCCGAAACCTGCGCTATTTTATTGCTTTGATTTATTGGCAAACTTCGTGTAATTCGGCAGCCATACGAGTTCCACCGTACCGATTGGGCCGTTACGCTGTTTGGCAATAATAATTTCAGAAATATTTTTCTTATCGGTATCTTTATTATAATAATCATCCCTGTAGATAAACATAACCACATCGGCATCCTGTTCAATGGCCCCGGATTCTCGAAGGTCCGACAAAATGGGCCGGTGGTCGGGGCGTGTCTCACAGGCACGGCTGAGCTGGGACAGGGCGATGACCGGCGCATCGATTTCTCTGGCAAGAGCTTTCAGAGAACGGGAAATATCCGAAATTTCCTGCTGTCTGGAATCGCTCCGTTTATTGCCGCCGCTCATCAGCTGAAGATAGTCGATGATTACAAGGCCCAGATTATTTTCAAGCTTATATTTCCGGCATTTGGAACGCAGTTCAGAAATTGAAATTCCCGGCGTATCGTCAATAATCAGCGGGGCCTGACTGATATCCCCGGCGCTCTCGATCAGCTTTTCCCAGTCATTGGCGCTTAAATTACCGGTACGGATCAACTGGGAATCCACCTTGGATTCCATGGATAACAGTCGGTTGACCAACTGGTCCCGGGACATTTCCAGGCTGAAGATTGCCGTTGTAATCTGGCTTTTTACCGCAATATACTGGGCCAGATTCAGCACGAAAGCCGTCTTGCCCATGGATGGACGGGCCGCCACAAGAATCAGGTCCGAAGGCTGGAATCCGGAGGTTTTATAATCCAGATCATAAAATCCCGTCGCCAGTCCGGTCACGGTGCCTTTGTGCTTGGCCGCCATTTCAATCTTATCAATAACGCTTAAAACCACATCCTGAATGGGAACAAAATCATCGCCGCCCTTTTTCTGAAGCAGGTCAAAAATCTTCTTCTCCGTATCCTCCAGAATCTGGTCCACCGGCTCCTTGCCGAGATAACAGGTATTGGCAATATCCTCATTGGCCTTAATCAGACGCCGTAACAGCGACTTTTCAGCAACTGTTTCCGCATAGTGTCGGACATTGGCCGATGTCGGCACATCATTTAAAAATACCGCTGATGAACTCAACGCTTGTCAGTTCCGGCGGGACATCTTTATTTTTCAGACGTTCCTGCAGCGTCACCAGGTCCACCGGCTTATCCTCGCTGTAAAGCTCCGTCATAACGCCGAAGAGAATCCCATACTGTCTCTGGTAGAAATCACCACTGCCGATAATTTCCGAAGCCGTTGTGATCGCATCCGCATCCATCAGCATGGAACCGATCACCGCCCGCTCCGCCTCGTCACTGTGAGGCAATATTCTCTTGATTAACGCTTCTTCCATCGAAGTGTCTCCTCTCTGAATTGATTACGCTTCAGCGACCTTTACCGTCAATTCCGCGGTCACCTGAGGATGTACTTTATAAGGCACGATCACAGTGCCTACCATACGAATCGGTTCCTGCAAATGCAGCTTCTTTTTATCAATATCCAGTCGAGCTGGGTTTTCGCTGCCGCTGCGATTTCTTTTGTGGAAACAGAACCGAAAACCCGGCCGCCTTCACCGGTCTTAATCGATACTTTAACCACTTTTTCCTTCAGTTCTTCTGCAAAAACCTTCGCAGCTTCCAGTTGTTCCTTCGCAACCTTTTCTTCATTAGCCTTTTTCAGCTTCAGATCATTCAGATTTTTGTCGTCGCTTCCAGACCTAATTTTTTTCTTTAAAATAAAATTTCTTGCATAGCCTTCATTGATTTCAACAAGCTCGCCTTTTTCCGAGGCTCTTTACATCTTCCAATAAAATAACTTTCATTTATATCGCTCCTTCTTTCTGCATATCTGTAATCGTCTTTTCACAAGTTCTTCGGCATCTCCCTCCGTCATATCCAGGAGCTGTGCTCCGGCAATCGTACTGTGACCGCCGCCGCCGATCCGTTCCATAACAAGCTGGACATTGATGCCGTCCACGCCCTCCATCGAGCGGGCGCTGACATAAATAGTATCCTTTATCCGCGTAAATACAAAGGACGCCTTAATTCCGGTAATATTGAGCAGTTCATTTGCCACCTGGGCGCCGACGATCGTCGGACTTTCAACCCCTCTGCCGGACATACGGCATAGGCCATATCATTTTCCATCTCCGCCTGGCGCACTGCCTCCGCCCGGGCCCGGTAGATTTCCATACTGTCTCTGAAAGCCAGATGGACACGGGTAATATCCGCGCCGCTTTTCTTTAAGAAAGCTGCCGCTTCAAAGGTCCGCACACCAGTCTTGCTGGCAAAATTATTGGTATCGATCATCAGTCCGGCAAACATGGCGTCGGCTTCAATCGGACGGAGCTTCACCCCGTCTGTAATATACTGAAGAATCTCTGCCACCATTTCACAGGCTGAAGACGCATAGGGTTCAATATAGGACAGCACCGGACTTTCTATGGATTCGCTGCTCTGGCGGTGGTGATCCAGAACAACCACGGTCTTTGTCCGGTTGAGAAGCTCCGGCCCCTCCGTATATGACGGGCGGTTCACATCCACGACCACCAGGGCAGTTTCCATATTCATAATAGCCGCAGCTTCACTGCTTTTTAAAAACATATCCGGCTCATATTCCGGATTATCTTTGAAGGTATTCAAAATCGGCTGAACCGATGTCGTTATATCGTTAATGACAATGTGGGCCGGTTTATTTAATGCCTTGGCCGCCCGATACACGCCGATAGCGGAACCGAAGCTGTCCACATCCCCGACCTTATGGCCCATAATAACTACCTGATCCTTGCCGAGAATGATCTGTTTTAACGCATGGGCTTTCACACGGGCTTTGACACGGGTTCCCTTCTCGACCTGTTTCGTCTTTCCACCATAGTAAGAAATCTTGTCTCCGGCTTTGACAACGGCCTGATCGCCGCCTCGTCCAAGGGCCAGATCAATGGCATTCTGGGCCCATCAAAGGACTGGCCGTAGGAAATGGCATTCATTCCCACACCGATGCACATGGTCACCGACATTTCATTACCGATGTTGATCTCCCGGACTTCATCCAGAATCGAAAAGCGGCTGGACTGAATCGCAGACATGTGCTTATGATTGACCACAAAAATATACCGGTCCTTCTCCACCTTGGTTATAATGGCATCATAGGACTGCATATATTTTGTAATTTTTCGTTCAATCAGCGCTGCCAGCAATGACCGTCGGACTTCCTCCGTACTGCTCATCGCCTCTTCAAAGTTATCAATAAAAATAATTCCCGCCACCAGCTTCTGTTCCTGATTCTCCCGGATATAACGGCGTATATCCGTTTCATCAAACATAAACATGGCGATCAGCAGATTCTCCGGATGGTCAAAAGCCCACCAGATTATTATGTTCCGCAAAATCCTCCACATGCATCCGGCAAAACTCTGTCCGGTAAATCCGGTCCTCATGGACAATCTCCAGATAACTCTTTTCCTTCATCTCCTGAATCTTTTCAAAATCCACCGCCGGGAAAATCGCCTGAATATTTTTCCTCACAGCCAGACTGCCGACCAGGGAAGAAAGCGCTTCATTTCCCACATCAGCTTCCCTGAAGCATCCAAAACGCCATAAGGCACTTCCAGATCATGAAGGAGTTTCTTCTGCACCTGACCGTATTCCAGCCCAAAATTTATCAGTTCCTCTGTAATGGCCGGTTTTGAATAGAAGGAGACAACAATGGAAAAAATAAGATGCACCAGGAAAAATACGCCCATCAGAATACCCGCCTGATGATCCAGTACAAAAACACCGATAGCCATCGCCGCCACAATGATGTTAAGTATAATCGGCCATCTCAGGTACCATTTTAAACGCCCTTTGATTTCCATATCATTATTCATATTCTACCTCATTATTTCTGATTATTTTCCAATTCAGCTACACGATTATCCTTTATTATAGCATTTTACCGGGTGCTGGTAAATACCTCTTTCGTATTTCCACCGTGTTGACATCCGGCTGTCAATCCTTTAAACTTATTTTATATCTCTTCGGATATAAAATAACACAGAAAGAAGGTGCCTGTAATGAGTCAGGTCTGTATCTTTTTTGCACCGGGCCTTGAAGAAATCGAAGGTTTGACTGTCGTCGATTTAATGCGCCGGGCAGGTATTTCCATTCAGGTGGTCTCTGTCGCCGATACGCTTGATATCACCGGAGCCCACAATATCCATATCACCGCAGACGCACTGCTGTCGGATACGGATTTTTCCGATACTGAAATGCTCGTTCTTCCGGGCGGCGCGCCGGGAACCTGTAACCTTGAAGCCTGCGGCCCGCTGATGGATTTATTAAAAGATTTTTATCGTCAGGGCAAATACGTTGGAGCTATCTGCGCTGCACCGATGATCTTCGGTCATCTGGGATTTTTAGAAGGCCGGAAGGCCACCAGCTATCCGGGATTTGAAAAGAACTTCGCGGCGCCGATGTTGTCACCGATGCCGCTGTCGTTGACGGCCATGTAATTACCAGCCGGGGCCTCGGCACTGCCATTGAATTTGCCGCCGCCCTGATCGCTCTTTTAAAAGATGAGGAAACGGCAAAGAACATCAAAGACGAAGTCATGTATACAGAAAGATAATTCAAAGGAGACGTTATGTCAGAAAGAACAAAAAAAGCGCTGGAAAACCATGACAGAAACTATAACTGCTGTCAGTCGGTCGCCTGCGCTTACTGCGATTTAATCGGCGTGGATGAAGAGACCATGTTTAAAGCCGGTGAGGCTTTCGGTCTCGGCATGGGCTGTACCAACGGCACCTGCGGCGCCATCGCCGGCGCTGTCCTGCTCGCCGGATTCAAAAACAGCACGGGAAATCTCGAACATCCCGATTCCAAGGCATCGACCTATAAACTTTCCGCGGCCATTTTAAAGGAATTCGAGGACAAAAACGGCGCAACCGCCTGCCGTGATTTAAAGGGTATCGGCACCGGAAAAGTGCTGCGCTCCTGTCCGGGCTGCATCGAAGATGCGGCGGAAATTGTGGAGAAAGTGCTGGAACTGAAAGAATGAAACATCACATCAAAAGACCTGCCGAAACCGGCAGGTCTTTCTTATTTTTATTGATTCAATTATTTTACAAACAATTCCTATGCCATCGGATTAAATCCTGTCAGGATCAGACCGCCGAGAATCAGAATTGTCAGTGCTGCATAAATCAGACACGGAACAACGTTGGAACGCATCAGACGACCTTCTGCACCGATTGTACCACAGGTTGCACATGCGGAAACGATATTGTTTACACAAACCATGTTACCCATAGCGCCACCCATTACCTGCATTGCCAGAATCAGCATTGTTGAAAGGCCGAGACGTACAGCAGCAGCGTACTGGAGTGTGGAGAACAGTGTACAGGATACTGTTGCGGAACCGGAGATAAATGCTCCGATAACACCGATCAATGGAGCAACAACGATATAAGCTTTACCAAAAGAGGTCTGCCATACCATTTGCCATAACGATTAACATACTGTCCATACCGCTGTTGTTGAACTGAGCACCGGAGCTCTTGAACAACTGAACCATGGCGATACCGAAAAGTAATGCGATTGCAGCGCCTGCAACCATCGAGAATGTGGTCTTCCAGGCTGCTTTAACCTGTTCGCCTTTCATCTTGTGCAGAGGAATAATTAACAGTGCAACAAGGATGAATGGAAGAACACCAGGGTTCCATGCCCATTTCCATGCGAAGTTAACTTCAACACCAAAGATGTGGCTGACTGCGATAGCGAACGGTGCTTTTGTAACGTTCAGGATCGCTTTAATACCTGTCTGCGGAATACGTGTAACTACGAGGATCAGAGCGATAATACCATAAGGTACCCATGCCATAACCGGAGACATCGTTGTCTGCACTTTCATGGATTCATCTTCCTGAACATCCTGAGTGGATTTCCAGTGTTCTGCCCATGTAGAGTGTTCCGGGAATTCGAATTTCGTCTTAGGAACGAGAATACCTTTCTGAGCCGTAAGTACACAGATAACCAGAGCAACCAGAGCACCGATCAGAGATGGGAATTCCGGTCCGAGGAAAGCTGCACAGATTAAATATGGAACAACGAATGCCACTGCGGACATTAAAATGTAAGGAATCACTTCGATTGCATATTTGATGGATTTATCTTTACCGAACATTTTAACCATCATACATACCGTAATGAAAATAATAATCGGACAAATGATCGCACTAGGAATAGCAACCCATTTTGTCAGACCTAATTTCCATGCTTCAGCATTTGTAACGCCTGCGCCTGCAAGTTCACTGCTTACCATGTTGAATGCGGTATTTGTCGGAGTACCAACAGCACCGTAAGCAACTGGTGTACTGTTCAGAATCAGCGCACACATTGCTGCACAAAGCGGCGGGAATCCCAGTCCGATCAACAGCGGAGCTGCAAGAGCTGCAGGAGTACCGAAACCGGCAGCGCCTTCGATAAATGCACCAAACATGAAACCGATAATAACTACCTGAATACGCGGGTCATCACTAACGTTTGTAAACATACGGTTAATAACGCCCATACCACCGGATTGCTTCAATGTGTTCATAATGAGAATCGCACCGAAGATGATGACGATGGTATCAATGGAGCCGAGGAAACCTGCAATTGTCTGAGCTGCGATGGTGATAAGATCCATCTTCCAGAACGCGAAACAAACAATCGCTGTAATTAACCAGGCCAGTGGAAGCGCAATTTTTGCAGGCCAGTTAAATCCGGCCATCACAATGATGGTTACGATAATTGGAATAAAAGCAATAATAGCATACATGTAAAATCCCCTTTTTAAATCTTTCTGACTTCCTATTACCTTGGATTTTGATGTTAACGAGTTCCTTTTCATATTGTTAATAATATTACAATTTTTCCGTCAAGTCAATAGTTTTTTATATATTTTGCACATTTTTAAATCTTCCTTATCATTTCTTTTATGCAATCTGTCTCTTTTTATACTTTTTTAATAATTTTTTCACATTCTTTTTTGATTTAAATTAACTATTATGTTGATTTTATGCGTTTATAATTGTCTATTTTGCACATATCAACTGGTATATTCGCCGAATAAACCAAATTGGTTCGACCACTTGAAACACTTTTTTAGTCAACTTTGTTATTTATTTAACATTATTGCTTTTAGAAAACGGGAAGACCCTTTAAATGCCTTCCCGCTTTCGGAACATCAAATGACCGGTCCCAATGTATAAATATCCATAGACTGGCTATATTTTATCGTTTCACCCTTTGTCTGTTCGCCGGAAAGAATCCGCAGCAGATGGGCAAAAGCTTCCTCGCCGACTTCCTCAATGGATGCCCGTCCTTCGATAATCCGTCCCGCATTAATGTCCATATCGTTCTGCATCCGTTCATAGGTATTCGGATTGCCGCAGATTTTCAGCACCGGAAGGATCGGAAATCCCTGAGGCGCGCCCGTCCCGTGGAAAAAGAGAATACACTGAGCGCCTGTCGCCGCCATTCCTGTAAGTATTTCGATTTCCCGTCCCGGCGTATCTTTAATCCATAATCCCTTTTGATCTGTCACGATATCCGCATATTCCATAACGCCCTGGATCGGTTTTGTTCCGGATTTTACAATGGCGCCAAGCGATTTCTCTTCGATCGAGCTTAAGCCCCCGGCAATATTTCCCGGTGTCGGCTGGCCTTTACGCATATCGCAGCCCAGAGATTTCGCCCGGGCTTCCATCGCAGCCACCTTTTCAAAAATCTTCGCACCGACCTCCGGTGTCACGCCGCGCCGCGCAAGAATATGCTCTGCGCCGATAAACTCGGTAGTCTCTCCGAAAACAACCGTACCTCCCAGATCGACGATTTTATCGGCCACATAACCGATGACACAATTCGATGCCAGACCGCTGGTCGCATCGGATCCGCCGCACTTAATTCCCATCACATAATTGGAGATATCCACCGGCTGACGCTGCATCCCCGATATCTGCATCGAAAGCTTCTGAGCCGCCCGGACACCTTCGGCAATGGCATTTGTCATGCCGCCAAGCTCCTGAATACCGATCACTTCCACCGGCTTTCCGGAAGCCTGAATCGTTTTATACAGCCGTTCAACATCCGTGCCTTCACAGCCCAGGCTGACGATCAGCACTGCGCCCACATTCGGATGAAGTCCAAGCCCGATCAGTGTATCCGTCACCCGCTCCAGATCCGGAGGAAGCTGGCAGCAGCCCTGATGGTGGAACAGCCCCTTTGTATTCAGCGTCTGTGACACAATCGCGTCCACGACCTCATTGGCACAGACAACACTCGGTATCACTGCAACATAATTTCTCGAACCGGCCTTTCCGTCCGGCCGTACATATCCCATAAAATCCATTGTCTTTCCCCCCGTTACTTTAAATCGCCTCTGGCTCTCTGACTGTCCAGATTATGTACATGCACATAGGCTCCGGTATCAATATCCGCCGTTGCCACACCGATTTCCTCGCCGTATTTGATGATCGGTTCCCCCTTTTTATCGGCTTCACCGCCACTTTATGTCCGTAAGGAATATCTGCAAGAAGTGTTTCCGACACAGAATTTCCCTTCTTATCCCGGATTTGAACAACCATTCCCGCTTTGACATCATTTGCGAAAATCGTGGCTACATTATCCTTGTCATTCACCTTTAATGCCAGTATTTCTGTCATATGAATCCTTCTCCTTTCCCTGAAGCGCCGCTTCATTTTCTTCTGCTTAAATTATAGCGGATACTGACCTCTGATACAAGCCGCCAACTGTAAAATATGCCATAACTTAAGTTCAGTCATGGCACATTTTTCTCACTGTTCAATTTGTCTGCCCAGAAATCCGGCGGCGGCGGCGGCCAGCTTTTTTCTCCACTTCTCCCATGGATGTTTTATCATCTTTACTGGCGATGACCACCGAGCCGATGGCATCCCCTTCCGAAATGATCGGACAGATGACTTCATAACTGTAGCGTTCCGTTTCATTGTCGAGCAGCGGCACATAAGCCTTATCCCCGGCGGCTGCGGCCAGGATTTTTCTGCCCTCGATCAGCGTTTCCAGCGAACTGCTGACCGGCTTGTTTAATAACTCCCGTTTGCCCGTTCCTGCCGCCGCAATGTGATTGTCCCGGTCCGTAATACTCACAATATGCCCCGTATTCTGGGCCAGTGCTTCCGCATACTGTTTTGCAAATGCCCCTGAGTTCGCCAATCGGTGAATATTTTTTAAAATAATCTCTCCCTCCCGGTCCGTAAATATCTCCAGCGGATCGCCTTCCCGGATATGGAGTGTCTTTCGAATCTCTTTCGGGACCACAACGCGCCCGAGGTCATCAATTCTTCTTACAATTCCCGTAGCTTTCATACAATTTACCCCTTTATACTGATGCTTTTTCTTTGAACTTGTTTTTTCATGTTTAGTATGACTCATTTTTCGGATTTTATGAGATAAAATTTCTGCGCTTAACATACTTTTTACCATTTTTTCACCGGAAATATATAGCATAAACCTGTTTTTTTCATGATATCCTATAAAACGGAGGAAAAAAAGAATGAATTATGAAAAGATAACCTATAAGATGGTTAAAGAATCAAAAAGAAGTCAATGCCTTTCTTGAAAAGGGCAATGAGTCCCTGGGCGTCCTCGGTTATACGGAACATTCCCGGAAACATGCGGCGAAGGTTGCTGAAACATCCGCCAGAATTCTGGAAACCCTCGGATATGATCCCCACCTGGTAGAACTGGCAAAAATTGCCGGATATATGCACGATATCGGAAACTGTGTCAACCGGCATGACCATCCCCACAGCGGCGCCATCATGGCCTTTACCCTGCTGAACCGCTGGAACGTCGATCCTCTGGATACCGCTGTCATCGTCAGCGCCATCGGCCAGCATGATGAACGGACCGGAACGGCTGTGGACCCTGTATCCGCTGCTTTGATCCTCGCCGACAAAACCGATGTCCGGCGGAACCGTGTCCGCAATCAGGTAAAGGAGACCTCGACAAGCACGACCGGGTGAATTATGCCGCCCTGTCTTCCAAGCTTATTATCAACGCCGAAGATAAAACCGCCAAGTTAAAGATCGTCCTTGATGAAAACATCAGCTCCATCATGGACTATTTTGAAATTTTTATGCAGCGTATGCTGATGTGCAAGCGCGCCTCGGAACTTCTCGGCCTGAACTTTAAACTCATTGCCAACGGCAGAAAAATCTGCTAAAAATACATCCCGGAGGGATGTCAAATGTCAAAAAAACAGCAGCAATCCAGTTGTGATACCTGTCTGTATTACATATACGACGAGGATTATGAATCTTACATGTGCGACATGGATATGGACGAAGATGAATATGTCCGTCTTGTCACGGACAGCCACTATCAGTGTCCCTACTATCAAAATGACAACGAATATGCCGTTGTCAAAAAAACAGATGTAATCCGAATATTTTTGAAAAGCTTCAGTATCTTTTGATACTGGGGCTTTTTTTTACAATTAATCCGACAAATAAGAAAAATGTAAGAAATGCATTGGTTAAGATGTAAGATTTCTGTCAGTGAATCCTAAATTCTATTCGATATAATCAAATTGAAAAGGGGAGATGACTATGAAGATTTTAATTTTAACCGGCAAATTCGGTATGGGACATTATCAGGCCGCTCAGGCCATAAAAGAAGAACTTGAAAACAACCCGAAGGATGATATTGAAATCATTGACTGGATCGAATATCTGACCCCCCGGCTGTGCGAAATACATCTATGCCGGCTATTCAT
>VOFD01001059.1_pt1 | contig 11760 bp, 14 predicted proteins | sample 5384101 | NCBI WGS metagenome assembly VOFD01 (sample SAMN12384723, study PRJNA508395) | human gut metagenome | isolation source: healthy gut C | host: Homo sapiens
TATTCCGGGCATTGATTTTTACTTTCTGTTCGATATTGATGTCTTTTCCGTAGACAAACAAATATCCGGCCTGTTTTTCGACTTCTTGAATCAGTTCTTTTAGCGAAACCGAAGTTTTATTAATATTCACAACTGCTGTCTGTGCCTGGGCCTGGTATGTAAAAAAGGTTAATAAACAGGACCAAAGCGAGCAGTGAAAAGATTTTTTTCATAACTTTGCTAAGTGGTTTTGTTAGTACTTTTTATTTTAGGTTCACAAAAACGTGAAACAGAGAAAGTATTAATAGCTGAGGAATTGGGGAGAGTGTTGCACCACTTTCCCCTTTTTATTCCTCATTTTGATGTCTATTTACTTTCGTTTTATTCTACTCCGTTGTGTTACATAGGCATTAAATTTTAATCAGATTATTAATATATCGTTATCTCTCGCTGTGACAGTATTTTGTACTCAAATAAGTCCGCACGGCTAATTGCTTTCAGAATCGTTTCAATCTGATCGCTTTGCCGGAACTTACCCGAAATAATCTTACTCAACAGAGATGGATCATCTACAGTAAAATGAATATCATACCATTGCTCCAATCTTTCCAGCACTTCGCCCAACGGTAATTCTTCAAAGTCATAAATTCCTTGTTCACGATATTCCTTTCCTCCAAAATGAGAAGAAGACTTTACCAGTTTTTCCATCTACCAAAGATACTTTCTCGTCAGGCAATAAATTCACCGATTCTTCTGGAAATCCGGTAGAGCTAACCCTCACTTTACCCGAGAGCAAGTCTGTCTCAAACTTCTCACTGTTACTATAAGCATACACATTAAATTCCGTACCAAGCACTCTTACATCATACTTCTGCGTCTGCACTGTAAAAAGGACGGGAAGCATCCTTTGTCACAGTGAAAACCCTCTCCATCCAGTTCTACCGTACGGGCATCGGACGAAAAAACAGAAGGCCACTTCAACGTAGAAAGCGAACTCAACCATGCCTCACTACCATCCGGAAGGGTTAAATGTACCCGTTGCCCTTTCGGAACTGTAATCTCCGTATAAGAAGGAGTCTCCCGAGCCAACAAACATATACCAGGCGAGCATCCACGTCAGAGCAATCATAGCGGCTGCCGAAGTAGTATACCGCACGATTTGCAACACCCGTTTCCGCCTCAGCTTTTTTTTCTCCTGACGGTTCATCATTGCTTCCAGATCCGTTCGCCTTTCAAAGAATCATCTTCTCTGGGTAATAATCCGGACAGACCTACGATATTTTGCATTTCTGCAAATTCCCGTTTCATATCTTCGTTCTTTTCCAGTTCCTGAAAAAGCTCCCGTTTTTCCTCTTCGGTCGGTTCTCGAAAAGTATTGATTCCATTTCTCATTCATCATATTGCGCGCTTTTAATAAGAAGACACAGCAACTTACATTTACCACCAAAGGAAAATGAAAAAAAAAAAAATCAAGGAAGGAAGTAAATCCAATAAGTTTAAGCTAAGAACTGTTTTGAAACGAACTAATCTGTTCGGATTTACTCTAAGATTTAATTCTTGATGTACACAGATTTAGTATTCATTATACTTAAAATTTAATCGTCTGACAGTTGTTGAACTTTCGTCTGACAGTTGTTAGACGAAAAGATAACAATTGTCAGACGAAAGTACAACAACTGTCAGACGAATAGATTTATAAGCAACCGGAACTAAATTCATTCATTATAAGCTGCAAATTAGTACTCAGCTTGACTAAAGTATATGGAATGGACTGAAGCAAAGACAATACATAGGCGATTTATCCTTATACGCTCAATAGAAGCAGCAAAGGCATACAATGACGCAATTCTTCCCGAAGTTTTTTCAAGGCGATAGCCATCTGTCCTTCCACTGTATTCTGCGAAATGCCAAGGGATTCGGCTATTTCACGATATTTCATACCCTTCAGCTTACTCATGACAAATATTTCCCGGCAACGTTCCGGTAAGCTATCAATTGCACGGCAGATCTGTTTTCCACTTCATCTATCGACATTTGAGCGTCATCAAGTAGTTGCAGACTATAAAGTTTCAGTTTAAACTCCTGCTCCATAATATCAGAAAGCGGCTGCCTGCGGTCTACTATAGAAAGTTGTGAACGAAGGAAGTTCAGACAGCGATGCTTGACAGCGGAGAAAAAGATATGCATCGGGCTGTTGCAGTTCCGGAAGTATCTCTTTACGTTCCCATAAATAGAGGAAAAAATCTTGTACTATATTCTCTGCGTCTCCCATAGCTCCTACATAAAGGGAAGCGAAACGAACCAAACGGGCATAGTAGGAAACATAAAGCTTTGAGAAAAGCTTTTTGTGCCGTCAAGGGTTCGGAAGATGGAAGAGAATGTATCATAAACCTCATATTAGATGCACAAAGGTAACAAAAGAAACAGCAAAGACAAAGCCTGACTTTAAATTCCTATTGTATGACCGATACAGATCAAATCAATTAAGATTCTCTCCGTATCGGTCAATGAAAAGTATACTAAAAACCTATTGAAACTACTTGGAATAAGAATATGGGAAGTCTGCCGGTTGGGTACCTCTTTGCTGATTCGGTACGCTGTCCATCGACAGATTCAGTTCTCCGCCCTGTTTCAGTTCATCATGCGTCAGATAGTTGCGTGTGAATTCTTGTCCATTCAACAGAGCTTTCCTTATGTATGGACGGTCTGCCGCATTATCTGCTGCTGAAACGACGAAGTTTTTTCCCTTCGGGAAGATGCAGAGTTACCTTTTTTAAATAATGGAGAACCTATCGCATATTCAGGCATTCCCGGACAAACCGGATAGAAACCCATAGCAGAAAATACATACCAGGCAGATGTCTGCCCGTTGTCCTCGTCGCCACAGTATCCTTTACTTCCGGAATTGTAAAGTTTGTCCATAACATTACGGAGATGGTACTGTGTTTTCCAGGGCTGACCGATATAATCATACAAGTAAATGGCATGCTGCACCGGTTGGTTACCATGCGCGTATTGTCCCATATTCAAGGCAACCATCTCAGCTATTTCGTGGATAACGAAACCATAGGTTCCATAGTTATAGGTGTTCGGAGCCACAAACATAGAGTCGAGTCGGGCTATCATCGGTTCATGTCCGCCCATCAATTCGGATAAGCCTTCCGGATCATGAAACACACTCCAAGTCCAGTGCCAGGAACTTCCTTCTGTGAAAGGACCGCCCCATTCCGTAGCATCAAAACGATCACGCCAGTTGCCTTTGGCATCTTTTGTCCACATAAAACCATGTTCCGGATAATAGAGATTGCGGTAATTTGGGGCTTTCTGGTAATACTGGTCTGCGATATCCTGTTTGCCCAGCGATTCCGCAAAGCGGGCAATACACCAGTCAGCATAAGCATATTCGAGTGTTTTGGCTGTAGCTTCGGGAACTTCCGGATAAGGTACATAACCGAGCTTATCATAATACTCGAAGCCGTCACGCCCTACAGAAGCTATTTCCGCATGACGGGCTTGTGTCTGATGAATCATCGCTTCCAGAGCTTTTTCGGCATCTACCGTTTGTATCCCCTTCATCCATGCATCGACTAATAAGGAAACAGAGTTATTGCCAATCATACAACCACGATGACCGGGACTCGCCCATTCGGGCATAAAGCCACTTTCATTATAAGCATTAATGATAGATTGCGTCACACGTTCCGAAACTTCCGGATATAGCAATGTGAATAACGGATGAACCGCACGGAACGTATCCCAGAAACCATTGTCAGTATACATATAACCATCATGCGTTACCGTCATAAGGACTGTAATAAACAGGATTTCCTTGTGAATCAAACTCATAGAACTCACGTGGAAAAAGTAATGTACGATACAGGCAGGAATAGAAGGTACGAAGTTGTTCGTCTGTTCCTCCTTCCGCTTCTACACGTCCGAGATAGTTATTCCACTGTTCACGGGCTTTCCCGCTGATCAGTTGTACATCCGCATCAGCTACTTCACGATTAAAGTTGATGGCAGCCTGTTCGGGACTGATAAAAGAAGAGGCTGTACGTATGGTCAGCTTTTTCACCTGCCGGAACATCAAATTTCAGATAGGCACAGGTATAATCGGCCGCTACATCGGTTTGATGGTGCAACAAAGTATCTCCATTGTAAGTACCGTATTCTATGACGGGATGACTGAATTCCATCATAAAGTAATTAGCGAAGTTATCCGGCACACCTCCGTTATTATAACGTGTCGCACCTTTTACCAACCGTTTTTCCGGTTCAATCGTTATTGAACTTCCTCCGTTGTATGCATCTACCACTACATACTGATCTTCCTTTTTCGGGGAAAGAGACCTCGAATACAGCTCCGCGGGAAGTAACAGAAAGAGACGTCTGCAATCCGTTATTGAATGTAACACTGTAGTTATAAGGAGTCGCTTTCTCCTGTTGATGTGAGAACGGAACCAGACGTTCTTTGTGACTCATTTTCAGTTCTCCGGCAAGCGGCATAATGGAAAATGTACCATAGTCATTTATCCAGGGACTAGGCTGATGTGTCTGCCGGAAACCGCGCATCAGACTGTCAGTATACGTATACATCCATCCGCTGCCATTCTCCCCGTCTGCGGAGTCCAGAAGTTCATCCCCCAAGGTACCGCCACAGCAGGATAAGTATTACCATGCGAAAACGCAAAAGTAGACTCGGTACCCATCAAAGGATTCACGTAGTCTACAAACTCTACCGTCTTCTTTGACTGCTGACACGAAGTGAGCAGAAAAGGAAAACAGATTGATAAGAAAAACAATCTTGTAACCATATCTATTATTATTTGCTTAAGTTTCACAAGCCTTCTGTATCACTTCTCCTTCCACGTTAAAACAGAGAAAACCATGCAGAAAGCCTGTGAAACTCAGGTTAATTAAAATACCTCACTCAGATACTTCTTCGTCTGTTCGGACGCTGGCTCATACGCAAACGCCACACCAGTTCCTGCATATTTACGACTTCAAAACTATCGTTCAGATGTCCTGCACAAAGCTTTGCCGCTCCGGCTCCACGAATATCCCCGGACTGGTTCTCAATCAGCGGGTCTTCCGTCTGTCCGTGATCGGAGAAATTACTCCATGCATGCACACATACGACAGAAAAACTTTCCTGCTGTGCTTCCTGTTTCAATCTTCCGGCAATATAGGCAGGGGTACCTTCACGTTCCGCATTCCGGTTTCCAAAATTCCACAAAGAGTATTTCACCGTAATGGCCGGGATATCATACCCTGCTTTATTCGTTACCCAAATAATGTCTCCTTCACCTCCTGCATAAGGACTATACTGAAGCGCTACGATACCTTCCAACTGGTCATTGGCATCTACATAAGCCTGAAATGCTTCTTTGGCAGCCTCTGATTTTACGTTCATAGCCATTACACCCAGCAGTTTCACACGATGTTGACGCATATGCGCCGAAAGGCGTTCTGCCACGACTTTCAAATTCTTCGCCCGGTCGCCATTCTCGCTATAATTGTTCACGTAATAGTAACCGCCTCCCAGCATTTCCAAAATAGAGCAATTCGGCTTTTTGCTGACTCAGCAGATTATCGAATTGCCGGTGCCATCATCGGAAGCACTGAAGCAGCAATACCATACGTCATCCGTACTTCTTCCGACTCCGCCGCATTATAGAAATCTTTAAAGTCATTCATCATCCACTGAATATTGTCACCATCGGAAAGGAAGAAAGAAACGAAATTTTTTTCTTTGTATAATCCAGAAACTGCGGATTCTTCACGCGAGCCAATGTCGATTTCTGACGTTGAGAATAAAGCAATGAAGTCAAGGAATGATTGTAACTCCAGTCACAAGGGATCATCGGATGACCGCTTTGGAAACCAAATCGACAAAAAGCATCTTCACTTACTCCCTGTTCCCATCCGTAGACAGGTGCATTCGGTTCCAGCCAGGCAAGGATTTCTTTCAGCAAAGCCGTATTCTGTCTGACGCTTATTCAAGTTCAATACGAAAGTTCATTCTTAATAGCAAACTCACGCAATTCACCGGTTTGTACAGGCATGATCACCAATGCTTTGTTGTTGCATTGTCTTTTGAACTCCGCCCATGCCTGTGCGGTAGTTTTGCTTCTTGCATCATATTTCATGGTATATCCTGCTTCTTCATAATATTCCTTGTCACGGACATCCACAATAATAGAATTATAAACATGAGAAGCAACGGAGGCTACAACACCACTCTCCGGTTATGCTCAATATCCGTCAAGACATATCCGTCAAACATACCTTTCAGCTGAATAGTCACTCCGTCGGACGGACCATAATCGTACGTGCCAGTTCCAGTCCGCTCTGCATCCCCTGTTCGTGGATACCCATATCTTCGAGTGCCTGCTTAGACAGGTTTATAGGAATCACTGCCACCGTGATCGTGCAGCCAAACAGCTATTTCACTTGTTCCCCTGTTCTACGGCACGATTAGCCAGACCGGCTGTAATGACTGACACATCAGGTGGTACTGTAATCCGCGTACTTTTTCTGTTTGTCCCAGTTCATTACGGCTGCCTACCGTTACGACTTCCACACATATTCCAGTATTTCTTCGGTTTCACCTTCATTTCCGGCATATAGTATTGACCCACATTACTGATCGGATCATAAGCATCTGTATAAAAGGGACGTGTTGTTTTCTTCGTTCAATCCTTGATTGATTTCCGGCGATTCGTACACTTCACAACTAGCCATTGTCAAGCTGAGCAACAGTGCAGCACCACATATAGTCATTTTCATAATTATTTCTTTCATTTGTTAGTTAACCATTAATCAATAACCTTCATTCTGCGATAATCCATCTACCTTGTTCCGTTCATCTTGCGGAATGGGGCGTACCAGATGGTTCTTGTTCAAATTATCATACTTCACCACAAACGGATTGTATGCAGGTACACGTGTCAGCAATGTCTGAGTACGTTTCAAGTCAAACCAGCGGTCATGCTCTCCCATCAACTCACGGGCACGTTCATCCATGATAACGTTTATATCCAGATCTGTCAGCTTCATTGCTTCATAAGCGGTCGCATCTTTAGCGGCACGCTTACGTATACTGTTGATGCGTTCCAATGCCAATTTCTTGTTTCCGGCACCCAGATAAGCCTCAGCACACAACAGATAGGTATCACCCAAGCGGAAAATGACATCTTCACGAGAACCGCCTTCGCCCCATTGTATCTTGGTATCGCTGAACTTACGTACCATCGGCATACGATCTGAAGCAGTTTCTAATACAGGAAGTGCCGTAGATTGCGGATACCACACATATTCATCGTCCTGCTTGAACGGATAAAACCTTTTCGCGTTATTACTCATACCCGATTTATCGTTCCAACGGGGAAATAGATTCCCAGCTTACCGTAATCAGCATTATCCGGATTGTTTATGTAATATTCACGTTTGAACGTCGCATCATAACGGGTATCCGCTTCCGGGTCGGTATAAAGCTCGTGCGCTTTCGGATTCACCAGTATTTACAGGAAACACTAGAGTAATCATTCTGATTCTTAATGAACAGATCCGGCTCCAATGCTACAATATTAAATCCGAACTGTGCCTGTTGCGGATTTCCATCCCCCGATAGTTCTTATCCAGTCCATATTGAATCGCCCAGATCACTTCCGAATTAGCCTGATTGTTTTCATCGAACAAAGCAGCATAGTTTTCCTGCAAAAGCATAACCGGAGGCCGGATTCTCTACCAGCAAATCAAATGTCGTTGCTGCATTGGAGAAGTCGTCTGTTTCAGCAAAGGATTTGTAAGCACGTGTCAGATACATTTTCCCTAAAAAGTGAATGACTGCGGCATTCGTTACCTTTCCGGCTGAAATCGTGGTCATGTCCAGTTTATCCTTTATATCATTCAGTTCGGTAATGATGAAAGTGTAAATAGCCTGTTCACCGGTACGTTCCGCCTGCTGGATAACGCTTGTATTCTCTTCGGTGAGCAAAGGTACGGGACCGAATGTTTCTACCAGATAATAGTAAGCCATCGCCCGGAAAAAGCGGGCTTGTGCGGTCAGCGAAGTATAATCGCTTCCTGCAATATCCGGTGTGCAGCGATTCAGCAGGATGTTACTTTCCTGCACAATCTTATAGAGTACTTTCCAATAATCGCCAACAATCGGAGCGGTGGAGTTGAAAGTCTTGTCATAGCCGTTGAACATACGTTCGGCAGGTTCTTCGGAGATAGCCATGTAGATATCAGTTCCGTAATACTGCAATTCGCCTGTATTGAAAACATTGCGGTAACGGGCATTGATATCTGTCAACAATTTCTGTTGTCCTTCTTTAGTATTATAGAAATCGTCCGTTACTGCCGAAGGGTTATAACTATCCAGAAAATCGGAGCATCCGCTTAGCAAACAGATTGCTAACAGTGCCAAATATTTAATTTGTTCTTTTACTCGTTTCATAAGGTTTCAAGTATTTAGAAGGTTAAATTCACTCCAAAAGTAAATGTCATCGGATAAAGTGACAAAGACTTGTATACGTCTTCACCAATCGTTTCGGGATCGGACCGAGATAGTCGGTGAAAGTAAACGGATTCTGCACATTGATGTAAGCACGTGCATTTTTCATTTTCATCTTCTTCATCCAGTTTTCCGGAAGAGTATATCCCAACGTGATATTCTGTATTTTCAGAAACGAACCGGAAATCTTACCTAATACCTGAGTATGGTAGGATTGCGCACCGATCTGCTGGTACTCATTGCTGTGGTTTTCCGGAGTCCAGTACTTCACATTCAGTTTGTTCCAGTGTTCATTATCCCATGCGGTAAACATATAAGTGAAATCATCATTGTAGGTGCCACCGATACGTGCATACATATAGAAAGACAAATCCCAGTTCTTGTAAGTAAAGGTATTGGTCATACCCGCTGTCCAGTCGGGTGACGGAGAGCCGAGTACTTTATAGTCACGTTCATCAATCACATAGTTCTCGTCCAGATCAGCTACACGGATATGTCCCGGCACTTGTCCGTATTTAGCAGCCAGTTCCTTATCTTCCGTCTGCCAGATTCCTACCTTTTCCAGATCATAGATCACCTTCATCGGCTGACCGATGAACCAGCGGTTAGCCAAGTCATCCTTTTTATCACCGTAGAGGTCTACAATCTTATTACGGTTCAGAGAGAAAGTCAGATTTGTCTTCCACGTAAAATCTTTCTTTGAGACGTTCACCGTGTTCAGACCTATTTCCACCCCTTTATTGGAGGACGTTCCTATATTCTCAAGGATAGAGCCATAACCGTTGAGGTTACCTACCGAACGGGCGAAAATCAAATCTTTCGTAGTACGGTTATACACATCAATCGTACCGTTGATACGGTTATTCAGAAAGCCGAAATCAATACCGTAGTTCCACTCCGAGGTCATCTCCCAACGAAGATCTTTGTTACCTTTGCGGTCACCTAATCCGAAAGCATTTTCACCTTTACCTCCATAGATATAATGAGTCAGGTCCAGCTTTGTCCAGGTAATATCATGGTCAATACTGTTGTTTCCCGATTTACCCCAGCTGACGCGGAGTTTCAGACTATTCAGCCAGTCTACGTTTTTCAGGAAATTCTCATTCTTCATCTGCCAGCCGACAGCTGCCGACGGCATAAATCCCCACTGATTGCCGGTAGCCAGACGGGAAGTTCCGTCATATCGCCCTGTTACAGTAAACAAGTACCGATCCATCAACGTATAGTTGACACGTCCCATGAAAGAAAGCATGGATGACTCCCAATAGTAACTCTTCACGTCACGAATTTCTTCGGCTGTTTCGATCGCATGCCAGTCCGAGTTGTAAGGCAGACCATCGCCACGCATTTCCGAACCCTTATGAGTTTCTTTCTGTACGCTATACAAACCGATAGCATTCAGACGGTGAATATTCTTCCAGGTTTTATCATAAGTAATGATATTGTCCCATACCCAATTCATATTCCGTCCTTCTTTCCGGTAAGCTTCCGGTGCATTGAGACCTCCTTTGGCTTGTGTCATCGTACCTACCCATTCTCCGTAAACGTCCGAATCATACTGAACCGCAATCTGCGATTTAAAGCTCAGTCCTTTGATCGGCTGATATTCCAGATAACCGGAGAAGTTGGTATAGTTTGCTTCTTTCTCTCTTTTATTATTTTCAATCTGAACAAATGGATTGATCTTGCTGGAAGTCGGCTGACAATTAAACAAGTAGCTTCCGTCCTTATCATACGGGCTGACCGTAGGAGGCAGGAAGTATGCATTAATCAAAGCATCATTGGCTCCTTCATTCGTGTTATTCAAAGAAACATAACTGTTGATTCCTGTTTTGAACTTATCAGAGAAGCGATATTCCAACCCAACATTAGCCGTAATACGTTCAAAGCTTTCATCGCCTACCATACCGTCGTCTTTCAAGTATCCCAAGCCGAATGAGAAAAGAGAGTTTGTCTGTACCCCCGGTAGCGGAAACAGAATGACTGGTAGTCAATGCATTCTGCGACAGTTCACGCAACCAGTCATAGTATTCACCATGTTTGATACGGCGTTTCTCATCATCAGTCAGGAAGTCCGGACGGCTCAGTGAAGCATCACCATACTTCTTTTTCCACAAAGCGGTGCGATAGTCTACATATTCCAGTCCATTGCCCATGTTACCAATCATCTCAGGAATACGGGTAGAGTCTTGAAACCAACGTAACCCGAATAGTCGATATTAAAGCCCTGACGCTTGTTAGCTCCTTTGGTAGTGATAATCACCACCCCGTTTGCACCCCGCGAACCGTAGATTGCACTGGAAGACGCATCTTTCAAAATGTCGATAGATTCAATATCGGCAGAGTTCAAATGACGCATTCCCGTTTGAGAAGGTACTCCGTCGATCACGTATAAAGGTTCATTCGAGAAATTGAACGAGTTGATACCCCGAATCTCTATTTTCGTATCCGAACCGGGACGGTTGGAAGTCTTATTCACGAGTACACCACCGACACGTCCGTTCAGTGTTTCAGTGACATCGGTAGTCACCAGTTTTTAATTCCTTGCTGGTAACGGATTGGATAGAACCTGTCAAATCTTTTCTTTTCCACCGTACCATAACCGATAACGACTACTTCATTCAACTGCTTGGAATCATCTTTCAACTGAATGGTAAGGTTCGACTGATTTGATTTACAGTCAGTTCCTGTGTCACGTATCCTATAAAAAGAAACAGCAATCGTTTTTCCTTTCGGAACCTGAAGACTAAAAATTACCATCCAAGTCAGTCACCGTACCGGTAGACATTCCTTACCACCTGAACGCTGGCTCCGGGCAACGGTTCTTTTAAAGCGTCTACTACCACACCTTTCACTGTAAGCACCTGCTGTGCCTGCACACTTACCCATCCGCACATCAGAAGCAGCAGGCAGAGGAAAGCCTTTATTTTTTATCGTATTATTTTTCATACTCTTCGTCTGTTTATTAAGGTTAGTTCTCAACTTTAAACCATTTGTAGTTACCTACAATTTTTCGCAACGTGTTTTCCTGTCTTATCCGGAATGTTGGTAACGTCTTCGACCACTGTCGTGAAGTCCCACGCACATACCAGTCCGCTTTCTGTTCCCGTCACATCCGAGTTCATCAGCGTTTTTACCTCATTCGCCGATTTCGCAGTACTCCACATGCGGAATTTCTAATAAATCCGGTCATACAGCGTGAATTGTCAGTCGGTTCCTGAATGCCTACATATTCTGGTTACGGGTGTTAGGCATATAAT
>VOFD01002164.1_pt1 | contig 11757 bp, 15 predicted proteins | sample 5384101 | NCBI WGS metagenome assembly VOFD01 (sample SAMN12384723, study PRJNA508395) | human gut metagenome | isolation source: healthy gut C | host: Homo sapiens
AAAATCGATGCACTGCTGTAAAAACGTACCGAATTTAAAACAGGGAGGGACAACGTATCTTTTGTCCCTCCCTGTTTTTCATACTCTTCCTTTCCGGACATCAACGACAGTCCGGTCTGTGCCTGCGTCACAGCCTTCGGCAAAAAGTACACCGCCCGGCACCGGCAATCTGTCTTCGCCGCAAACAGCCTGGCACTGACAGGCCGAAGGTATCCTATGCTGCCGCACTCCTCATCCCCGAAAACGTATCCGACAACAGTTACTGGAAGGGGGCGACCTGTGGTTTGGTCGGGATATAACGCATGGTCTGCATACGCTGTTCGCTGGTGAGCTGTATCCATTCGTTGCTCATCAGGCCGTGTTTGCCGAAATTGACGAAGAGGCTCAACTGTATCGTTCCGAAAACGAGCATTTCATTCTTCAGGCGGATACCGAGCCCCACGGTAGCGAAACAGTCGTTACGGAAAACATGCTTGTTGTAACCGAGAAAACCGACATCGCCGAATCCGTAAAGGGCGATGCGGAAACCGAGCGGCTGCCACGGCGTAAAGATTACGGTTTCGGCACTGAGCACCAACCTGTCACGGCCCAGCGGACTGTTATGCATCGCACGCGGCCCGCTGGCCGGAGTAAACCACACCGCCTCGTAGAAACCGTCGGAACGATTCCAGCCGTTCAGGTAATTCAGGGATATGAATTGTCTGACCTTGAACTTGCGGCGTCCCAGCATATTGGTGAAATAATTGAACCGTACATTCAGAGCGGACTGGAACGGTCGCCTGCTGCGGAAATCGTAAAACGTACCTACCGACAGGTCGCCCATAAAATATCCCACCGGCGTAAAACCGCCCGACCGGAGGGCTATGCCCCCGTACCATCCCGACTGATAGTCCGAATGGGTATATCCGAAAGTAGCTTCGGCACGGTATCCTGTCGCCACATACTCGTCGTATCCGTATCCGTAAATAAGACTCGTCGTCAGGAAACGTTCGCTGTAAAAGCCCAATGTTCCCAGCACGAGCGTCCGGTCGTAAAAATAGGGATTCATCCCTCCCCCACGGGCAGTTCGACGGGATTTTGCGGCGGGTCCTCCTGTTCGTAAATCCTCGGCGGGTCCAGATAACGGATATTATTGAACCGTGCCATACCGTACACGCTGCTCTCCACCTCGGGCAGATACCACGATTTACCGCCCCACAAATCCACATTGTTGTAATGGAGCATATAGGAGGCTGCCACCGTGTCCCGCGGCGCCTCGTACCGCACATACAGGGCATTACGCACGTTCTCGAACACGGCACCTATCTCGTAATCGGCGGGCTGTATGAACTTCTTGTTCAGCGTGGCCCCGTAATAACGTTCCGTGAAGGAGCGCCCCCCTTCAACGTCGCTTCGTAAAAGGTACCGAAAAGGTTGGGAATGTAGTATTGGAACATACTCCCCTCGTACTTCTTCTTGCGCCAATCGAGGCTCAGCCTGATAGCTCAGTTTATCTCCCGTTCCAAGAAAATTGGCATCGTAAAAGGCTCGCCCTTTACCTGGCCGGTCAGTCCGCGTATCGAACCGTCGGCGCTGATACTCCAACTGTCGCGGGTGATGACGCGCACGATGACGGCGTCCGGGTCGTCCGGAACGGGCACTACCTCGATAGAGGCATCGGCAATATACTGTCTCGAACGAAGCAACTGCTTGTAGCGCACCACCGCCCCCGCATCGAAAGCGTCACCCTCTTTAAACAGGAGGTCGCGTTTGATGGCATGGGTTCCAGTCGTTACATGGACGGCATTCGCCCCTTTTTCCAGATAGCTTCTCGCCGGGTCGAAAACGGGTTTGCGCACGAACTCTATCGAATCGATACGTTTACCGTCATAGATGCCGTACACGGCCGTCTCATCGACAACCTCCGGTTTCAGCTGCGAGCCGTTGCCCGGCGGCACGATTATCAGTCCGTGTACGAATTTCCAGAAACCGTTCCGCTCGGAACGTACACGCAACGTATCGTAAAACCGTTGGGTGCGTTCCTCCTGAGAAAGCGAATCCCGACCGGGCACCACCCATACGCCTATGGCAAGCGAATCAGGATGGCGGGCAGCCAACGAAAAGTCGCAAACGGTCAGAGCCGTATCGCATATCCCGGTAGCTACGAGTACCGAATCGGGCGTCAGCGCATCCAGACGCCGCCACCCCGCCCGTATTCTCGCCCGGTCGGACAACGCCGTACTGTCCTTGACCGCAGGCTGATTCCGGAATAATAGCCACCGGCCGGCCCGACGTCGGAACCGGCAGCACAAACGATACGGCAAACCATACCAATCCCACGATATATCCCCGAAAACGCATTCAGTCCAAAAATAACGAATTTTGCGTGATTCCGGGACATGAATTCCCCCTTTTTCTTCCACAAGGGCATCTCTTCCGGAATCCCTGCAAACCGCTTTTTCTTCCACGGCATAAACGGTGCCGGCCTCTCCTTCGGAGGTATCGGTCAAGAGATGCGTCCTTTCAAAAGAGGCAACAGCCGGCACAGACAGAAGACGACCGCAGCAACGGCCAGCACACCGCCAGCATACCCGATGTCCGCAACCGACAGATAGGTACAGACAGCGCCGCCGAACAGGGCACCGCATCCGATACCCACGTTGTAGATACCGGAAAAGATGGACATGGCGACCGGAGCGGCATCCTCCGGAGCATAACGGATAGTCTCAGCCTGAAAAGCCACGTTGAAGGCCGTCACGGCAATCCCCCAGACGATGCAGAGTGCCATGACGACGTAACGGTCGAATGCAGCGGACCGCAACAGGAGCAACAGCAGAGCGATACCGACCACCACAGCCGCGACGAACCGGGCGGGCCGTCGGTCGTAATAACGGGCAAAGAGCATGCTGCCGAAAATCCCTGCCGCACCGAATGCGGTCAGTGTCAAGGTAATCCATTCGGCAGGAAGTCCTGCCACCTGCTGGAGGAACGGTTCGATATAACTGTACACGGTGTAATGGGCAGTGGGTACCAGCAATGCCATCAGATAGATACCCACCAAAACGGGATGTTTCAGCAATACGGGAAGCCGGCGTACGGAGAAAGACTTGCCTCCGGGAACCTTCGGAAAAACGGCAAGCAAATAGCAAAAGACAACGGCAGCGAGCACGGCGACACAGAGAAAAGAGGTACGCCAACCGACATAAAGGCCGATAATGCGCCCCAGCGGCATGCCTACCACCATCGCCACGGAGGTGCCGGTCACTATCATGCTTAGCGCCAGCGACCGTCGTTTCTCCGGCACGATACGCACCGCCAGCGGAGAGGCTATCGACCAGAATACCGCATGGGAGCAGGCTACGCCGATACGCGATGCCATCAATACGGCATAACTGCCGGCTACGGCCGACAGAAGGTGGCTTACGATGAAAAGCGCCAAGGTGACGAGCAGCAGGCGGCGATACTCCATCCGGGCGACAAGCAGCATCAGCGGCAGCGAAAGCAGGGCCACCACCCACGCATAGACGGAAATCAGCATGCCGGCCCGCGCCTCGGTGACGTGCAAATCGACCGCAATATCCGTCAGCAGCCCAATAGGCATGAACTCCGACGTATTGAAGATGAATGCGGAGAGCGTCAGCCCCACCAGCGGAAGCCACTGTCCGACTGACATGCCGTCTCCCGTACTACCCGACATAACGATTGCTGTTGACAGTCCAATTCCTGCCGTCCGGCCTCTCCGGACGGGCCGCATATGCAACGGCCTCGCAAAAGTAGAAAAATCGCGCGGTACGTGTATCGCGCGGTCACAAAAATACCGCCGCCCTGCAACCCGGAAAACCTCACGCGACCGGCATAACGCAGCACACCGTATCTCCTGCCACTCGGCGACCGGCCCGAATAAAAAGGGATTGGTGCGGATTCATGCCCCGTATCACCGATTTTTTAAATACTTTTACGGTCGCAAACCCACTGACGGATGACGGGAAAAAGAGCTGACAAGACGGTCGTGAAACTGCTGTTCACAACGGCAATCCTGCTGGCTGCCGGAACATGCTGTCCCGGTGCCGAAACCGGCTGTTCCGACGGTATGGCCGCCCCATCCCGCAGCGCCCTCACACGCCCGGAAGATACCTATCGGAAAACGGGATTCAGCTTCACCCCAATACCGGCACTCAGCTACAGTTCCGACCTCGGTTTCCAACTCGGTGCCATTCTCGATGCCTATTGGTTCGGCGACGGTTCGACCTATCCGAAATACAGGCATAAACTGACTGCCGAAGCGTGTTACTACACGAAGGGTTCCGGCATCTACTACCTGTTCTATGACTCGGAATACCTTATCCGCGGCCTTCGTTTCACGGCGAGTGCCAGCTACCTGCCCAACACGATGATGGCTTTTTACGGTTTCAACGGCTACCCCGCCCCGTTCCTGCGCGACAAAAACGCCGGATTCTACGCGGTGGACCGCAATCTGCTCCGCATCATGGGGGACCTGCAGGGCCCTATCGCCGGCCATCTCGGCTGGGCGGCAGGCGCGGCCTTTTTCCACTACGCGACCGGACGCACCCGGGTGGGAAAATATGCGGGAGAAACGACGCTCTACGACCTTTACCGCCGCTACGGAATCATATACGACGACGAAAGCGGCGGCGGCAGCCACATCGAACTGCGGGCCGGAGTGGTGTACGATACCCGCGACAACGAACCCGACCCCTTCGTGCGGTCTCTATGCCGACCTGCTGCTCTACGGCTCGCCCGACATCATCGACCGGCGCGGCTATCACTACCTGAAGGCCGCCGTTTCGTTCCGCCACTACCTGCCGCTCATTCGGGGCAAGGCTGGTTTCGCCTACCGTCTATGCTGGCAGGGAACAGTAGCCGGCCGGGCCCCTTCTACGTACAGCAAAACTACGCCACGCTCTTCCTGAAGCAAATCAACTCCGACATCCTCGGCGGAGCCATCTCCCTGCGAGGAATCCTCTACAACCGCGTCGTAGGCGACGGCATGGCCTGGGCCAACGCGGAATTGCGGCCCGGCTCTTCGATTTCCGACTTTTCGGCCAGGAGTGGTACATCACCACGAATCCCTTTTTCGACCTGGGTATCGTCACCCGTCCGTTCCGGGTGGAGGGCTGCAGGCCGTCGGGGAACGACGCTTCCGTCCCGGACGACATCCGCAAGGCGATATACAGTGGCGAAAGGGAGACGCCCCACATGAGCGCCGGACTCGGTATCAAAATCGTGATGAACCGCAACCTCGTCCTGTCGGTCGAATACGGCATTCCCTTCGACCGGCGCGACGGTACGAACGGCCTCTACCTGAACATGAACTACCTCTTTTGACGAAGACATGGACAAATGTCCGACTGAAATGCGCGACGAAGTAGCTCTGACAACTCTTTTTCCGATAATACTCGTACCTTACGATACATCGTGGCCGGAGGCCTATCGCAGCGAAAGTTTCCGGCTGCGGGAAGCCGTCGGGAGCGACATCGTCCGCATCAGCCATATAGGGAGTACAGCCGTTCTCGGCCTGACGGCCAAGCCGACGATAGACATCCTGCTGGAGATAGAACCCGATACCTACCTGCCTCCCGGCCCTGCCCGTACGTATGGAAACCTGCGGTTATCTCTACACGCCGCAGCCGCAAAATCCGCCGCCGGGAATGATGTACATGAAAGGCTATACCCTCCGCGGCTTCGAAAGGCAGACCTACCACCTGCACGTCCGATACCCCGGCGACTGGGATGAACTCTATTTCCGTGACTACCTGTGCATCAATGTGAAAGCTGCCGCCCGCTATGCAGCGCTCAAAATGCGCCTCATGCGGCCATACGAACACGACAGGGACGCCTATACCGCTGCGAAAGGCGGTTTCATCCGGGAGTGCACGGCCCGTGCACGCGCCCTTTAGCCGGAAAAACATCTCCTCTGACTCCCGCCCGGCGGAGTTATCAGAAAAGGAGCGGCGGAAGGTGGTTTCTCTACTTTCCGCCGCTCCCTCAGGAGAAAATTCCCCTGCAAACTATACCAGTCCAGCAAACCCCATGAATGCCATGGCCAAAAATACCGGCCGTGACGAGCGCCACGGGCACGCCCTGCATCGCCTTTGGGTACGTCGTTGAGCCTCAAGCCGTTCTCGGATGCCCGAAAAGACGACCAGTGCGAGGGCGAACCCCACCGCAGTGGACACAGCATAGGTAAAAGACTGGAGCAGATTGTAATTCTTCTGCACGAGCAGTATCGCTACGCCGAGCACGGCACAGTTGGTCGTGATGAGCGGCAGGAAGATGCCGAGTGCCTGATAAAGTGCCGGACTTATCTTCTTGAGAATTATCTCGACCATCTGCACAAGAGCCGCAATCACGAGGATGAAAACAATAGTCTGCATGTACTCTATGCGAAGCGGCACGAGTACATAGTATTGCAGCAGATATACCACGATGGAGCCTGATGGCCATGACGAACACCACCGCCGCCCCCATGCCGAGCGAGGTATTCACCTTGTTCGACACACCCAGAAACGGACATATGCCGAGAAACTGGGCCAGCACGACATTATTGACGAAAATCGCCCCGATTATGATTGCAAAATATTCCATCTGTTCTTGTTTTTAATCCTTAAACATCGCCGGACGACCGTCTATCGCAGTCGGGCTGTCGCCTTATTGAACAATACCATCAGGTATCCCAGCACGAGGAAAGTTCTCCCGGAGCGAGCACGAAGGCAATCATACCGTCGCCCTCGATGAATTTGTATCCGAAAACCGAACCGCTGCCGAGTATCTCCCTCACCGCACCGATGACCGTCAGCGACAGGGTGAAACCGAGCCCTATGCCCAAACCGTCGAGTGCCGAATCCAACACGTTGTGTTTGGACGCGAACGCTTCGGCGCGGCCGAGAATAATGCAGTTCACGACGATAAGGGGAATGAATACTCCCAGCGTCTCGTAAAGCGACGGTACATAGGCCTCCATCAGAAGCTGGATAACTGTCACGAACGAGGCTATCACAACGATGAATGCCGGAATACGCACCTTGTCGGGTATCAGGTTCTTGATGAGCGAAATGACGATGTTCGACATGATGAGTACGAACATGGTGGCTATGCCCATGCCCGCCCCGTTGATAGCCGAAGTAGTGGTTCCCAGCGTGGGACACATACCCAGTATCAGCACGAAGGTAGGGTTCTCCCTGATAATTCCCTTCAGCAGTATATTGAATCTTTTCATTGCCGTTTCCCTTTCTGTTCGTTATCACCCGAAACATGATTCGCAGAGGAAGATGTGGCGCCCGACGAGACATCGGTGTTCTCCGTCTGCAGCGTGGCTCCGGAAACCGTATCGCCGACAACACCCGCAGAAGCAGACTCCGTATCCGTTCCGGCCTCCGTGTCTGCCGACGGAGTCGCTCCCGAGGCGGTATCCGCCTCTTCGTTCCGGCCGGTAGCACCGCTCGCCGAATCCGACGTTGCGGCTTCCTCTTCCCGCACCTGCCGCGACGATGTTGCCCCGCTCGAAGCGTCCCAGCCCGAAGCATCCGCTCCGCTCACCTCGAGGAACGCGGTATAAGCGAGGCTGACTGCCTGTATATAGGCTCTGGAGGATATCGTGGAAGCGGTTATCGCATCGATATCGCCTCCGTCCTTACGCACGGACATCTTCACCTCCGCCGGACTTTTGCCGAGAAGACTTGCCTGGACAGGATTGCCCTCCTCGGCGAGTTTCGCCCCCGAGACCCGGAGTCTCCGTCTGTTCCAACACCTGTATGTTCCGTATCCTGCCGTCGGGCCCGAAACCTACCATTATCCGGATTGGGCCGCCGAAACCGGAAGCGAAACTTTCCACCGCATAGCCGGCCACAGTCTGTCCCATCCGGGCCGTATAGACATACACCGAATCATTGCCTGCCGCTACGGCCTGCATCTCGTCGGCGGGCGTATTATCGAACGGCGGGAGTACCTGTGCCAGTGCATCCGCCTTTTTGTGCAGTTTCGCCTGAGCGATGGGCGCCTCCGTCACACGGTACACCAGTCCGACCGCCGAGGAGGTGACCGCAGTGATGCCCAGCAGCACCACGACCATATTTACCAGAGAACTTTTCATAACTGTCAGGCCCTCGCTTTTTCTGACCGCACCGAAGCGGCGTGGTTTCACATATTTGTCTATCAGGGGGACGAAAGCGTTCATGATGAGGATGGCGAACGACATCCCTTCGGGATACTGTCCCCAGATACGTATCAAGACCGTAATAGCCCCGATACCGATACCGTAGAGCAACATTCCGCGATTGGTCATGGGGGAAGTCACATAATCGGTCGCCATGAAGATGGCTCCGAGCAGCGCACCGCCCGTCAGCAGATGGAATACGGGGCTCATGTACTGGTCGGGATTCACGGCCCAGAGAATACCGGTGAAGAGCGCCATGGTACCGAGCACATAGACCGGAATACGCCACGTTATCACCCTGCGCACGAGCAGCCAGACAAAACCGAGCAGCAGCGCCACGGCGGACACCTCACCGAACGAACCGCTCTTGAAACCGACCAGCAGGTCCTGGTAGCTGAACATCCGCATCGCCTCCGGTACGGTCATCCCGCTGGCCAACGCCCCTTCATCGCGGAGAGCGGCGTGGCCCCGTAGCGGCATCGGCCACTTCAGGGAAAGTGGTCATCGCCACCGGGAAGAGAGCAGCATGAAGACACGCCCACAAGCGCCGGATTGAAGGGATTTTTTACCGAGGCCTCCGAAGGTCATCTTGCCGACACCTATCGACACGAGCGCCCCCACGGCGACCATCCACAGCGGAATGGACGAGGGCAAATTGAAAGCCAGCAGCATCCCCGTCACGACAGCCGACCAGTTATTGACCGTAAGCGGTCCGCGCAGCAGAAAACGCTGTATAAGGTACTCGAACACCACGCAGCAGGCCACCGATGTGCATGTCACCAACAACACGCTGAACCCGAACACCCATGTGGATACCGCAAGCGCCGGAAGCAGCGCAATCACCACATCGAGCATCAGCCGCGACGTAGTTTGCTGTCCGTGGACATGCGGAGAGGGTGAAACAATCAAATTCTTATCCATATCGATTTCGTTTCTCTTCTTTTCAACCGAACCTCGCAGCGTCTTCTTCCCGGTCGGAACGAAACCGTCACCGGAACGGAAAAAAGCCGCCGCTTCCGCCGTTACCGTCCCTTCCGGGAACGTATTATCTTCATCACCTCCGTTTTGCCGAGCCGGATATAGTCCAGCAGGGGCAGTGCCGAAGGACATTTCCAGGAACACGAACCACACTCGATGCAGTCAGTCACACGGTGTGCCTCGGCTTCGTCCCAGACCGCTTTCTGTGAAAGTTTGGAGAGCAGATAGGGCTCCAGTCCCATCGGACACACGCTCACGCACTTGCCACAGCGGATACATGACTGCTCCGGCATGCGCCGCGATGCGCTTTCGGGCAACACCAGAACGGCCGACATTCCTTTCACCACCGGAGCACCGAGGTGCGCCATGGCCCTGCCCATCATGGGACCGCCGGCAATCACTTTGCCCGTATCGGCAGGCAGACCACCACAGTAATCCAGCAATTCCGAAACAGCCGTTCCAATCCGAACCTTCAGATTGGCCTGGCGGACGAGCGAAGGCCCCGTCACCGTCACAACGCGCTCTATCAACGGTTTGTTTTTCTGTACTGCGTCATACACCGCCAGCGCGGTACCCACATTCTGGACAATGGCTCCCACATCGATGGGCAAGCCGCCGCTCGGCACCTCCCTTCCGGTCAGGGCCGCTATCAGATGCTTCTCGCTCCCTTGCGGATATTGTACCTTCAGGGGCACGACCTCCACCTCGGGGGCCGAAACGGCCGCAAGGCTGCCGAAGCGACCCGATGGCTTCCGGCTTGTTGTTCTCTATGCCGACCATTACTCGTTCCGCCCCGAGAGCACGGGCCAGAATCCGGATACCCGTCAGCAGCTCCTCGCCGCGTTCGAGCATCACCCGATAGTCATCCGTCAGGTAAGGTTCGCACTCCACTCCGTTGATAATGAGGAACTCCGCCTTCCTACCGTCCGGAACGGAAAGCTTTCACCTGAGTAGGAAAGGTAGCCCCACCCATGCCTACGACTCCCGCAGCCCCCACTTTGGCGACTATCTCCTGCGGCGAAAGAGTGCATTCGCGTATTATCCTGTCGCTCGTATCGATGCCCTCCATCCATTCGTCCGGCTCCGTCTTTATCGTCACGCCCGGCCGACGCAAGCCCGCCGGGTCGAGATAGCTGTCGACGGCCGTGACCGTTCCCGTGACAGAGGAATGTATGTTGCTCGAAACGAATCCGGTACTCCTGCCTATCAACTGCCCCGTACGTACCCGTTCGCCCTTCGTCACCACCGCTTCGGCGGGGGCTCCGATGTGCTGCGACAAAGGTATCGTCACCGTCTCCGGAAGGGGCATGGTCTCGATGGGGCAGTCCCGACTTATCTTACTGTCCGACGGATGAATACCGCCTATGGGAAATGTTTTCAACATACTCGTAGGATTTCTAATTCTCTGATTTTCCACGCTGTTCCGGCTCTTTCGCCACCGAGGCCGGCCGCACGGACGACAGGTCGGCGACAGCCTCCGCTTTCCGTGCGGGAGCCGGGAAATTCACGTCGTGTATGGCTCCCGTCGGACACTCCGGCACGCACTTCCGGCACAGACGGCACTTGTTGAAATCGATATATGCCAGGTTGTTCACCAGCGTTATGGCATCGAAAGGACATGCCTTGACACACTTCCCGCACCCTATACAGGCAGCCGTACAGCTTTTGCGGGCAACTCCGCCCTTATCCCGGTTCATACAGGCTACATAAACCCGTCTGTCATGCGGCCCCTTCTTACGCAGTTCAAAAAGCATCTTCGGGCACTTCTTCACGCATGCTCCGCAGGCCGTACATTTCTCCTGGTCCACGACCGGCAGTCCCGTTTCCGGGTCCATATGCAGCGCATCGAAATTGCAGACGGTCACGCAGTCGCCCTTGCCGAGGCAGCCGAACGCACATCCCGTTTCACCGGCATAGAGCGCCGCCTCCACGGCACACGACGACGCACCGTCATAGACACTGTTCCGAGGCCGGTTGGCTTGCGAACCGTTGCAGCGCAGTACGGCCACCATCGGTTCCCGTTCCGGCGCCGCCTTCCCGAGGAAATCGGCGATACGCTTCATGGTCTCCGCACCGCCCACCGGGCAGAACAATCCGGACATATCGTCCACACCGACCGCAGTAGAGGCGAAAGTACGGCAACCGGCATAACCGCAGCCGCCGCAGTTGGCCCCCGGCAACATCTTTTCGACATCGTCGATACGCGGGTCCTCATACACCTTGAACTTCTGCGCCACGAAATACAATATCAATGCGCAGAGTACACCCAGCACGCATAGCGTGAGGATTGTATATCCCAATATGCCCATTTATATCTTTCTTAATTTAAAAATGATATCCCTTTCAATACGATGGCGGAAACAGGCGAGCACCGCATAATAGACCGCTATCGCTCCGAGCGACGAAAGCCCCGCAGCCGTTTCGGAAAAACCCGCCTCGAACATCACCAGCAACACCGCCACCATGATGAAGAAGGGGAATATGTAGGCATATGTCGCAGCCTTTATCCCCATCTTCCGTTCGATGGAAACCATCACTTCATCACCGACCTCGTACAGGCCGGCCGATGCGGTAAGCAACGACACCACCTTGTCCCGACTCTCTCCCATACCGCAGGCTTTCGCAGC
>VOFD01001548.1_pt1 | contig 11753 bp, 23 predicted proteins | sample 5384101 | NCBI WGS metagenome assembly VOFD01 (sample SAMN12384723, study PRJNA508395) | human gut metagenome | isolation source: healthy gut C | host: Homo sapiens
TCGGTAGAGCATGCGGCTGTTAACCGCGGAGTCGTTGGTTCGAGTCCAACTGGGGAGCCAAAGTTGCGGCTTGCCGCCATCCGTGACGGCAAGCCCGCTTTTTTCGAAAATAACGTGTGAACGGTCATGGGCCTTTAGCTCAGTTGGTTAGAGCAACCGGCTCATAACCGGTCGGTCCACGGTTCTAGTCCGTGAAGGCCCACCAGATAGGGGTATAGCTCAGCAGGTAGAGCAGCGGTCTCCAAAACCGCGGGGAGTCCTCCTTGACGGGGGAGGGGAACATCCATCTGGAGTAGACAGTCTTTCGATATTCTTTCATCACATGAAGCACCGGAGCTGGAAGGAGTACAGTCCTCCGGCCTGCCTTGGTTTTGGGAGGGGATACAACCAGTTTCCCACGCACCCGATGAACCTGACGTTCACTTGGAGCGCCGTTTTGAAGATTCAGGTCATTCCACTGGAGGGCGCGGATCTCGCCCCGGCGCAGGCCAGTGGCCAGTTCTAAGAGAAGCAGCTCATAGCAGCCGTCCTCCCTGGCCTGGATCAGTAAGCGCTGGATCTCCTCCGGTATCAGGACCTTCATTTCTCTGGGCCTGGCAGAAGGGAATTGACATCCATCCGCAGGATTTTGGAAGATCAGATTTTCCTCTACGGCTTTGCCCAGCGCAGCATGGAGCGTGGTGTGGATACCACGGATCGTCTGATCTGACAGACCTGCGCCATAGAGCTCGGTGCGAAGCAGCCGGACCATTTTTCTTGAGATCAGCGTAGAATTCCTGGATGTCAGCGGTGGTCAATTTGTCCAGCTGGGCTTGTCCCAAAGTAGGGGATGATGTGTTGGTAGATTCGCCGCTCATAGGACATCTGAGTGTTGGGGCGGAGATTCGGTTTCTTGTATCCTTGATACCAGAGATCCAGCCAATCCGCCAGCAAGATTCCGGGTTTAGGCTGGTCCGGCGCAGGCTCTTTCAGTGTATCCCGGAGCTGTGCCAGCTTTGCCGCACACTCCGGCTTGGTGTGCTATTTCCGAAAGGCTTTTATCTTTTTGTTTTGCGACGCAGATTTTGATATGCATGCATCTGTCATACGCATACTCCGGACGTGATGTATGTCTCCTCATCTTTAATTTTGATGACCAGACATACGCGCCAATTTAGAATGTGTTATAACCTCTTCTGGAATTTCAGGATGTCTTTGAAACTGATCTGACCATGTGTCTGCATTACATCCTGAACACACTTGTCGCGTAGTTTTTTTCAGTGTCTCCAAGTTGATATCCGTATCATGAGCAATGATGTGCATCATCATAGACTACTCTACCGACAGTTTGAACAGCAGACGACCAATTCGGTCACCCAGCGCAGTCAGACTTCCTTCCAGCATATAGGACAGCGTGTTGGGAAGATAGTAACCGTCGCACTCCGCGTTTCGGTATCCGACATAGAACCGGATGGCCTTTTCGATGTACTCATTTTTGGTGGAGCAGTTGTCGCCTTTTGTACTGGTCACCGACCATCTTCCAGGTCTCGTCTGTCAGCCATACAGTGTGGCGGTTCTTACTGGTTTCTTTCATATCAAATTCCTCCGCAGTGTTGCGAAAAGCGTCAAGAGAACGCCTTGATACTCTAAGGATACAGGCTGTTTTGGGCGTCAAAGGTGGTGAAGGGCATTGCCGGGAGCCGGAAAAGCGTTGTTTCAAATCCCGAACCGCCCGCACTGCGGGAGGTTGTGGGTGGACAGGCGGCACAAAGACGCCAGTCCTTTTCTACCTGCTTTTTCTTTCGTCCTCCGCAGAGCCATCGAAATCGGCCCAAATCTGCCTCGAAAGCCCTTGGTGGGGCAGGGCTTCCCGCCCCGGAAGAAGGGCACACAGCGCCTTACAGCGGGGCACATGGGGTGTTCCTGGCCCGCTGATGCATGAGCGCTTATTTTTTCAGTCGGAGCATCTGCTGATGGTAGCAATGATCCATGGCAGATTGGATCGGCAGGATGGTGTACAGGTTGTTGCCATTCTGCTTCATGCCATGTCTGTCAATGTAGGAGGTATTCTCGATGGTAATGAACTGCCTGTCCGCCAACTTTGCGATGTGTTTCATCACAGTGGCCACGGTCAGGTGTACTGCAGCGGAGATAGTGCGGTAGCTGGGATAAGTCGCGACACACCATTCTGAAAGGAGACGAGCAAACCATGCCTGAAAAGATTGTACAGCTAAACGAGGAAGTAATCAAGGGGCAGCTCAAGGAACTTGTGCGCGGCAGCGTAGAGGAAACCCTCAACGAACTGCTGGAGGCCGAGGCGGATATTGTTGTTGGTCACCTTGATACACTCTCTTTGGTGGCGTCGATGAACAGGGTCTTGCTGTCCGCTTTGTTCTTCTTTCAGCACCATGATGCAGGTGGCGATGCTGGTGCCGAAAAAACAGGTTGCTGGGCAGCTGGATCACGCAGTCGATGAAGTTGTTGTCGATGAGATACTGGCGGATCTTCTTCTCCGCCCCACCCCGGTACAAGATGCCGGGGAAGCAGACGATAGCGGCGGTGCCGTTGGCCGCCAGCCAACTGAGGCTGTGCATGATAAAGGCCAGATCCGCCTTGCTTTTGGGGGCCAGCACGCCAGCGGGAGCAAAGCGGGGAGTCATTGATGAGCAGCGGGTGTCGTCTCCGGCCCATTTAATGGAATACGGGGGATTGAAGACGATCAGCTCGGAAAGGTTCGTCGTCCCAGTGCTGGGATTTGTCAGGGTATCCTCGCAGGCGATGTCGAACTTGTCAAAGCCGATGTAGTGGAGGAACATATTGATGCGGCACAGGTTGTAGGTGGTGATGTTGATTTCCTGTCCAAAAAAGCCGTTGCGTACTGCATCGTGGCCCAGCACCTTCACCGCTTTCAGCAGCAGGAGCCGGAACCACAGGCCGGGTCGTATACCTTATTGACCTCGGTCTTGCCCACGGTGCCCAGCCGTCAGCAGTTCCGACACATCCGCCGGGGTGAAGAACTCGCCGCCGGACTTGCCGGCGTTGCTGGCGTACATGGTCATGAGATATTCATAGGCATCCCCGAAAGCGTCAATATCGTGGTCCTTCACATCACCCAGGTTCATGTCGGCCACACCGTTGAGGAGTTTTTACCAGCTTTTCGTTGCGCTTGGCCACCGTGGCGCCCAGCTTGTTGCTGTTTACATCGAAATCGTCAATAGCCCTTCAAAACTGCCCTCAGACTCGCTGCCCTGGGCGGAGCCTTCAATGTGACGGAAAACCGTCTCCAGCGTTTCGTTCAGGTTCTCGTCCTGCGCCGCCCGCGCCCGCACATTGCAAAACAGCTCGCTGGGCAGGATGAAAAAGCCCTTCTCCTGCACCAGCCCCCCGGGCCTCCTCGGCTTCCTCATCAGACAGTTTGGCGTAACACCCTGTTTCGGGTGCTGCTTACCGAGAGTGTCCTGTTGGGCCTGCTGTGCGCCCTGTATCTGGTGGGATATGAGGGCCTGAGCGGAACCCAATCCCTGGCCTGTGTCAGCCGGACCGGGCGGAGGCTGTGGAAACATAAGACACTGGCCGCTTTGGCGGCCGCCTTGGGGCTGTATGCCCTGCTGGCTCTATTTACCCTGGGACCCTACCTGCTGTTGTGGGACTACAGCGGCATCTGGGAAGGCAGCGTATCCAGCCAATTTAACTATTTTGTGGATATGCTTTATTCCCCGGTCCCTTCCTCACCTGGACGGACTTCACTGTGGGGAGCTATTTTGCCGCCATGATTGCGGCTGGGGGAGGGCTGGTGACTGTCTTTACTCTCATGGGAGCTGTGGCGGGGCTGCTCATCCGGCATGCCTATGGGGCGGCTATTGCAGCGGCAGCCCTGTGTGCTTTGCTGTTGGGAGTGTCTTCCTGCATTGGCCAGTCAGGGGATGTGGAGCGCCTATTTGCTTACAACCTTTTCCCCAGTCTGTCTGTGGCTTGCCATCAACGGTTGGTTTACCGAGCTGGGGCAGAGCGGACTGGTTCCCTGGCAGGAGACGGTGGGTCTGGCCCTGAACCTGCTGATATGGGCTGGGCTTGTTCTGCTGGCCCTGAGGCGGTTTGGACGAAAGGATGTGGCGTAAATGGCCCTGTTGAGGTGGGAACTGAAAAGATCTGGCGGCCCGGTCTGCTGCTGGCCATCGCTTTCATGGGGGCGGTGTTTTCTCAAAGCCGTACCGGCTTTTATTTGGAGCATTTCAGTACCAGCAACGACCGGGGAGGGACCCAGGTCCAGCTGGCCTCCGGCTGGCTGGAGACCTATGGGAATACCATAGAGCCGGAGGAGCGGCCGGGCTGGACGCCCAGCTGGCGGAGCTGGAGGCGGAGTTTGCTGGGCAGGTGGCACAGATCCCAGGGACGGCAGAGGCGGGGATCACCGATTATGAGAGCTATGGGGCCTGGAAGGAGGCTTACCATGACCGTGCCCGGGCGGAGGAACGGACGGAGGAAGAATCCGACCTATATTGGAGCATTTCCTATGACACCAACTTAGACGTGGTGGAATCGCTGCTCCAATTTATGCAGGAGTATGACAGCTTAGCCGGTGGGGGGATCGGCGCTGGATTGGGGCGGAGGAATTAGCGAGGATTCTCCAGCCCACCAGGCCAGCGTACGGCGAATTGAGAGGGCCGAGGCGCAGGGCGTCTACGGATTTTTTGCCCAGCACCGTGGTGGAAAACACGGATGAATTCTTCCACTATTTTGCCATCTGGTGCGCTTTCAGCGGAGTGCTGCTGATTTCTCCCACCCTGGTGCGGGACGCCCCTACACCGTACCCGGGCCATGCAGTGGACCTCCCGCCGGGGGCGGCGGGTACTGAATACCCAGATGGGGGCGGCCCTGCTGTCCGGCCTGCTGCTTACATTGCTCAACTGCGCCGTCTACCTGGGGCCGTTTTTATCCACCGGGGCAATGAAATTTTGGAATTGTCCCATAGTCAGTGTGTGGAGGGAGAACTACCCCTGGTTCGACTGGACCTATGGCCAGTACCTGCTGGCCCTGCTGGGGCTGACCGCTGTGCTCACCCTGGCGGCCTGCGGCTTTACAGTGGTTCTCTCAGTTCAGCGGCAGTTATGTAGCCATGCTGCTCAAGGCGATTCCCCTGATCGTAGTGCTGTGCTGGGGGTTGGTGCCCTGGGTGATGATGGGAGCGGGACGGTTTTTCCAACGATCCGGTCCGGCTGACCGGACTGCCTGGAACGGAGTTTGTCTGCGGTGTTCTGGCGGCTTTAGTAGCATTGCTCCTGTGCGGCTGGACCTGCCTGCGGCAGCGACGGCAGGAGTTGATGGGGTAAGAGTGCCCCTGTTTTATATTAGAAAAAGACAGATAGCAGCAAAAAGAGCAAAGCGAGACAGAAAAATCACACGTTCTGTCGGCTTTGCTCTTTTGTTGATTTAAGTCATGGCTGTTCAGGCCAAACGCTGCATTTCTCTGGCCTGTTTTCGGTTCAGGTAGATATAAAATCCCACGTTTAAGAGAATACCCACCGCTGTGGAGGCCGGCGCGGCAAGGCCAATTTTTGTCAGACTGGCGTTGGGCTGGATGCTCATCACGTACGCCAGAGGAGGCGGACAAGCAGAGTTTGTACCAAACCCTGGACCATGACCCAGACAGTCTTTTGATTGCCGTTAAAGTAGCCCACCATACTGAATAAAACGGCTGTCACAATGGTTTCAGGGCAAAGCCCTTCAGGTAGTCAAATCCGCATTGAATGACAGCGGCGTCAGTGGAGAAAAAAGCCGGCAAGGACATCCCCCTTCAGCATGACCAGGGCAAAGACCACACAGCCAAACCCCAGCCCCACGCCGATCCCGGTAAACATAGACTGCTTGGCTCGCTTGGGATTGCCCGCCCCCACGTTCTGAGAGACAGAAGGAGGCCATGGACTGCATCAGGCGCTGGGCACCAGCATGGCAAAGTTGACGATCTTGCTGGCCACGCCGTATCCCGAGGAGGCCTCAGGCCCAGACGGTTGACAAAGGCGCACAGAGCCAGGAAGGAGAGCTGGGTTAAAAATTCCTGGAGAGCCAGGGGCAGGCCGATGGCAAGAAATTTGCGGCACTGTGGGTTAAAGCGGAAGTCGGAGCGTTTAGGGAGAAGGGAGGCCTTTTTTCAGCAGGATTACCACCGCGCATATCACGCTGATGGTCTGGGCAAAAAACGGTAGCAAGGGCGGCACCTGCCGCATCCATATGAAGCCCCGCCACCAGGAAAAGATCGCCGAAGATGTTGACCACACAGGCCACTAAAACGAACAGAAGGGGAGATTTTTGCTGTCGCCCAGGCCTCGAAAGATAGCGGAGAGGAGGTTATAGGCCACAATAAAGAAAATGCCGCTTCCGCAGATGCGAATATAGCTCACGGTGAGATCCAGAGATTCTTTGGGAGCCTGCATCAGGATGGAAATGGGCCGGGCAAAACACACCAGAAGAATGCACAACCCCACAGAGATCAGCGCAAACACCAAGGCGCCGCCCCCAGAAGAGGCGCGATCTGTTCCGGCCGTTTTCGCCCAGATACCGTGCGATCAGAACGGTAATGCCCATGGCAAGCTGTGTTACCACAAAGGTGACTAAATTCAGCACCTGGCTTCCGGTAGAGACGGCCGAAAGGCCGGATGTGGAACCAAACCGGCCCACAACCAACAGGTCGACGGCTCCGTAAGCAGCCTGCAAAATGAGTGCGCCAAGAATGGGCACCATAAACCAAAACAGCTTTTTAAAATGCTGCCCTGAGTAAAATCAGCGTTCTGATTATTCAACGGTGATCCCTCCCTTGGACATGACTTCATAAAAGCGCTCAATGGTTCGAATGGTGCAGGCGGCATCCTCCTGGGAAATATCGCTGAGGAGCGGGCAAGACGGCTAAAATATTGCTCGTTGTACCGTTTGGACAGCTGTTTTCCTGCCTGGGTGACGGAAATGTATGTGATGCGCCCGTCCTCCTTGCAGAGATAGCCCTTGGCCTGCATTTCCTTCACAGTTCGGGTCACGCCCGGGCGGCAGATTCAACGCATCGCTGATATCGGACACTTTCACCCGGGTTCCCTGTTCTTCCAGTGATTCGATGGTATCCAGATAGTGAATATAGGACGGGTGACGCCTTGCGGCAGCGCCGGAAGCAGGTCCCGGATCCGCTTGGCCTGATAGCACGCGTCAAGCAGTGCCTTGATTGTCTTATGCGCTGCATCCTCCAGCGGCAGAGGAATTGAATATGGGTAAGACAAAGACGAAGCTCACGTATCTGATGGAATTGGCTCTGTTGGTGGGGATCCTGCTGATGATGAACATCACAGGTTGGCCATGATCCCGCTGCCCGGACAGTATGCGTCTATTATGACGGTACCAGTGGCCGTAGGAGCTATGATGCTGGGGCCTCTGGCCGGCGGCGTTGGGGGCGGTGTGATGGGCTGTATCAGCTTTTACACCGCCATCAAGACCGGGTTCAGCACCCTGTTTCTGGCCGGCTATACCGGCGGCACGGTGGTGGTGCTGAGCTTTGTAAATACGATCCCCCCCGCATCCTGATGGGCATCTGTGTGGGCTGGATCCAGGCCGTAATTTCTGAGTTAAAAGCTCAAATTTTATAAGTTGGTTACTTTATAACCGAAATGCGTATTTGCGCAGACTTGTGAAACGGTCAATAAACATCCGACAGGCGGAGGAGCTGGCAGCTGACGCCTTTGGGGCGGCCCACGCTTTTCTGATGGTAGGAGGCACCACCAGCTCGGTGCAGACCATGGTGCTGTCGGTGTGCAAGCGTGGGGACAAGATCATCATGCCCCGAAACGTCCACCGCAGCGTCATCAACGCCCTGGTTCTGTGCGGCGCCATTCCCGTGTACGTGAACCCGGAGGTAGACCACCGGCTGGGTATTTCCCTGGGCATGAAGCGGGAGCAGGTGGCCAAGGCCATTCAGGAACATCCCGACGCGGTGGCCGTACTGGTGAATAACCCCACTTACTACGGCATCTGCTCCGATCTGCGCTCCATTGTAAAGATGGCCCACGAGGCGGGAATGTACTGTCTGGCCGATGAGGCCCACGGCACGCACTTCTACTTCGGGGAGAATATGCCGGTCTCCGCCATGGCCGCGGGAGCGGACATGGCCTCGGTGTCCATGCACAAAAGCGGCGGAAGCCTGACGCAGTCCAGCCTTCTGCTCATCGGCCCCCGAACATTCATGAGGGCCATGTGCGCAAAATCATCAACCTCACCCAGACCACTTCCGGCAGCTACCTGCTCATGTCCAGTCTGGATATCAGCCGCCGCAACCTGGCCCTGCGGGGCAAGGAGGTGTTCCGCCAGGTCGTCGCCATGGCGGAGTATGCCCGGGAGGAAATCAACGCCGTCGGCGGCTACTATGCGTTTGGCCGGGAGCTCATCAATGGAGACTCTATTTTTGACTTCGATCCCACCAAGCTCTCCGTCCATACCCGGGATATCGGTCTTGCCGGCATTGAGGTCTATGACCTGCTGCGGGATGAGTATGATATCCAGATTGAGTTCGGTGATTTGGGCAATTTTTTGGCGTATCTGTCCATCGGGGACCGCCCCCGGGAGGTGGAGCGTCTGGTCAGCGCCCTGGCGGAGATCCGGCGGCGCTATCAGACCGACGGCAGCGGCCTGATGAATCAGGAGTACATCGATCCCGAGGTGGTCACCAGTCCCCAGGAGGCCTTCTATGCCGACAAGAAGCGTCCTCCCCTGGAGGAAAGCGAGGAGAAGGTGTGCAGTGAGTTCGTCATGTGCTATCCCCCGGGAATCCCCATTTTGGCCCCCGGCGAGCGGATCACAGCGGAGATTCTGGACTATATCCGCTATGCCAAGGCCAAGGGCTGCTCCATGACCGGTCCCGAGGACCCGGAGATTGAGCGAATCAACATTCTGACCCAGGAGGTGGTTTGATGGAGCTGTGGTTCAGTGAATTTCATACGCCTGACGTCAAACACAGCCTGCGGGTCAACCGGCACCTCTACTCCAAAAAGAGCGACTACCAGCAGATCGACATCTATGACACCCCGGAGTTCGGCAAGGTGCTTACCCTGGACGGCAACGTCATGCTCACCGAACGGGATGAGTTTATTTACCACGAGATGATCACCCATGTGCCCATGGCAGTCCATCCCAATGTGCGCGATGTGCTGGTGATCGGCGCCGGGGACGGAGGCGTGGTAAAGGAGCTGGCTCGATATGAGTGCATCCAGTCCATCGATCTGGTGGAGATGGATGAGCAGGTGGTCAGTGCCTGCCGTCAGTATCTGCCGGAAAATGCCTGCCGGCTGGATGACAAACGAGTGCACATCTACTTTGACAACGCCCTGCGGTTTATTCGCCGCCGGCAAGCTCAGTACGACCTCATTATCGTGGATTCCACCGATCCCTTCGGCCCCTCCGAGGGTTTTTTTACCCGGGAGTTTTACGGCATCTGCTATAATGCCCTGCGGGAGGACGGCATCATGGTCAACCAGCAGGGAAGCCCCTTCTACCGCCATGATGCCGAGGCCATTCAGCGCTGCCACAAGCGTATTGTCAGCACCTTTCCCATCAGCCGGGTCTATCAGGCGCATATCCCCACCTACGCTGCGGGGTACTGGCTCTTCGGCTTTGCCAGCAAGAAATACCATCCCATTGACGACTTTGACCGGGAAAAGTGGCTCAAGCCTGCACCTGAAAACCAAGTATTATACCGTCCGCCTTCACGCGCGAGCCTTCTTCCTGCCGGCCTTTTTGGAGCGGATGCTGGAGGAGGTAGAGATGACCCCCAATATCGAGACGTTCATCGGCTGCGAGAGCAGCTATGAGGGGGCGAACATCGTCCTCTTCGGTGCACCCTTCGACTCCACCACCACCTTTCGCCCCGGGGCCCGGTTCGGCTCCGCCGCCATGCGCCACGAGAGCTTCGGCTGGAGACGTACAGCCCCTACCAGGACGCGGACCTCACCGACTGCCGCGTCTTCGACAGCGGCGACCTGGAGCTGTGCTTCGGCAGTGCGGAGATGGCCCTGGGGGACATCGAGGCCCGGGCGGAGGAAATCCTTGCCCGGGCAAGCTGCCCCTGCTCATGGGCGGAGAGCACCTGGTGACCCTGGGCAGCGTGCGGGCGGTCCACAAGCGGTACCCCGATGTGCACATCATCCATTTCGACGCCCACGCGGATCTGCGGGACGACTATCTGGGGGCCAGACTCAGCCATGCCTGTGTGATCCGCCGCTGCCACGATCTGCTGGGAGACGGGCACATCCATCAGTTCTGCATCCGCAGCGGGGAGCGGGCGGAGTTCCGTTTTGCCAAGGCCCCACCGATCTGCACCCCTTCGACTTCCAGGGGCTGGACGAGCTGACCCGGAGGCTCTGGTCCAGCGGTACGCCGGTATACTTCACCATTGACCTGGACTGTCTGGACCCCGCCGCCTTCCCCGGCACCGGAACGCCGGAGGCCGGCGGCGTGACCTTCCCGCAGCTTCTGGAGGCCATCCGGCTGGTGGCTAAGACAAACGTAGTGGGAGCGGATGTAAATGAGCTCGCCCCCATGCTGGACTCCAGCGGCGTGTCTACCGCCGCGGCCTGTAAGGTGCTGCGGGAGCTGCTGCTGGCGCTTTCCAAATAAGAAAACCAAAGTGTAAAAAATCCAATCATTTTAATGAGTAGAGTATTAGTAATCGGCTGCGGCGGCGTGGCCAATGTAGCCATCCACAAATGCTGCCAGGTCAGCGAAGTCTTTCACGGAGCTGTGCATTGCCAGCCGGACCAAGTCCAAGTGCGACCAGCTGGCCCAGCCGCATCTGGCCGGTAAGACCAACACCAAGATCACCACTGCCCAGGTGGATGCCGACAAGGTGGAGGAGGTCATCGCCCTCATCAAGGAGCTACCAGCCGGACCTGGTCATGAACATCGCCCTGCCCGTATCAGGACCTCACCATCATGGATGCCTGCCTGGACTGCGGCGTGAACTATATGGATACCGCCAATTACGAGCCCGAGGACATTGAGGAGCCGGAGTGGAAGGCTGCCTACGAAAAGCGCTGCAAGGAAAAGGGCTTCTCCGCGTACTTTGACTACTCCTGGCAGTGGGCCTACAAGGAGAAGTTCGAGAAGGCCGGCCTCACCGCCCTCCTTGGCTCCGGATTGACCCCGGCGTGACGCAGGCCTACTGCGCCTATGCCAAGAGGCATGAGTTCGACACCATCGATACCATCGACATTCTGGACTGCAACGGCGGCGACCACGGCTATCCCTTCGCAACCAACTTCAATCCGGAGGTTAATCTCCGTGAGGTGTCCGCTCCCGGCTCCTATTGGGAGAACGGCCATTGGGTGGAGATCCCGGCCATGTCCATCAAGCGGGAGTACAACTTTGACCAGGTGGGCCAGAAGGACATGTACCTCCTCCACCACGAGGAGATTGAGTCTCTGGCAAGAACATCCCCGGCGTGAAGCGCATCCGCTTCTTCATGACCTTCGGTCAGAGCTATCTCACCCACATGAAGTGCCTCGAGAACGTGGGCATGCTCTCCACCACCCCAGTGGAGTTCGAGGGACACCAGATCGTGCCCATCCAGTTCCTCAAGGCCCTGCTTCCAGATCCCGCCACCCTGGGCCCCCGCACTCACGGCAAGACCAACATCGGCTGCATCTTTACCGGCAAGAAGGACGGCCGGGAGAAGACCTACTATATCTACAACGTCTGCGATCACCAGGAGTGCTACAAGGAGGTGGCCAGCCAGGCCATCAGCTACA
>VOFD01001127.1_pt1 | contig 11751 bp, 23 predicted proteins | sample 5384101 | NCBI WGS metagenome assembly VOFD01 (sample SAMN12384723, study PRJNA508395) | human gut metagenome | isolation source: healthy gut C | host: Homo sapiens
AAGTCCACCGTACAGATCAGACGTTCCTTATCATCCCGGATCTCCACCTGAAAATCTCGAAGTTTATGTCCGATTTTTTAGGCTTCACTTCCGCCGTCAGGTACTTCGGATAAAAGGCCGCATTTAAAAACTGAATATTACTGTTGACCGTTGTACAAATGCCTCCCGTCGACGATGCTGCAATGCCGCAGGCCGCATCCGCCAGTGTAAAAGACAGCCGCCGTGGACCGTCCCGATCGGATTCATATGTTCCGGCCGCACATCCAATCTTGCTTTGCAGGTGCCGTCGCCCCGTTCCAGAAAAACGGACGCCGATATATTTTCCAAAATCATAGGGACTCAGCATCACGCTGTTTGCTGAAACAATCGTCATTCCCGGCTGTTCCGGCCAGAGCTTTAACTGACCGAACTCCCGGTTTTTCATCTCAATAAAAAAACAGCTTCATCCCGATCGCAGTTCACCGCTTCGCCATCCACTTCCAGACGAAAACCGCCATCGATGCCCAAAAGGCCATCACACAGTCACCAACGCCCTCACCGATCCGCATGGAAAGCATCTGTTCCGGTTTTAAGATCCGGATAAAGCCCCGGACACCGCCATCCATCGTCATATGAAAGAGGCGTCCCTCACCGGTCACCTTCAGGTTCTCCCCCTCCTCACAGGAATGGATATCCAGAAGTTTCGCCTCGAGGCTTCGCCCGTCCCGGTAATCGTATTTCCCCGGCCTTCCAGAAGCAGATGATAGCTTGAAAGGGTTTCTCCGCCAAATTCTTCGGCATTTTTTCTTCTTCGAGGGCGCTCACCGAAAATGAAATTTTAAAATCTTTATCCCCGGCTTTCGTATTTTTGAGGATAATTATAGAGCGTTTTGCTCATTCTATTTTTTTAAAAAAGCTTTTTGTATTTTCATATTCTCACATCCTATTTTTTTCATTATATACATATCCTCTTCAAAAACAATGCTTGGTGTAATATGTGTTTTTTATGATATACTGATAGTCAGGCATTTTTTTGCCGGCAATTTTTCCGAAAAGGCAGGTGGTTTTATGAAACAGCATATCGAAAATTTTCTCGACGTTCCCGGGCCTGACCCCAAAAATTCCATAAAAACTACATACCGAAAAGGAGAATTGCGATGTTTAATAAGATTAATGAATTATTGGATAACAAACAATACCTTGAAGCCCGCCGCGAAATCGCAGAAATGAATCCGGTGGATATCGCTGCATTGATTGAAGAATTTCCTGAAAATGAACGTACCCGGATTTTCCGTTTTCTTCCAAAAAGCTCTGGCAGCCGATGCTTTTTTCCTATCTCCCCATCGAACTTGAACAGGATATTATTATTAACCTGTCCGATCGGGAAGCCGGTCTCATTCTGGACAACCTGAATGCAGACGATGCGGCGGACTTAATCGATGAAATGCCTGCCAATGTGGTGAAAAAGCTTCTGGCGACCGCCGACCCGGAAACCCGTAGAGACATCAACCATCTGCTCCAGTACCCGGATGATTCTGCCGGAAGCATTATGACTGTAGAATTCATGGATTTTAAAGAGGGGTATACCGTGGATCAGTCTTTACGGAAAATCCGGCAGGAGGAATTGACAAAAGACGATCAACACCTGCTACATTCTCAGTCCCCACCGCCGTCTGGTCGGCGCCGTGTCTCTGCGCCGGCTGCTGCTCAGTGACCCGGTGGAAACCATGCGGAATATTATGGAAGATCACGTTATTTCCGTCAACACAAAAATGGACCAGGAAGAAGTCGCTCAGCTTTTTCAGAAATACGATTTCACCGCCCTTCCGGTCGTTGACAGTGAAAATCGTCTGGTCGGCATCATTACCGTCGATGATATTATCGATATTTTTACAGCAGGAAACCACTGAAGATATGGAAATGATGGCCGCGATCACGCCAACCGATAAACCTTACATGAAAACCGGGGTTATCGAAACATGGAAAAAGCGCATCCCCTGGTTACTGCTTTTGATGATTTCAGCCACCTTTACCGGAAAGATCATCTCCGCCTATGAAACAGCCCTTGCATCCTACGTCGTTTTGACGGCCTTTATTCCGATGTTTATGGACACCGGCGGAAATGCCGGAAGCCAGGCTTCTGTATCCATCATCCGAGGCCTTTCTCTGAACGAAATCGCCTACAGCGATACCTTAAAGATTGTATGGAAAGAGCTTCGCGTCGGACTTTTAATCGGCATCACCCTGGCTCTGGCAAATTTCGTCAAGCTGCTCATTCTGGACCGTGTCACTGTTCCGATTGCTGCCGTTGTCTGTATCACCCTGGTTGTCACTGTCATCTTCGCCAAAATCGTCGGCTGCTTTCTGCCGATTCTGGCCAAACGTCTCGGCTTTTGATCCGGCCGTCATGGCCAGCCCGTTTATCACAACCATTGTTGATGCGCTTTCCCTCATTATTTATTTTCGGATTGCCTGCATCATTCTTCATATTTAATTTTCAAAAATACCCATCACTGTTTTAAATCTTAAGCTGTGATGGGTATTTTTTATGCAAAATATGTTGACAGACGATATATGTCGTGATACGATATAGTCATAAACGATATATCGCATCACGACATACTAACCATTCACCAAAGGAGTGATTTTATGTTAAATAAAAATGAGCCCCTCACCGAAAGCTATTTTTATATCCTGCTCTGTCTGTACCAGGGCGCCAGCCATGGTTACGGAATTATGCAGGAAACCGAACGGCTTTCCGGGGACGGGTAAAATCGGCTCCGGTACGATGTACGGCGCCACCGGCAATATGATGAAAAAGGGCTGGATTCGCGAAACAATCAGCGATCATCCGGAAGATAAACGCAAACGTCTGTATGAACTCACAGATTTCGGCCGTGAGATTCTGATCCGGGAAGTTCAGCGGATCCGGCATCTTTCCGACACTGCCGACAGCATTATGAAAGGGGATAATGGATGATGAAAGAAACCTTAAATAGCCACAAATTTTACGCTGTATGGGAATATAAACGCGAAGAAAATGACCTGAACGAAGCCTCAAAAAACGGACTTCAACTGATTAAAGGCGGATGTTTTCATTCCACGTTCCGTCGGGATCACAGCCGGCGCTACATCTATCAACTGGATTACTGCACCAAAATCCCGGACATGGACCGCTATATTGAATGTTTCCGGGACGCCGGCTGGGAATACATCAACTCCACTTTTAATGGCTGGCACTATTTCCGCAGGCCCTATTCACCGGATCTGGATCCGGAAGATGCCAAAAATATATACCGACCGGGAATCTATGTTTGAAATGGAAAACCGATGGTTTGCAAGGATTCGTGCGGCCTCTGTAATCTTCCTTCTGATGGGATTGGTTTACGTCGGCATTACGCTGCTTCACGGATTTCCTGTAGCCGCAGAACAGATACCTCTGCTGCTCGAATCCATCATCTTTCTTTTGCTCTCCGCGACCTTTTTTCTGGCATGGCGTTCTGTAAGTCAGACGCGCAGAGGTGAGCGCGCCGGCTTTTGTACCGCCGACACAGATTATATTTCCTGTCGTTCTTCTTCTGTTACTTATCGGCTGTGTCATGATTATTTTCCTGTAGGCGGGTGATTTGATGTATACGATTGCAATTATTGACGATGATGTTTATATTGGAAATATGCTGGAAGATCTTCTGAACCGAAACGGCTATTCCGTCATCCGGGCTTATTCGGGTACGGAAGCCCTTTCTCCTTCTGAAAGGCCGCCAGCCCGATCTGATTCTTCTGGATCTGATGCTTCCCGGCCTTTCCGGCGAAGTGGTTCTTCCCGAAATCCAGGGGATTCCGGTCATTGTTATCAGCGCTAAAATTGATATCGATAATAAGGTCGATGTCCTGATGGCCGGCGCTGCCGATTATCTGACCAAACCCTTCGATACCAAAGAACTTCTGGCCCGGATTGCCGTACAGCTCAGAAGCCAAACGGCGGATTCCCGGGGACAGCGGCTGAATTTTGAAGAACTGCATCTGGATACCGTTTCCCACACGGTCCGGGTATCCGAAATTCCGGTCCACCTGACCAAAACCGAATATGCGATTCTGAAATTACTGATGCAAAATCCCGGACAGGTAATCACCAAATCTCTCCTGCTCGATAAAATCAGCCGGGATACGCCGGACTGTATGGAAAGTTCCCTCAAAGTCCATATCAGTAATCTCCGCAGAAAACTCCGGGCGGTTCATGGAAAAGATTATATCGAAGCTGTCTGGGGCATCGGATTTAAACTCCGGGAAAATTAATCTTTACCCTTTCTTTACTGTTTTCTTTACCGGTGCCTTAACTGCCGCCTGTTAAACTGTCCCTATCAAATCCAAGGAGGCAAACACAATGGAATATGTTTTAACAACCCGCTCGCTTTCCAAACATTACGGACATTTTAAAGCCATTTCCGATCTGTCCATGAACGTTCCCAAAGGTGCGATTTATGGCTTTGTCGGAAAAAACGGTGCCGGAAAAACAACGCTTATCCGTTTAATCTGCGGACTCCAGCGTCCGACCGATGGTTCATACACACTCTATGGCAGTAAGTACGGAAAAAGATGATATGTCAAAGGCCCGCCGCCGCATGGGGAGCCGTCGTCGAAACACCCTCGATTTATCTGAACATGACCGCAGAAGAAAATCTCCGGCACCAATATATGATTTTAGGCCGTCCATCCTTTGACGGTATCCGGGAGCTTCTGGAACTGGTTGGCCTTTCACGGACCGGCCGGAAAAAGGCAAAGGATTTTTCTTCGGTATGCGCCAGCGCCTCGGCATCGCCGTTGCCCTTGCCGGAAATCCGGACTTTCTCGTACTGGACGAACCGGTCAATGGTCTGGACCCCCAGGGAATCATTGAAATGCGTGAGCTTATACTGAAGCTGAATCAGGAACACCAGATTACATTTCTCATTTCCAGCCATATTCTGGATGAACTTTCCAGATTGGCGACCCACTATGGGTTCATTGACAAAGGACATATGATTAAAGAAATCAGCGCCCGGGATCTGGAAAATGCCTGCCGGAAAGGTGTTCATGTAGATGTTTCCGACACCGGCGTCCTTTCCTGTATTCTGGATGAAGAAGGCCTTGAATACAAAATCCTGACGGAGCATACCGCCGACATCTATGGCCAGCCGGACGTCACGGAGCTTGTCATGAAACTGGCTGCCAGAGACTGCCGTCTTAAGGCAGTTTATGAAAAAAGATGAAAGCCTCGAAAGCTATTATATCCGTCTGCTTGGAGGTGAAGGTCATGCGTAAGCTGCTGCGTTCAAATCTCCGCCGCCTGGCAAAAAGCAAGGTTTTCTGGGGATGCTCTTTCACTTTACTCGCCTACAGTGAACTGATTCTGATTTCTACCTACACCAATATGGTACGCTACAATGAATCCCTGCCTCTGGACTCGGTCTTCTTCGCCAGTTTCTCCATCCTGGGAGTAATTTTATCCATCGTCCTCAGCCTGTTTACCGGCACAGAATATAACGACGGAACAATCCGCAATAAAATAATTATCGGCCGGACACGAAATCAGATTTACCTGTCCAGTTTTCTTACCTGCGCCGCTGCCGCCATTTTTATCTGTTTTACCACACTGTTTTTGACAGATATCGTCGGCCTGCCTTTGATGGGACAGCTCAAAATGCCCGGATCCACGCTCCGTCTTCTGCTTCTGGACGGCTTGCTGCTCTGCACTGCCTATGGGGCCATCTTTAATCTGATCGGTATGCTCAGTTCCAGCAAGGCCCACACGGCGGTCATCAGTATACTGGCCGCTTTTGCCCTGCTCTTTATTGGAGTATGGATTGCCCAGGCGCTGTTCCAGCCGGAAATGACAGAAGCTCTGGTGACCGGCGATCAGGGAGAAACGGCGATTCAAATGATTGACAACCCCGGTATCTGACCGGTGTGGGCGGGATATTTACCAGTTTTTCTATGATTTTCTTCCGGGAGGTCAGTGTATGCAGTTCACCTGGACTGAGGTCGCCCATCCATGGCTTCTGGCCCTGTATTCTGCCGTCATTACACTGCTTTGCAACATTGCCGGACTGTTTATTTTTAACCGCAAAGATATCAAATAATTTGTTAAAGGAGCCGCTATGGTTACATCTCTTATCACCTTATGTATCATCCTTGTTTGTCTTTTGCTGCTCTGCCTCTGGAAAATCATTTCCATGAGGCAGGCTGCTGAAGATCTCCGCAGAGAATTTGCCGAACGGCTCCGCGAAGACACTAACGTCGGCATCGATATTTCCTGTTCCGATAAAAAAATAAGAGCCTTAGCTGCCGATATTGACCGGCAGCTAAAGCTGCTTCGTAAAGAACACATCCGTTTTATCCGCGGCGACCGCGAGGTCAAAGAAGCGATCACCAACATTTCACACGACCTTCGCACACCTCTGACTGCAATCTGCGGCTATATGGATTTACTGTCTCAGGAGGATCTGCCGGAGCTTTCTCTGAAATATCTCCGGATTATCGAAAATCGGATTCAGACAATGAAAGATCTGACCGAAGAATTATTCCGATATTCCATCATCCTTTCCGATAATCCCTATAATATCCGAGAAAACGTCTGCCTGAACAGCGCCCCTTGAAGAATGTATTGCCGCTTATTACGGCGCTTTTAAAGCCTGCGGCATCGAACCGGACATTCAGCTTCCGCTTGCTCCGGTCTGCCGGAAACTGAACCCTCAGGCCCTTTCCCGTATCTTATCCAACATCCTCAGCAACGCCATCAAATACAGCAGCGGCGTTTTTTTCTCTCTCTGTCCCCGGATGGAACCATCCGTTTTAAAAACCCATCGGACACGCTGGATAAAAATACAGACGGCCCATCTCTTTGACCGCTTCTATACCGTAGACAACCGTAAAAATGCCACCGGCCTCGGTCTTGCCATCGCCCGGATGCTCACCGAAGATATGGACGGAAAAATCGAGGCCGACTATGAAAACAACACCCTGATAATAACGCTGTGGTTTCCTTCGGAAGATTAAAGCGCCCCTTAATCTTCCAGGGATATTCTGCGCCCTGCTTCATACAGAATATCTGCGATTTCGATATCGCTTGCTTCCGGATGCCCAATCACCGCTTCAACCACCTGATTCGTTTTTTCTTCATCTGTCTCCAACAGTTCTCTGATAAACATTTTCACATCTTCTCTGTCCATTCCTTCTGCAAGTTTTTTCGGGCAATAAATATTTCATGTTTCAGCTCACCCTTTGTCTCTCCTTCATCATAAATCAGCTTAACTACCTTATTCATGCGAATCGACCTCCTTATTTGTTCTGCGAATGTCCCGTTAATCACCTTATCTGAAAATGTCAGCACACCGGCCAGTGCCTGGACCCGTTGTCCATCATCTGCAATGTGATCTGCCAGCATCACTGATTTTTCTGCCATTTTCCGCTTTTCTTCCCGCCCTTTCACTGTTAGGGGCAGACTAATCAATTGCAGATACGGAAATTTTTTTCCTGTATCACTTTCATATCGTTTGAGGATACGGGCAATGTAATTTGCATATTTGATGACATCCTTTTTCCAAAAGAACTTTCATAGTCTATCAATGCCAGTGTATCATCACCGAGTACAAAAAGATTGTCCATCCGCAAACTCGTTTGCCTCAACTGCCGGAAGATTTGTCGGAAGCAGATCTTTAATGTAAATATCCGGAAGTCCGTAAACTGCAAGACTTTTATTCTTTAGTAATTCCGCAGAGAATTTCTGCGTAATATCTTTATTTTGATAAGCAATATCTTTCATTTGCTATCCTCCTTATTATAGCTTTGTAAAAATGGGAATACAACTGAATTTTCTTCATTTACAGGAATTTTGTCTTTGATATAAGAAAAAATAGAATAAGGGATTATGCCGGAGACAATCGGCAATGAAATACTTATTTGGCAGCGGAATACTGCTCTGAAATGAAATCTTTAAATACATAATAGCATATATCTGCTCACAAAAAAATCTAAAAGTATCGACAAAATTATTCAAAATAAAAAAACAGAGCGCCCGGCAAATTCCCTTTAAACAGGAAATCTGCACAGAAGCGCTCTGTTCAATAGCTGAATACTTCTTATGATAAGCTTATAATTCTACCTGAACCTTTTCAAGATGCCAGATATCTCTTACATATTCCTCAATGGTCCGGTCCGATGTAAATTTGCCGGATTTAGCTGTATTGAGTATCGCCATCTTTGCCCAGCGGCTCTTATCCTGATAAGCTTTGTTGACCCTTGCCTGGGCTTCCGCATAAGACTGGAAGTCTTTCAGAATAAAGTACTGGTCTGCCCGGCCATAAGACGGTGAAAGGAAGGAGGAATAAATTTCCCGGAACATCTCCCGGTCACCGTGACTGAATGTACCGTCAACCAACTGGTCCAGAATCTTTTTAATATCCATATCGTTATGGTAAATTTCTGACGGATGATAACCGCCATTGGCTTCATAGGCCATAACCTCTTCGGAAGACATTCCAAAAATAAAGGCATTTTCCGAGCCGACTTCCTCAACGATTTCCACATTGGCGCCATCCATCGTTCCGAGGGTCACCGCACCATTCAGCATGAATTTCATATTTCCGGTACCGGAAGCCTCTTTACTTGCCGTGGAAATCTGTTCCGACACATCGCTGGCCGCAAAATGATTTCCGCATTGGATACCCGGTAGTTCTCAATAAATACGACTTTAATCTTACTGTTGATCGACGGATCGTTATTGATCGTATCCGCTACGGAATTAATCAGTTTAATTGTTTCCTTTGCCCGCTTATATCCGGCTGCCGCCTTGGCGCCGAAAATAAATGTGGTCGGATAGAAATCCATATTCGGATTGGCCTTTAACTGATTATATAAATACATCACATGCAGAATATTCAATAACTGGCGTTTATATTCATGTAACCGTTTAACCTGAACATCAAAAATAGAATTCGGGTCAATATCAATATGATTATGCGCTTTCACATATTCGGCAAGGCGCAATTTATTGCGGTATTTAATATCCATAAATTCCTTCTGGGCCTTCGGATCATCCGCATATTTCTCCAGATTCTTAATGAAAGATAAATCCGTGATCCACGCATCGGTTCCAATCTTTTCGCTGACCCACTGAGCCAGCAGCGGATTTCCGTGAAGCAGAAAACGTCTCTGCGTAATACCATTGGTCTTATTATTGAACTTCTCCGGCATCATTTCGTAGAAATCTCTCAACTCCCGTTTTTTCAGAATCTCTGTGTGCAGACGGGCTACGCCGTTGACAGAAAATCCGGCAACAATCGCCATATTGGCCATGCGTACCTGACCCTCATAAAAAGAATCGCCATACTCCGAATCTTATTATACTGATTCGGATACTTCTCTTCCACCTGAATGAGGAAACGGCGGTTAATCTCCTGAACAATCTGATAAATTCTCGGAAGCAGACGCATAAATAAATCCACCGGCCACTTTTCCAGAGCCTCTGCCATAATGGTATGGTTCGTATATGCACAGCATTTTGTTGTGATTTCCCAGGCTTCATCCCACTCCATGCCTTCTTCATCCAGAAGGATCCGCATCAGTTCCGGTACGGTCACTGTTGGATGGGTATCATTTAACTGGAAGCAGACTTTTTCCGGCAGCTTATGCAGGTCGGAATGTGTCTCCTTGTATTTCTGAATGGCAAGCTGTACACTTGCGGATACAAAGAAATACTGCTGTTTCAGACGAAGTTCTTTACCGCTGTAATGATTATCGTTCGGATAAAGGACCTCCACAATATTTTTTGGCGAGGTTTTTCCTGTTCTACGGCCTGAAGATAATCTCCCTTGTCAAAGGATGCCAGGTTAAATTCCTGAACCGGCTGGGCATCCCAGATTCTCAGGGCATTGACCATATTATTGCCGTAGCCCACCACCGGAATATCATACGGAATCGCATGCACCGCATCATAGCCATCATGAATAAAACGGTTTCTCTGACGCTCATTATCCCATTCGATACGCACATAGCCGCCAAATTTCACGGTCTGCACATATTCCGGCCGTTTCATTTCAAAAAGGATTGCCGTTTTCCAGCCAGTTATCCGGTACTTCCACCTGATAACCGTCCCGGATCTCCTGTTTGAACATTCCGTATTTATAGCGGATACCACAGCCGTAAACCGGATAGTTCAGCGTGGACAGGGACTCGATAAAGCAGGCTGCCAGACGGCCGAGGCCGCCGTTGCCCAGAGCCGCATCCGGCTCCTGGTCTTCAATGACATTTATATCCAGTCCCATCTCATTAAGAACCTCCGCTACCTCTTTGTAGCAGCAGAGATTGATCAGATTATTTCCCAGGGCTCTGCCCATGAGGAATTCCATCGAAAGATAGTAAACAAATTTCGGGTCTTTTTTTTTCTGATAAGCTTTCTGGGTAGCGATCCAGCGGTCAACGATCAAATCCTTGACTGCCAGAGACACTGCCTGAAAAAACCTCCTGTTTTGCCGCTGTATCCAGTGTTTTACGATACAGCACTTTTAAGTTTGATAAAATTTTTTTTTAAATGCTTCTCGGTCAAATCCTTCAGATGTCGGGTTTATTGCGAATGTTTCATGGTTCATTTCCAATCCAGCTCCCTCCATTTCGTTGAACAGGTTCAGGCTTTTTTTTTAACACCCATGGTCACTGCTTCACCATTGATGTTCCATTCTTTGACATAACCGTCGCAACTGTCAAAAATAATATTTTCTGCCAGAACATCTTTTTTAATGTCCTCACTGTTCTTTTCGGCAATTGCTTTCAGTTTATCATTTCCTTCCATATAAAGGACAATATGGTCTGTAACTTCAAAATCCGCTTCTTTACGCATTGTCTGTACCTTGAAATGATTTCACGTACAAAACCTTCCTCAATCAGTTCATCCGTCAGCTTTGTATCCAGAACAACCGTGACATTTTTATCGGTTACGGCAACATAGCCTTCTGTCTGTGCAGAGTCGATGAGTAAATCTTCCTCTGCCAGTTCGACTTTTTCACCGTTGATATCCAGTGTCAGCAGACCGGTTTCTTTTAATTCAGCCATCGCTTTATTTCCGTCGATGCTGCCAAGGGCCTGTTTGATGCCGCCGAGCAGTTTGCCGTATTTCGGTCCAACGGTGCGAAGCTGCGGTTTGAATGTAAGATGTAAATGCGCTGACATCTTTGGCAAATTCCATCGTCTTGACATTCAGCTCATCTTCCACGATTTCCTGATAGAATTCCGGCAGTTCAAAATCGCCTTTGACATACATTCTACCGATTGGCTGGCGGTTCTTGATGTTTGCTGTGTTACGGCACGCACGGCCGGCAACAACGATCTGAAGCACCAGTTCCATATTCGCTTCCAGCTCCCGGTCAATCAATGCTTCGTTGACTTCCGGGAAGCCGCAGAGATGAATACTTTCCGGAGCCGATGCGTCAACATTGCGGACCAGATTCTGGTAAATATCTTCGGTCATAAACGGAACCATCGGCGCTGCGGTTTTTGCTACCGTCACAAGGGCCGTATACAGTGTCATATAAGCATTGATCTTATCCTGCGGCATATCCTTTGCCCAGAAACGTTCACGGCTGCGGCGGACATACCAGTTGCTCATATCATCAACGAATTCCTGAAGTGCGCGGGCAGCTTCCGGAATCTTGTAGCTTCCCAGATCGGCATCCACTGTCTTAACCAGTGTATTCAGCTTGGACAGCAGCCATTTATCCATAACGGATAATTTATCATATT
>VOFD01001186.1_pt1 | contig 11731 bp, 15 predicted proteins | sample 5384101 | NCBI WGS metagenome assembly VOFD01 (sample SAMN12384723, study PRJNA508395) | human gut metagenome | isolation source: healthy gut C | host: Homo sapiens
ACTTCTAAGATGGAACGGGTATGCAAAACATACTGTAAATTATCTTCATAAGAAATCTTTTCTGCCACTCTCCAGATAGATTATCTCATCCCTATATTTCCGGTCTTCAGAGCTACTCCGGCCAACAGCATATTAATTTTCAACCCATTATCTTTTAACACTCCATAGACACGACAGATATCATTCAATCTGTTCTTGGCGTGCGCCAACATATATATATCACTATAAGGCATATTCTTCAGTTTCCCGTGATAAGATGAAAACACCAAAGGATGATAAACAAACCCATATGTCACACAATCACGGGCATCAAAAGAGAGTACCAAATCAAATTGTTGTTTTATTCTATCACAATCAAACCGCTCTTTAGAAAAACGTACTTGTTGCGTACTCACCAAATCTTGCAACATGCAAACCAGCTTTTGCCTCGGGAAATTTTATTTTCAAATACTCTACAATTCCCACATTCTGATTTAGCCAATTCGTAAACACGATAAAGCACAAGGGCTTCTGATGTGAGAACATATTATTTTTAAAATATGTTTTATTCCATACCTGCTTAAACGGCAAATTGACAATACGATTGACCGCCGGATTGAAATGTATCCGATAAAGAACCCCTTTTAAAGAATCGCTCGGCGGATAAAGGCCTGCAATATATTTCACATTATCGAAACGATACAAGTCTGAATAGGCAAACTTATACAAATCCCAATCCGAACCAAGTATCACATAATTATATCTATCCATATCCTATAAAGCGATAAACCTACGATAATAATAAATCAACAAGACACAATACAAGACAGAACACAATACATTAGTCAATAATGCTCCTGCTGTATTAAAATAATAAACAAGCACCGTATAACCGAAAATTTTAAATAGTCCATTCGCGATACTGCTATTGCGAATAGCTTTCCTTGCCCGTGCGAACCCAGATAACGATTAATCATATCGCCAAAGCCATGGAAACTAAATCCTACCGCCAACCACATCGCATAAGTGCCGACACGACTGTATGCTTCGGAATAAAGAAAAACGACTACCGGCTTAATCAATAAAATAAACAGAATACAAGAACCAACAGTAAGCAAAATAGACCCTTTCAGTACTTTCGCGGGTATGCGGGATTGTGTCGCAAAAACGCTTAAAATAAGTAGTTCCGATAACAGCCGGTAGTGTCGCAATAGGAGAAGTGACTGTCAATGCCAGGGTATAAAACCCCACTTCTGTATTGTCTTCATTAAATATCCCCAATGTAATACCTGCCAGATAATTAGAAGCTACCATTACCAAAGAACCTATATACAACTGCAACCCATATACACGATTCTCTTTATTCAATTGCTCTGCAAATATACTTTTGACGTGAGATATCTTAGGATGAGCAGACAGAATGATGACAAATAATACAATAGAGTACAGTCCCCATTGAATCAGTATCACTGATTCCGCAGTAGCTCCCCACGTTCGATAAACAAAGAAAGCTACAATAACATACAAAAAGCAGGCACCAAACGAGCGACAGACAACCGCCCTATATGATTATCTCCTTGAGAAACAGTATTAATATAATTCAGAAATAGCGGATAGCAACACACAGGCATAGAAACGGCAAACAAATGAGCTATACGCGGATTAACAGCAGCATATCCGAAGCTACATCCCCACATACTAAATACTAAAATACCACAATGCTCCAAGCAGAATCAATAACATTACCCCCCGAATATTTCGGGAACGTTCTTCACTATCGCTCAATGCCAACAAACGACTGCCGGATAAAAAATACCCAAACAACAATAGAGACGCGATGAAATTAATTATGTTTTGCACCGATCGGACATCACCATAGTCAGGCGGCGCAAGGAAACGAGTATTTACAATAGAAGCTAATACCCCCACCAATACACCCAATATAGTAGACAGATATAATAGTACGACCTGTTTTCTCTGTTTGGAAAAATTACGAAAAATATGCTTCACTCTTCCTGATGCCGTTTATATTGCAAATACCCCTACCTTTATTCTTGTATCCTTGACGATTTCACAGCAGGCTCTACAAACGCCTGTCCCCTCATTAGGTTTGAATTACGAAGCCCCCTTGTCCCTTCACACTAGTCATCTATGTTTGAATGTACAGTAGAGTTAAAGGCATATTACAAACCATTCAGGTTAAGCATGACTGCCTTATACCAATCGACAAATTTCAAAATACCGGTTTGGAGAGATACTATTGGCTTATGACCAAAATCATGTTCCAACAGTGATGTATCTGCATACGTCATATACACATCCCCCGGTTGCATAGGCATCATTGTCAACACCGCTTTTTTTACCGAACGCCTCTTCCAAGGTGCTAATAAAATCCATAAGTCGGACTGGATGCCCGGCTCCTATATTATAAATACGTGCCTCAGGCTGCTCTTTATCATAAGCACGCTTATCTATTACACGGAGCACCCCTTCTATTATATCATCAATATAAGTAAAATCACGCAACAAATTCCCATGGTTAAATACTTTTATAGGAGCTCCCGATAGAATCGCTTTACTAAACAACATAGGGGCCATATCGGGTCGTCCCCACGGCCCATAGACAGTAAAAAAGCGCAATCCGGTAGAAGGAATACCATATAATCTAGTATAGACGTTAGCCATTAATTCATTCGATTTTTAGTAGCAGCATATAGCGATACCGGATTATCGACACGGTCTTGCTCGGAAAATGGCGTTTTAGCATTGCCTCCATACACGGAACTGGAAGAAGCGTATACAAAATGTTTCACTGAATGATGCCGCACACATTCAAGTAAATTAAGGAATCCGACAATATTACTTTCTATGTATGCATAAGGATTATCAATTGAATAACGTACACCAGCTTGTGCAGCTAAATTAACCACAATATCAAATTGTTCTTTTGCAAACAATTGTTGTAAGCCTTGCCGGTCTTCAAGACACATTTTAACAAACCGATATGACGGATAACAGATACTTTGAACGATTTTTTCGTCCTCAATATCCTTTTCATCAATGCCAGAGGCGACAAGACGGGCATATTTCAATCTTACATCATAATAATCATTTATAGAATCTATACCGACAATTTCATCTCCTCGTTCTGCCAAACGTGTCACCAAATGAAATCCAATAAAACCAGCGGCTCCGGTTACTAATATTTTCATAATCGTCCCTCTCTTACTCTCAAAACATTTTCATAAATAGCTCCGCCCTCATTATCATGAATCATGAAACATGAATCGCCATTCCTTTTCTCAGAACTTTCAATATTTCCGCAATATATGTTATATTACAACAAACGTAATGAATCTCAATTAAAAATTAAGAACAGATGCGTCTATTGCCATACTTCCAATACTCATCTACAATGCGGTCTCTCACGACAATTCAATCTTATGAAAATCCCATCTGTATGACAAGGCGAAATTACCGTTTTCCGTCCAATTACAAAACCTTATAAACATCTAAACACAATCTGTCATACAAGCAACAACTTTCAGCCCGTCCTTTATTCTACAGCAGCGGGCTTGCCAAGCGGGCGAGGGATTCGTAAACGGCATGGAGATTGGGGCGGTTCTCCCACGATTCGGGGGTAACAGCAACGCTGTTGCCGATATCGCCCAGGAAGTAACCGGTCAGTTCTTCCGCCACTTTGGGGTCGTACATGATGGCCGACACCTCGAAATTATCCTCGAAACTCCGTATATCCATATTGGCCGACCCCACCGAACAGAAGTTGTCGTCTATTATCAATATCTTGGAGTGGTTGAACCCCTTGCAGAAGAAATAGACCTTGATACCGGCATCGAGCATCTCGCCGATGTAGGAACGGAAGCCCAATAGACTATCTTGCTGTCGGAACGGAAAGGCAGGATGATACGCACGTCCACACCGCTGAGGGCCGCCACCTTGAGTGCCGTCAGAATGGCCTGGTTCGGCAGAAAATAGGGAGTGGATATGTAGATGGATTTCCGCGCCTTGTTGATAGCGGCGAAAAACGCCTGCATGATGGAAGCCCAGTCAGAATCGGGACCGGAAGAGGCTATCTGCATCGGGGAACGGGTACGTATCCGGCTCTTGGGAAAATATTTCTCGTCGTTGAGCAGTTCTTTACCGCTGACGAAATACCAATCCGTCATAAAGATGGCCTGCAGCATGTTCACCGCATCCCCTCTATCCGCAGATGGGTGTCGCGCCACGGGCCGAACTTCGTCCCGTGCACATAACGGTCGGCGACATTAATCCCGCCCGTAAACCCTATCTTGCCGTCCACGACCACTATCTTGCGGTGGTTGCGGTTATTCAAGCTTGCTCGTGAGCCACGGGAACACGACCGGCATGAAACAGCATACCCGGATTCCCATGGCCCTCAACCGCCGGGCGTGGCGGCGCTTCATGTTCCAGCTACCGACATCATCGTATATCAGACGTACCTCCACCCCCTCTTTCACCTTCCGGGCCAACAGGTCGGTCAGACGGCGCCCCGTTTCATCATTCTCGAAAATGTAATATTCCAGATGTACGGACGATACGGCCCCTTCGATAGCCTCGAACAGCTCCTCGAATTTCGCCTTCCCGTCATTGAGTATCTTCACTTTGTTCCGTACTGTCAGGAGCGCCCTGTTGTTATTCAGCAGCAGGGTAATGATATCCTTATTGGCTTCGATGGGTTCGATGTGCTGAATATCCGGGTCTACGAGTTCGCGCAACTGCACCCGGCAAAGCCGGCCTATCTGCTCGAAATCATCTATCTCCTTGCGGTTGAAAATCTTCTCTTTCCGATAATTGCGGCCGAACACCATGTAGAAAACGATGCCGACCACGGGCAGCAGCGTAATGACGAGTATCCAGGAAAGGGCCTTGACCGGGTCGCGCAGGTCATGGACGATGACGATGACGGCGGCGGCAATAATCACGAAATACAACGCCATGATTACGCTCCGAATATCGGACATGGATATCATCGATGCGAACATACCAGCCATAACCGCCACATTACGTTAGATGGACTGACAAATATAGCAATATATTCGTTGAACACCGAAAATTGCCGTCGGACGGCTGCCCGACCCGCACTCGCAGATACGATTCGGTAGAGACCAATGCACGCAATCCGTCCGGATTCCTTCATCTACCCCGACAAACGCGCCTGACGGACTGCCGCATCCGCCGGCACGTTCCAAAATAAGCAAGAGGCAAATTTGTTTTTTCGGTTTAATTGCCTAACTTTGTAAGCGTATTCAAAAGTGAAGCAAGAGGGTTCCGGCAGCGGAATTCTTTTTTTGCATGTACCTATATAAACTGACGGTACACACCGTGAATACCGGAGGAACCGCCCCTTACGCCTATCCCGGAAGGGACGTGCAAGGTACCTGACGGTCCCGTACAAGACTCGAACGCCACAGGGATTCCGGCCGATGCGTCGGGATTGCTCTTTTCAGGGAGAGGGCTGTTCCCCGTACATTCGGGAGTTTTTATGAATCATATTAACCGCTTAACAGCCGGAACCGACCGGCAACAGGAGTTATGGCAGAAGTTACATACATGACCCGCGAAGGGTACAACAAGCTCAAGGCAGAGTTGGAACACATGCGCGCGAAAGAGCGCCCGGCTGCAGCCGCAGCCATAGCCGAGGCACGCGACAAGGGCGACCTCTCGGAAAATGCCGAATACGATGCGGCCAAGGAGGCTCAGGCCATGCTGGAGATGCGCATAGCCAATATGGAGGCTACGCTTGCCGGTGCCCGTATCCTCGACGAGTCCAATGTGAATACGGACAAGATACAGATACTCAGCCGTGTCAAACTCATGAACCACTCCACGAACAAAGAGGTCGAGTACACGATAGTATCGGAAAAAAGAGGCCAACCTGAAAGCCGGCAAGCTTTCGATAGGCACCCCCATCGCCCAAGCCCTGCTCGGCAAAAAAGAAAGGCGACAAGGTCGATGTACAGGTACCGGCCGGAACGGTATGTTTCGAGGTACTCGACATCTCCATATAGATTAAAGGACACACTCCGCCGACGGACTGCCGGTATGCTCAAGCGTACCGGCAGTTTCATGTTCCGTCCGACCTATCGGGCCCCGCCCCCGTTCCCCGAGCCGTGCAGGATGTCTTCCTGACACGGTGAAACGGCTCGGAGAAGCGGCTCCGTCCACAAAGGCGAACGATGCGCGCCACGAATCGCCAGGGAAACCGCTCAGGTCTCCTGCATTCCGGGGAGCGTTTTTCACTTTGCCAAGAGAGATTCCCGCCGGCTGCGCGCAACCCGCCGGCCTACGATATCGGACAGACAACGCGTAATTCCTCTACCGCACCGCACGTGGAGTACGCCGACCGACATTGCCGGCAGAAAAAATTTGCTGACAATCGTTTTGCGGCAAATCCCGGAAGCAGCCGGAGTTTGTCCCGGTTTTTGTATGCCGACCATATGTGCTCCGGAAAACGTCCGGAACAAAACACTCCGGCGAAACGGGCCAAGATACCCGTACCGCCAGACAAAAATATCCGAAGCGATGAAAAAATTCCGATTCCGTTCCTGCTGTCACTCCTTCTGTTCCTGACGGTTCCCGCATGCCGCCATACACGCCAGTCTCCTGTACGGAATGGCTCCGCTCCCGAGGTAGCTGCGGCAGTGGATTCCCACAACTCCCGCAATGCGCTCGACTGGGAGGGAAGCTATTCGGGAATCCTACCCTGCCCCGACCATGGTACAGCAACCGTAAGGCTGACGCTCTCCGGGAGCAAATACCAGCTACATATCCTCTACGGGAACGGAGAGACGAAAGAAACCGAAGGCGAATTCGTTTGGGATACCACGGGCGGAATCATCACGCTGCACGGAGAGGTTTTCCCGTCCGTCTATCGTGTGGGCGAGAACCGTCTCATTCCGTACGGACCGAACGGCAATCCGCTTGGTCTTCCCGACTTGGAAAAAGAGGGACATTAATGCCACGCCCTCTTTCCTCTCACTCCTCCGGAAAATCGAATTCGAGCTGTCCGCACTGCGGCTGTTCGAGGTCGGCGGGATTGCCGATACTCAGCCCCAGCAGCCTTACCTTGCCGTAGGTAAGGTCTACGCCCGACAGCAGACCGAGCGACGCATCGAGGAACTGTCCATACTCTGTCACGAATCCAGGAAACGTATGACTTCGGGTTATCTGCCTGAAATCGGCATACTTAATTTTGAGCGTCACCGTCCGCCCGTAGAAATCGCGCCGGCCCGCACGACGCCAAACCTCCTCCGCCGTAGCACGCAGTTCGCGTTCGAGCATCTCCGGTTCCCCTATGTCGGCGAAAAAGGTATTTTCGCATCCCACCGACTTGCGGACCCTGTCCGGCGTGACCTCACGGTTATCTATTGCACGGGCATTGAGATAATACGTATGCCCCGCCTTGCCGAAGTGCCATACCAGTTCGGCCTCGCTGCGCATCTTCAGGTCCGCGCCGGTATGGATGCCCATCCCGTGCATCCTGTCGGCGGTCACCTTCCCGACTCCCCAGAACTGCTCTATCTTCAGCCCTTCGACGAAGGCCTCGGCCTCTTCGCCCGTCACCACCGTCAGTCCGTCGGGTTTGTTGTAATCCGAAGCTATCTTGGCGAGAAACTTATTGACCGACACGCCGGCCGATGCAGTCAGACCGGTGGCCTCCCTTATCCGCCGGCGAATGTCCGAAGCGATGATGGTAGCCGAAGGCATGTTGTAGTGATTCACCGTGACATCGAGGTAAGCCTCGTCGAGCGAAAGGGGCTCCACCCGGTCGGTATAGTCGAAAAAAATATCCATTATCCGGTGCGACACTTCCCGATAGACGTCGAACCTCGCCGGCACGAACACGAGTCCGGGACATCGCGCCAGTGCGGCCCGCGACGACATGGCCGAACGCACCCCATACCGGCGGGCCTCGTAGCTCGCAGCAGCCACCACCCCCCGTTCGCCCGAATGTCCCACGGCAACGGGCACTCCCCGCAGCCGGGGATTGTCCCGCTGCTCGATGGAGGCATAGAAAGCATCCATATCGATATGGATTATCTTACGCATCGGCAGGATGAGATGAAGAGACTATACGGAAGAGGCGGTACGGAAGCCATCTTTCGGCGGTACCGGGGCCGGACAAGCAGCCCCGTCCAATCATAACGGAAAGCGGAGACCCGATAGTACGCACCGTTCCCGAAAGGCCCTACTCCGCCGCAAGTTCCAGACCGGCGGCTACCGGCATATGGTCGGAATAGACATTGTCGAACGTGTAGTAGTGCAAGACCTCCACCCCCCTCCGAGACGAGGATATAGTCTATCCGGAACATGTTGAAAAGCCTGTCGTACGTACCCGAAGTTCCCGACCCCTTCTCTACGAAAGCATCGCGGAGACCGTGCGTCACCCGCCGGTAAGCGAACGACGCAGGCGTATCGTTGAAGTCGCCGCATACGACAACCGGATAGGGCGACTGCGCAACATACTCCGCCACCAGTTCGGCCTGGGGAGCACGGCGCATATAGCTCTCGCGCAGTTTGCCTGCTATCTCCGAAAACCGGGCCCGCGTACGCTCTTCCGAAACGAATTTCAGACTGGAAAGGTAGTCGATATCGTCGTTGTCGATATAAGTGGAATTAAGATGATTGTTGAACACCCGTACCGTATCCCGCTGTATCCGGATGTCGGCCCACATGGAGAAGGCACGGTCGCTGCCGTCGGCAGGCAGCAGCCCCCGAAGCCACTATCGGATAACGGCTGTAAATTCCCAATCCCGTGAAATAACTCCCCTCCGACCATTCGAGTTCGTAGGGAAATGCCTTGTAGTATTTCAGGTCGGGTATAAACGAATTGACAGCGGGTTTGGAGAGGTCGCCGCCGAGCTCCTGAAAACAAACGATATCGGTATTGTTGGCATTGACGAGGTCGGCTATCAACTGTACGGTGGGCTTTCCCTCTCCGGCGAAACGGTTGTTGAACCCCATCACATTGTAACTCATAACAACCAGTTCGCTCCGCGAGGGTTTGGGCTCCGCATAACGCTTGCGCAGGTCGGGCCGGTAGAAACGGCCTGCCGCCCCGATTCCGAGCAGGAGCACCGCAGCCACACCGAACGCATACTTCTTCCATCGTACCACCCACCACAGACCCAACAGTACCTCGGCGACATAGATGGCCGGAAAGACCAGGCCGGGAAAAGCGAATATCCATGCTTTGCGGGGGTCGATATACGCCGCCAGGTAGGCGGCAACGAGCAACAGCGTACACAAGACCGTCAGCACGAGCATGACGATGTCGATTATCCTGACAGCCAACGGAGCACCCGACCGCTGCCGTCGGGCCTTCTTCTGGTAATACCCGTAATCTTCCATGACAACCGCGGAGCGGTACCCGCTAATAATATATCCAACCCTTCTTCTTCCAATACCACAGCAGCAGCCAGCCGAAGAGCATGCCGCCCAGATGGGCGAAGTGGGCCACGCCGCCGCGGCCGCTGATGCCCGCTACGAGTTCGATGACACCGTATATCACCACGAACCATTTAGCTTTCAAAGCGATGGGTGGAAAAACAAGCATAATGACGTTGTTCGGATGAAGCAGGCCGAACGCAAGCAGCAGGCCGAATACCGCACCCGAAGCGCCTATCGTATAGGTATGCGCATAACGGGCGAGCAAGGCGGGCGGCACACCGGGGTCGGCAGCGGCAGCCGCATACTCTATCCAGTTCACCCCGAGCTGTATCAGCCCGGCCCCGATACCGCAGACGATGTAATAGGTGAGGAAACGCCGGCTGCCGAGGTCGTATTCCAATCCCCCTGCCGAACATCCACAGGGCGAACATATTGAAGAAGATATGCCCGAAATTGGCATGCAGGAACATATAGGTCAGCGGCTGCCAGATATGGAAATCGCCCCTTTCCAGAAACTCAGCGCCCCGAATTCGAGCAGCGCATTGCTTATCCTTCCCGGCAGCAGTATCTCCGCCAGAAAGACGAGAATGTTTATTATCAGCAGGTTCGCCACTACGGGCGGGGTTCTGAAAGCCCCGTTAGCTATCGCCATGACAATCTGTTTTTTCTTTCGTTCACACCGGCCCGCAGGCCGTAACCGTCCGCCCGTCTTCCGGCGGCACGCCGCTACTTTCGGAAAAGTTTCCTTATCTCATCCGGTGCCATCCGGACGAGGACCGGACGCCCGTCATAGGTATGGTTATACCGTCCGCCGTCGGAGAGCGCCTCCATGATAGCGGTCATCTCGCCTTCGGAGTAGCCGGAAGGCGCACGCTTCGCCCCGTCGCGGGCCAGTACGGCCGCCAGACGCTCCCGCCCCTCTTCGACAGGCTGCGTTCCGTCTGAAAGGGCATCCATGATGTCGTACAGCAAATCCTGTATCTCATCGACCGAGAAATCGGCGGGAATGCCCGTCACCTCGATGCTGTTTTCATCCCGTCTGACATACTCGAATCCCAGCGCGAGAAACTCCTCGTACCGGTCGGTCAACAGTGCGGTATCATCGGCCGAAAAAGACGAGTACCTCCGGAAACATCAGTTTCTGTGTGACGGAGGTTTCGTTGCCCAGCATCACCCGGTAACGTTCAAACAGAATAGCCTCCCTCGCTCGCCGAAGGTCTACCAACACCAGGCTCGCCGGAACAGGAGGTGGCCGCATAACCGCCTCCCCAGCGCGAGTGCGCCACGGAAGCCTTCCGCCGAGTCGCCGAACGGCAGCTCTCCGCCGCCCGGTCCCTCCTCGATATACTCCAGCACGGAGCTGTCGAAACGCTCCACGGCATCGTCCCGACCGATACCGGCCAAAGTATCGTACCCGCCGGTAAAATCCGACAGCCCCGCCTGCGAACGCCGCCCCATCCCTTCGCTCCGGAAAGGGTTGTACGAAGGATTGGTCGCCGCGGGGGGTATCCGCTCTATCGGGCCCTCTTTCCTGACGGGAATCTCCACGCTTCCCCCATCGTCGAAATCCATGAACGAAACGGCTCCCGTTTTGGCGAGCGATTCCCGCACCGATGCGTGTATTATCTGCCATATCGCGGGCCCGTCGTCGAACCGTACCTCTATCTTCTGGGGGTGGATATTTACATCTATTTTGTCGGGGTCCACCTCGAAAAAGAGAAAATAGGAGGGCTGCGTTCCGGCGGGAATCAGCTTCTCGTAAGCCTGCATGACGGCTTTATGAAAATAGGGGCTCTTGAAGAACCGGCCGTTCACGTACATGTACTGCTCGCGGTTGGTCTGCTTGCTGGACGAAGGCTTTCCGACGAAACCGGTGATTTTCACCAGCGACGTCTCGGTTCCCACTTCCAGCAGATTGCCGGCGGCGTGCTTTCCGACAAGACCCACGATTCGCTGCTTGAGTCCCGAAGGATGGAGCGTGTACACCGGAGCATCCTCCCCGTAAAGCGAGAACGACATCTCCGGATGACACATGGCCACCCGCCTGAACTCTTCGGCGATATGACGCGGTTCGGTCGTACTCTTGTCCAGAGCCCGGCGTCGGGCCGGTACGTTGAAGAAGAGATTTTTTTCACCGCGAACTGGCTCCCCGACCGGCGCCACGACATTCTCCTGCGACTGGAAGCGGCTTCCTTCGACGACCAACTGCGTGCCGAGCTCGTCCTCCGGCCGGCGCGTAGTCAGCTCCACATGCGCGATGGCCGCGATGGAGGCCAGCGCCTCGCCGCGGAACCCGAACGTATGCAGCGCATAGACATCC
>VOFD01001942.1_pt1 | contig 11731 bp, 14 predicted proteins | sample 5384101 | NCBI WGS metagenome assembly VOFD01 (sample SAMN12384723, study PRJNA508395) | human gut metagenome | isolation source: healthy gut C | host: Homo sapiens
ATTTTTATGCTTTATGCATATTTCTTGGTTTCGCATTTTATAATACTGCTTTGTTTTTAGTCTGGCTTCCCCAGATTTTTTTCTCCTTGCATGGAATATATATACTTTTTTCCACTAACATACTGCTGAATAGTTTCTATTAATTCTTTTGGCAGAACATCTTCTGCACTGATATAGCTCATTTTAATCCTCCTATTATTTATGTGGGGATTCATCCGAGCTTAACTATTCATTTTATTTTAAGCTCAGACTACTGAGCAATAACATATCTTTTGCACATAAAAGTTCCCTCCTTTCAACACTACTACTTTAATGATACAGATTACCCCGAAAAATACAACATCATTTTTAGTTATAAACAAACATGTTCTTCATAAACTTCAAATTCATGTGTGCTTTCAATCTCTCCGTGAGACTGAGATTTGTTAACTACTTTTAATAATCATATTACATCTGTCCCACGATTCGTCTTTATAGGCAAATGCGTTCAGGTCGGTCTTTCTTTCTGTAAAACCAACAGCTTCATAACATTTTTTGCTTTTATATTTTCTGGAAACACGTTCAAATGAACTGCTTCGACTTTTGTAATATCAAATGCATATAAAACTGCTAATTTCAGCATTTCCTTTCCAAATCCTTTACCCCTGTATTTTGGATTTGTCATTACAAATTTAAGCATTCCTTCATTAGTTTCTAGATTTGTTGAATAACAAAAGAAACCTATAAGTTCTCCATCATCTGAAGTTGCCACATATGGACTATCTCCAAATCTTTCTGCAGCCTCTTTCATTACTCTTTCAAAATCACCTTTTTCTATTGGAAACTTGATTAAATTAGCACACCACATAGCGTGTGTCCTTTCTTCTGTTATCCAATCTTTTATTTCATCATAATCTTTACATTCTATATATGGTCTTAATCTCAAAACATTCTCCTTTATACCAATAAGAGGCCAACAATTCTACAAATTCAAAATTTATCTCTCAACCTCAACAATCAGCTCAGAGAATATACCTGATGTGCTGATTATGTTTTCGGCAGTTTCGTTTTTTTTTCAAGCTCAACGGTTTCACCGTTTTTACGGGTGATGAACTTACATTTTCTGCCGTTATTTGAGAATTTGTAGTTATCCGCATTTTCAAGGTGAACAATTGCTTTCGCTTTGAACTGGTTTACATCAAGCTCTGTACAATTACCTGAAATGAAAATTTCGTAGTCAGTCTTTGCAGTAAACTCCAAACTTCCCTGTGTGTCGCGGATAAAAATCTTTTCTGCATCGCCGTCATACTCAAGTCTGCTCAGGCGTAAATCCTCAACAAAAAGTTCCTTAGCACTTGCACCCACCTCTGCATGCTCGGTGAACTTTTCGGGAAGCAGGAGTGTAATATCCACGCTTTCCTGTGCTTCAAAACGGCTGACGCCCTTTTTGTTTACAAGCTCGACATCCAACTTATTACGCTTCTCGTCAAGTTTTACCTTGAAAAGAGAGCCAATTTCAGCAAGGCTTTCAGAAGAAAGCACAATGTGGATTTTTTCATCCACGCCTGTTTTGATGGTAATTTTCCTTGCACCGCCCAAGTTTATGTCAAAATGCTTTCCCATATCAATATCATAAACGGTTTCACTTTCAAAAATCACCGGCTTTTTCTTCCTGCTTTTTGACCTCTTCAAGCACTAGCTCATCGAGAGTGAGTTTGAAAAGTTCTGCGAGGATAATCATATTTTCAACATCAGGGAGGCCTCGCTTGGTCTCCCACTTTGTTATCGCCTGACGACTTACTCCGATTTTCTCAGCTAGCTGTTCCTGAGAAAGTCCTCTTTTAATCTGTACTGCTTTAATTTATCACCAAAATCCATTTTTGTCTCTCCTTATTCCTTAATGAGTGCATATGCTGAAATCTTTCTTATCGGCATACACAAAATAATACTTATCATAATGTTTACTAAAATCTGAACTACTGCAAATAACTTGCATGATTGCTATAATCGACACAGGCATAAATGAGCCTGCTGTCTGCAAAATAAGTTGTGAACTTGTGTAACCCATTGCTTTGTAAATGCCCAGTTGCTGTCTTCTTTTTACAAGCAGGGACTTGATAACAATATATAGAATAAATAGCACAACGAGAATTGTTACCGCAAAAATTGCAACTACAAGCACCACGGTAATACCCATATACATATCCTGTGCTTCAGTTTGAAGTTTGTAAGAATTCACTGTGTCTGCTACCAATGCCGAGTAATCGGATTTATATTCCTTTGTAATCTTTTCGGCATTTTCAGCATTTTCAAGATACACATAAAGGTATGGAGTCTGATTTTGGTTAAAGAGACTGTTGTATCCTTCTATGCTGAGTTCACAAAGCTCGCCCTGTAAGTTTACGCTTTGCACAAAGCCTGTAACCTGAAAGCTTTTTTGTGATACCGTCCACCGTCACGCTGACTGTATCACCGATTTTAAAATTTTCTTCAAAAGCACTGCCCAAAGCGATTTCATCTGCATCTTTCGGATTTTCACCCATATAACATACATCATTTCTCACCTTTGAGAAGTCCTCGCAGGCAAAAGCAGTCACTGTTTTCTCTTCAATTTTAACAATTGCAGACATATATTTCAATGAATTTTGCACACGATTATCGTTACCAAGTTTTGACTCAAGCTCACTCATGCTGTCGCTTTTAGGATAAATAATCACATCTGCTACTTCGTCTGACAAAGCAGACATAAAATTATCCGGCTCAACTACTACATTGTAGAACAGTGTGCCTGAAAATGCTATGAGAACCGTCAGCACAAAAGACACCAGAAAGAGCATTATATTCTGTTTTGTAGAAGCTATCATCTGCTTTAAGACAAGCAGGAATTTTGTATTGCCTCTGGTTTCTTCAAGCGGAAAATAATTTTTCTTTGTGTACTTTGAACTTGTATTACCTCTTAAGCCGTCAATAGGCTGAGTTTTCTTGATTTTTCGTGCGGATATATATGTGAAGAACGAAACAACACCGCAAAGAATACAAGCCACACATACAAAGCTCAGCAAATCAAAGCTAACAGCAAACGAAAAACCTGACTGAACAGTAAGCACTGAGCAAAGCACAGGAAGTAAAGTGTAAGACAGACCAATGCCGAGAATTGCAAACAATAGCGAAACAATAGCATAAGGCAGTGTGATACTCGCTACAATCTGAGCACTTGTATAACCCAGAGCTTTAAGCACACTCATATTTGTAATTTCGGACTCAATAGCATTTTTAACTTTGAAGTTACTTAGGAATACGCTAACTGCAAGGATGATTAGTGCAAAAGCGGTTAAAATAAGTACAAGCAGATCCGTAACCATTGTCCGTGTACCCTTTACGCTTTCGCTGTCAAGAATTGATAAAGCCATAGCACCTTTGTTTTCAATTACTTTGCTGACATCATCTTTCACTTTATCAAGGCTTGCATCGTTCTTTACGCTCATTGAATATTCAACCACAGCCTTGTCACTATAAGAATCTGCAAACTCTGCAAACTCTTCTTTTGGTAAATAGGCACACAGCAAACCCGAACCATAGTTGCCGTACTGCATTTCTTCAATTACACCTGCTACGGTGAAACTATGGGACTTGCCATCAATTGCATAAACGATTTCATCATTCAAAGCAAATCCACCAAAGTTGGAAACATAAAGTGGAATATAGATTGGATTGTCAACATCATTTTCGCTTTCACTCACAAGTTCAAAATTGTTAAGAGTACGCTTGTCATCAATGTTATAAAACACTGTGTTCATTGTAAAATCCGCACCGTTGAAATCTTTGACTGTAGCTTCTGTCATAATAGCAGTATAGCTTTCGATTTTCTCTACCTTTTCGATTTCATCAATTGCTTTTTCAAGTTCACTGCTGTTCTGGACCTCAGGAACAATTGCGTTGAGCATTGCGGTGCTTAACTTTTCAAACTTTGTATCATAAGCCCTATCTACCTGACACAGCAAAACCGCTGCACAATTTAATATTAGAGCAGTTATCAGAATGATAACGCCGAATGATATAAAGGAGGATTTCTCTTTTTTAAGTTGTATAAAATCTGATTTGCTATTTTTTTCATATTACCATCCCATTTCTGTTAAAAAAGTTGTTTAGCTTTGCTTCACGGTCTTTACTTTCATTTGTGTAAACCCCAAGGTCACACTCACCGTAGATCTTGCCGTCCTTAACATACAACACACGGTTGCCTCTTAATGCTGTTTTCTTGTCATGAGTTACCAATATAATGCTCTGACCATCATTATGAAGCTTTGTAAAAACATCAAGAACCGCAGTTGAGTTATTTGAGTTCAGTGCACCTGTGGGCTCATCGGCAAAGAGAATCTCGGGTTTATTTATAACTGCCCTTACAATGCCTGCTCGCTGAGCCTCACCGCCCGACACCTGAGATGGGAACTTTTTGCGTGTTATCTCAGGAATATTAACAAGCTCGAAAAGCTCTTTGGCATATTTCACTGAGTCCTTTTGCTTGCTCCTGACAATGCGCTCGCCGTAAGTACATTATCCATAAGGCTCATCTTATCAAGAAGATAGATTTGCTGAAAAACAAAACCACAGTTCTTTCGTCTGAAAATTGCCAGCCTATCATCACTTAAAGATGTAATTGTTTTGTCGTTCCAAACAACCTCGCCCGAGCTGGGCCTGTCCATTCCCGAAAGGGAGTACATCAGTGTGGACTTGCCTGCACCTGAACTACCCATAATCACAGTGAAGTCACCCCTATATATATTAAGGTCTAGATTTTCAAAAATTGTCTGCTCTGTTGTTTTTTCCCTTATGAAGGTTCATAAACAAGGGTAAAACGATATAACACGATACAAGATGTGACGGAGAGGACACTAGTGAAAACTTTAGTATTTTCAAAGGGTTTGACAAGATTTCTATAACAAGATATAACAGTTATTAAAGGCGTTGCCCTAAAAATACCGTTGCCGCCGGGGAGGGCAAGGGCATTTGACGCGGCAGGAAAGCAGGGCTTTGTTTGGGGCTGGTAAGCCGGAATGGGCTGACGCCCGGCCTTGACCGTTCCCCGCCGCCCCGCTGGATGGGTGGACAAGGTGGCCAATCCCTAAAAGTGTTTGGCCGCACTCGTTCATTTTGGGGCCTTTCTTCTCCCAAAATTGAAATGGGCGGGAAAGCCCTAAAATGGCTTTCCCGCCTTGATTACCCATTAGCAAAGACGGGCGAGACTGTCAACGGCGGCGCTGAAAGCGCCGTTCATCTTGACCGTTGACTGGCTCGCCTGGCTTTGCTACTGCCCGTAAGAGATGGAAAAACAAGATGGAAAACAAGGTTAAAAATGGTTGACAAGTCTATCGGATGTGTGTTATACTGTGCGACAGTTTGAGATTGGAAGGAGGCTTACGTGTGTTAATTTGTGTACGCTAATAAGCAATAAAAAGTAGAAGTACCTTTCCACATGATGGTGGGCTTTTTTTGCGTGCGTATGCAAAGGAACACGTAGGTTTGACACGAGCAGTCTTTGAACTGTATCGTGGTGTTTTTTCGTGCTTTGTTGTTATGCAGGCGTCTGCCCTCTCTGTGGGACAACGCCTGCTTTTTATTGCAGAAACAAAGGAACAATGCAATAAAAAAGGAGGTTCGCATTATGACCCAAAACAACAATTCATGGAGAAAAACTTATTTTACACTTCTTGCCGGACAAGCAATATCCTTTATTAGCAGCGGTATTTTGCAAATGGCCATTATCTTTTATTTGGTTGCGAAAACTAATTCTGCAATCATATTGACGGCGGCAACACTGATTGGATTTTTGCCGCAAGCCTGTTTAGGCCCGTTTGCAGGTGCTTTTGTTGACCGGCACAGCCGTAAAAGCGTAATGATTGGTGCGGATTTGATAATTGCCGCCGCTGGCGGTATTCTGGCGCTGGTGGCGTTTTACATGGAATTGCCCGTATGGTCTATTATGGTTGTCCTGTTAATCCGAAGTGCGGGAACTGCTTTTCATTCTCCAGCATTCAGCGCAGCAACACCTATGATTGTGCCAAAAGAGGAACTTACAAAATGCGCTGGTTACACGCAGACCATGCAAGCAGTAAGTGCGATTATCAGTCCAGCTGCCGCAGCGTTTTTATATGCTGTTTGGCCTCTTAATGCAATTATATTGTTAGATATTGTGGGTGCAATCCTTGCCTGTGTGACTGTTGCGATTTCGTCCATACCAACGCCTGAACTATGTCCAGAAACGAAAAGACAACAGTTTTTACAGGATATGAAAGAGGGGTATGTGGTATTAAAGCAAAACAGGGGCCTCTTTGCTCTGCTCTGGATTGGTGTAATTTATATGTTCTTTTATATGCCAATCAGTACGCTTTTTCCTCTCATCTGTATGTCATACTTCAAAGGAACACCGGCCCATGCCTCTGCCGCTGAAATTGCTTTTGCGGTTGGTATGCTGCTTGGCGGAGTCATTCTGAGCATTTGGGGCGGTTTTAAGAAACGGCGGTACACCATCGGTCTTTCCGTTCTCCTGATGGGCGTTAGCAATATGCTCTCCGGGCTTTTGCCGCCAGACGCATTTCTTGTCTTTGTTGTGTGCTGTACTGTTATGGGAATTTCCGCTCCATTTTACGGTGTGCAAAATGCGATTTTTCAAGAAACGGTCAAACCAGAATATCTGGGGAGAGTTTTTTCTCTACTGACAAGCGCCGCTTCCCTCGCCATGCCGTTTGGCCTTGTCATTTCCGGGCCTCTGGCGGAGCGGCTGGGAGTTGAGAAATGGTTTGTCATTTGCGGAATTGGCATTATCATCGTTGCGCTTGCCGTATTTTTACTACCCGGTTTGAGAGAGATTGACAATACGCAATAATCAACTGCACCTTTTTCTATTACTAAACAAAATGCCTGGATGGTGGTTCTGAAAAACCAGAACCGCCGTTCAGGCATTTTTTATCTTCGTCCTCTCTGCGGTTTTGGATTCTTCAGCAAGTCGGATTTTTCCGCAATCTTTTTCAGCCACTTCCGTTCTTCTACTGACAGCTTCCTAAAATTCAGCTTGAGCCGTTTGCAGATAAACGCCAAGTACGCTTGTTCCGTGTCGCTGTCCTGGCTGACGATTTCACCAGCAGTTTCCAGCATTTCTTTTAGCGGGTTATCCTCTGGGACGCTGAAAAAATCGTCCTTGTGTGTTTCCCGCAGAGCAAGGGCAATCCCGTTTATGTCCCGTTGTATCACATAGCGGCAAAACTCGTCCTCATCAATATGGGCGGTGATAAGCTGTCTTAACTGCGTATCACTCATGCCAGGATTATGCTTTTTTATAACAGTTGCGCTCATCGTGTCCACTATGGCGTTTGCACCCTGCGCCTGTTTCAGTGCCGTTCCGTTCACATAGATTTCAAGGTCAGCCATCAGCCGGGGGAAATCCGGGTGCGCCGCCAGCTCACACAGCAGGGTATTGTCTATCCTCCCGCTTTTCAGCAGGTCAATCATTTCATCACTCAAACGCAGGTCTGCAAGATCGGCGTTTGGGTGATTTTTCATTTCAGACAGCCCCAGCAGATAATCAGCGGTCACACCGTAAAACTTCGCCAGCCGGATAAGGGCATAGTGGCTGATGTCCTTGAAGTCTTCCGTTTCGTAACTGCCCAGCGCAGACTTGGAAAGCCCGGTCTGCTCCGCAAGCTGCCCCAGCGTCAAGCCACGCTCCACACGTAGGTCTTTTAATCGCTCTTGTATGGATAAAGACATATTCACCCTCCTTGCTAGCTCAACGAAAGAGAAGCCGTTATGCTATGTACTATGCTCATAGCATAACGGCATAGGCATTTACAGTTTTATTTTACCATTTGCTACATCTTCACGAAATTTATCAACAAGCTTCGCTGTCAGCTTGGATTTACCGTAGTGTTCAAGTACAAAAGTACGATAACTTTTTCCATCTACAAGCACATCACTTTTTCTGGTCAACAACCAATTTCCGTTACCTCCTCCCTGTTCTCTAATATTCCAGTCTTTCCCATATCTTTTATAGATTTCATCTTTTTTACCTTGAACAGACATTGATTCGCTTGGAATATAAACAATTTGCATAATAGCTCCTCCTTTATTTTGTGCAAGAAGACCAGAAACCTGAATTTGTCTTTTATCTTTTTTTGATTATATCACAAATCCGAGAGCGTGGAAATAGGGAGTTTTTCAGGCTGATTTCCTACCTCTTGGATATACGGCACAGGCGGTCAAAAAGGTGTAGACTTGGGATAGTTCATCGATGGACAAGCACCTTGGAAACAGAACACGCCAAAGAAAACGGAGGGACGCATGAGCAAAAGACCCTATCAACACCTGCCGCCGCTGGAACACAGGCCGGACGGCTCCCCCTACCGCATAACCCCGCCCCAGAAGAGACGAGCCAGCGGCCTGATACGCCGGGAGTGCTGCAACTGCGAGGACGGAAACTGCCTTGCGCTGGACGATGGCGACACCTGCGCCTGTCCGCAGATGATTTCGTTCTCCGTCTGCTGCAAGTGGTTCCGCTGGGCGGTCTTGCCGCTGGACAGGACGCTGGAAGCGGAGATTTACCGGGACAGGGACTTGAAACGCTGTGCGGAGTGCGGCGGTGTGTTCGTCCCGAAGTCCAACCGGGGCAAATACTGCCCGGACTGCGCCGCCAGAGTTCACAGGCGGCAGAAAACAGAAAGTGAACGGAAAAGGAGGTCTGCTGTGGACAGTTAAGAGCGGGAAAAGCCTTGATTTGCAAGGCTCCGCAAGCCCTCAACCGGGGCGGCTGGTATCATTTATCATTCGCCCCGGAAAACGGGCCTCTAACCGTCCACAAAACACGCTATGACAAACACGATTTATATTCACCAGCCGGAAAAGGCGTTCAGTTTCACCCGGCTCCCCAATTTCCTTTTTGAAGCACCCACATTCCAGCCCTTGAGCAACGAAGCGAAGGTGCTGTATGCCTTTGTCCTGCGCCGGGCGGAGTTGTCCCGGAAGAACGGCTGGGCGGACGAGTACGGGCGGGTCTACCTGTACTACCCCATCTGCGAGGTGGTCGCTTTGCTCCGCTGCGGGCGGCAGAAAGCGGTCAACACCCTGCGGGAGTTGCAGTATGCGGGGCTGGTGGAAATCCAGAAACAGGGCTGTGGAAAACCCAACCGCATTTACCCGAAATCCTATGAAGCGGTTCCAAACACCGACTTCAAGAAATCCGGTTATGGTACGCCGGAGGGCTGAAAACCGTACTTGGCGAGTACGAAAATCAATCCTCTTGAAGTACGGAAATCTGACGGTATATAGAAATACAGAGATTAAAACCATCTATTTACATTCATTCCATTCCAATCCTATCAGAGATATTTTCGGCGGGAAAACCCGCCGGAAAGGAATGGAATGGGGAAAGGAGTTCAATGGCACAACACGCAATTTTGCGATTTGAGAAGCACAAGGGCCACCCGGCGGGGCCGCTGGAAGCCCACCATGAACGGAAAAAGGAGCAGTACGCCAGCAACCCGGACATTGACACCAGCCGGAGCAAGTACAATTTCCACATCGTCAAGCCGGATGGCCGCTACTACCATTTCATTCAGAGCCGCATCGAGCAGGCCAGATGCCGCACCCGCAAGGACAGCACTCGGTTTGTGGACACGCTGATTACCGCCAGCCCGGAGTTTTTCAAGGGCAAGTCCCCAAAGGAGATAGCGGCCTACTTCCAGAGGGCGGCGGACTTCCTCATTGACCGGGTGGGCCGGGAGAACATCGTTTCGGCTATGGTACACATGGATGAAAAAACGCCCCATCTGCACTTGGTCTTTGTGCCGCTGACAAAGGACAACCGCCTGTGCGCCAAAGAAATTATCGGCAACCGGGCCAATCTGACGAAGTGGCAGGACGATTTTCACGCCTGTATGGTGGAGCAGTACCCCGACCTGGAGCGTGGGGAAAGCGCCAGCAAGACGGGCCGGAAGCATATCCCCACCCGGCTGTTCAAACAGGCGGTCAACCTCTCCAAACAGGCGAGGGCCATTGAAGCGGTTCTCTCCGGCATTACCCCGCTGAACGCCGGAAAGAAGAAAGAGGAAGCCCTCTCCATGCTGAAAAAGTGGTTTCCGCAGATGGAGAACTTCTCCGGGCAACTGAAAAAATACAAGGTCACAATCAATGACTTGTTAGCGGAAAATGAAAAGCTGGAAGTCAGGGCAAAGGCCAGCGAAAAAGGCAAGATGAATGACACGATGGAACGGGCGAAGTTAAAAAGCGAACTGGACGATATGCGGCGGCTGGTTGACCGTATCCCGCCGGAGATTTTAGCGGAACTGAAACGGCAACAGCGGCAGCATGGAAAGGAAAGGTGATCTTATAAGTAATATCAGATACAAAAAGGAAATCGAAATCGTGACTTTTCAGGGAAAGGAAATCACACTGGAAAATCTCTCCCCGGTGTTCACGCCGGAACAGGAAGCAGCCAAACGCCGGGAACTGGAACAGCAGCTTTATGAGGTGTTCCGCAAGTACGCCGACAAGCGGGAGAGTGAGGAAGCCGGGACATAAGGTTTTCCAAACCCATCATTGATTTGCGGGGCTGCTGGCGGTATAATAGAACTGTCAGCAGCTCCGTTTCTTCTTTTTAAGAAAAGGAGCGACAATATGAACAATCGGATAGACGCAATCTATGCAAGACAATCGGTAGACAAAAAGGACAGCATTTCCATTGAAAGCCAGATTGAATTTTGCAAATACGAGTTGAAAGGCGGTAACTGCAAGGAATACACAGACAAAGGGTACAGCGGCAAGAACACAGACCGTCCGAAGTTTCAAGAACTGGTGCGGGACATCAAGCGGGGCTTGATTGCAAAGGTCGTGGTTTACAAGCTCGACCGTATCAGCCGTTCCATTCTGGACTTTGCCAACATGATGGAGCTGTTCCAGCAGTACAATGTGGAGTTTGTGTCCTCTACGGAGAAGTTTGATACCTCCACCCCGATGGGACGGGCCATGCTGAATATCTGTATCGTGTTCGCCCAGCTTGAACGGGAAACGATACAGAAGCGGGTAACGGACGCTTACTACTCCCGCAGTCAGCGGGGCTTCAAGATGGGCGGGAAAGCCCCTTACGGCTTCCATACCGAGCCTATCAAAATGGACGGTATCAACACAAAGAAGCTGGTGGTAAACCCGGATGAAGCGGCCAATATCCGGCTGATATTTGAGATGTACGCCCAGCCCACAACCTCCTACGGGGACATTACCCGGTACTTTGCGGAACAGGGGATTTTGTTCTACGGCAAAGAACTGATACGCCCCACGCTGGCGCAGATGTTACGCAATCCCGTCTATGTGCAGGCAGACCTTGATGTGTACGAATTTTTCAAAAGCCAGGGTACGGTTATCGTCAATGACGCCGCCGACTTTACGGGCATGAACGGCTGCTATCTGTATCAAGGGCGAGATGTAAAGGCCAGCAAGAAAAACGACTTAAAAGACCAAATGCTGGTACTGGCTCCCCATGAGGGTATCGTCCCCTCCGACACCTGGCTGACCTGCCGCAAGAAGCTGATGAACAACATGAAAATCCAGTCTGCCCGGAAAGCCACCCACACATGGCTGGCAGGAAAAATCAAGTGCGGGAATTGCGGGTATGCTCTTATGAGTATCTACAATCCCTCCGGCAAACAGTATCTCCGCTGCACGAAACGGCTGGACAATAAAAGCTGTCCTGGCTGTGGGAAAATCA
>VOFD01002647.1_pt1 | contig 11723 bp, 11 predicted proteins | sample 5384101 | NCBI WGS metagenome assembly VOFD01 (sample SAMN12384723, study PRJNA508395) | human gut metagenome | isolation source: healthy gut C | host: Homo sapiens
GGTTTTCGGATTTATCGGAAGATGAAAAAAAACTTGTTTTCGATTTTGAAAAAGAAAGAAATAATTTTTTGATTACTTAAATAAAAACTCTGATTTTTCATATGCAGTAAAAACATCTGCTTTTGTCAGTGATTATGAAAACAATATTGAATTAATATATGACAATCAGGACTTTACAATTGCTATTATTTCATATTTGTTATCCATTGACGATATGTGTATAGAAGCTATTGTATTGACTGAATTTTTATGCCTGACAAAAGAACAAATACCTGTTTTTGATTATGATATGGCAGAAGTACTTTTTAACGGTATACTGGGCAAGTATAAAAAATATTTTAAAAATGTTGATCTAATAAAATCAAAATTGAAAGAGCATCATTTATTAAAAACTTCTGTGTCCGTTGATTTCAAAGGCATAGAAGACTTAAAAAAAATATATGCACGAAGTCTCAATAAACTTAACGCAATACAAGAAATTACACAACTTGAATCAGAATTATGCGGTGAGGATTTAAGAGAAGTTGTCCGCTTGATTATATAGGAGCAAATAAGGCCATCGGTCTTAACGTAGTTTCCGTCTTTGATAATTTATGTAAGACTGTACCGGATAATAAAATAGCAATTTTAACGGGCTCTTTAATCGTTATACCCGAAAGCGCAAAAGCAGCGCTTGATTGTTTAATTCATAAATATAATCTTAACAAAGAAAATATTCTTACCGCGGAATATAAGCCCGGCTATATAAGAATAGAAACTTACGGCAGTGTGAATATTGTCCCTGTTATAACAGAGATGTTTTCTGCCGGAGAATTCAATATTATAATCGGGACGCAGGCTTTACTGGGAGAAGGCTGGGATGCGCCGTGTGTCAATACTCTAATTATCGCAAGCACAGTCGGATCTTTTATGCTCTCAAATCAAATAAGAGGCCGGGCTTTACGCATAAACAAAAATAACCCGCAAAAAACGGCAGATATCTGGCATCTTGTCTCTCTTGCAGATGGAGAAGAAAGTTTCGATATGCAAATAATCAAAAAACGTTTTGATACTTTTGAAGGAGTAAGTTTTATTGATAACAAAATCCAAAACGGTTTAAAAAGGCTTGGATATGATATGAGTCTCGTAGAAAAATCCGATTGCAAAAATTTGAATGAGTATTCAAAAATAAGAGCCTCTCACAAAAAGGATTTGTCAAAAAAATGGGAGCAAGTTTTTTTAAGGAAAGTGTGATTTCGAATCAAAAATCCGTCCGCAGGTATATGAAACCACACAAATACAAAATATAAAACTGCCCGGTATTTACTATTTCGGATATGAAAATCGTTTTTTGAGATCTATAAGGAATTTTATCGGTCAAAAGTATATAGAATATACTAACAGAGATATTTTTAATATTGCAGATGCTGTATTAAAAACAATGTGTGAAACAAATATTATTCTTTCTTCTTACGACAAAATAAAATTATTTAACAAAATAAGTTTTGATAATCAAAAAAAACGTACATGCGATTTATATTTAACTTTATTAAATTGTTCAAATTACGAAAGAAATTTATTTATAAAAACTTTTAAATGAACTTTTGAACCGCCCAAAAACAACAGATATATTCTAAAAAAAAAGAAAATATAAAAACAAATACATATAAATATTTGTCTGTTCCCGACATAATCGGCACCAAAAAGCCCAGAGTAGTAATATTAGAAAAGCATTTGGAACCTGTGCTGGGGTATTTAAACATAATTTTACCAAAAATCCGAAGGAAGAAAAAGAGCTTTTAAAAGCAAAATTTAATATAATGAAGTTTCAAAAAGTTTCCAAAAACAAAATCTGGATATAGGTATTTTATGTGGCTAACCACTAATAGCGTGTTGTTTGCAATACTAGAGATTACAGATTAATCAATCTGTCAATAAGATACGATATCAATTTTTATAATAATTCTTATCGGAATCACACTCGGAAATAATCAATCCGCCCAAGGTCAAAACTGTACCTATAATCAAAAAACGGCTTACGGGTTTCTTTTAAAATCAAAGTGGCCGCAACTATTGTAATAAACGGAATCAAATATATATAGGCACTTGATTTTATCGTACCCAAAAGCTTTATAGCCTTTGACCAGGAGGCAAAACATATTGCCGAGGCGCAGCATCCCAAAAACAGCAGGTTTAGAGAATTAACAGGGTTTAAAAATCTTGCCAATCCCAAATGGCAATCAGAAAAACATAAAAACGGTATCATAAATATAATTCCGTATAAAAAAGTCTTCTTTGTTATGTATATTATTGAAAACCCGTAATTTGTAAGTTTCTTTATCAAAACAGAATAAACAGACCAGGTCAGAGCGGCTATGATTGCCAGCATATCACCGATAGGGTTCAGATGGATACTCATACCGTTAAACATTATAAAAGATATACCAACAATTGATAACAAAAATCCTATCAAAAAATTAACGCTTATTTTTTCTCTGTCTTTATAAAAAAAGATAAACTATAATAGCTGTAAATAAAGGAGAAACACATCCTATCACACCGACATTTCCGCAAGGGTGTAAATTAACGCCGTGTTTTCCAACAGGTAATACAGGCAAATCCCGGTTAAGCCGGCAAAGGCAAAAAAGCATTTCCTGCAATTTTGTTGTTTTTTGAGTCTGCTTGGGACATATTATCCACAAAATAATTATTGCCAGCACAAACCTTATAAACAATATTTCAACTGGATGAAATTCTTTTAGCAAAATTTTGTTGAAATAAATGTTGTGCCCCATATAAATGAAGTAAAAAGAGCTAAAATATGTCCCCAAATTATGCCGTTTTTATTCATATATCTTTATCACCAGCTACCTATATAAAAATCTTAGCATAAATGTTGGCAAGAAATCTTTAGCTGAATTCTTTATCCATACAATATTGCCAATCACATACATTATGCACAAACACGTATTTTACGGGGGAGATAGTCGGATTGGTAAATCCGCCCTACAAAACTATTGTTTGGCAGTATACCAATCCGACAACAGTCTGTCGTCCAGTTCCAAAATACCGGTAAAACTTCTCGTTTTAGCGGTATTTTTCACATCTGTATGCTTTTGAGTAACAAAAAACGAGGCACAAGCCTCGTAGTTTTTGTTACTCTAAAGTTTTTTGGGTGAGGTGGGACCGAGCATCGCTTGCGATGCGATTATAAATATCCACGGTCGTGGGTTCGAATTATGCAAAAAAGAGGGTTTACACCCTCTTTTCTATTAACTTTGGGTGAGGTGGGATTCGAACCCACGACCAAGGGATTATGAGTCCCCTGCGCTACCGCTGCGCCACTCACCCATGCACTATTTAATTGTCGTTACCGCTTGCGCTACCTACCTCTCCTCGAAAGTGACATTTAGTCACTTTCTCGTCGGCAGAGTGCCACTCACCCGGATTTATTATATTCTTTTGTCAAACTTTTTGTGCCGGTGGTAGCTGCTACCTTCCTCTCCTCGAAATGACATTTAGTCATTTCTCGTCGGCAGAGTGCCACTCACCCGGATTTATTATATTCTTTTGTCAAACTTTTTGTGCCGGTGGTAGCTGCTACCTACCTCTCCTCGAAATGACATTTAGTCATTTCTCCTCGGCAGAGTGCCACTCACCCGGATTTATTGTATTCTTTTGTCAAATTAAATACGCAAGGAATTGTAAATCTATACAACATCCCGCTGTATTTATTATATTAGAATCATCATTATCCATAGTCAAGATTTTATTTTGCTGAATTCCAGCCAGTCTTCGCGTCTTTTTATATGATATGGAATTTCTATAAGCATTTCATATTTGAATTTTCCGGTCTTTTTAAATAGCTCTTCACATATATATTTTTCCATAACAAATGTATCTAATGCAGAAATAAGGACTATATCCGGTTTTAATTTATGTAAATAATAAGGAGAAATTACATTATAGCCTAAACTATCATCAAATACAGGCTCTTGAATATCAGAAAAATTTTTATCTGTTACGGCAATTATGTTAAACTGTGAAAGATCAAATGTCTTTTTATAAATCTCAAAAAATTCACCCGCACCATACAATATCACTCTTTTATCCTTATACTTTTTTTATTAGTTTTTTATACTGTTTTTCTGCTCGAAATTCTATTAGTCTTTCCTCTATTATAGCTTGCATGATAAAATTATTCTCCGATTTCTAAATTTTCTTTTTATAGCATTTGTAGACAATGATATTTCATAATACTTGTTTTTTAATATAGGATATTGTTTGCCGTATAACTCATTAAACAAATAACGAAACAAATTTACAAGGGTACAATTATCAGGTATATTTCTAAATCTGTTTTTGTCGGAGCAATATAACGCCAACAAAATATTAAAAAGAATCCTTAATACTTTTTTTCTTCATGCAAACAATGATCTGAATGTATGATAATTATTGAATTTTCTTTCATATTTTTCTGAATTTCATCAATTAATTTTAATAATTGTTTATCAATATATTTTTGATAAGCGCCATAGAGTTTATGATTATGGTAGATGTCACCTCTGATTTTATTTCCATGTTCATCAGTAAAATAAGGGTTGTGAGGAGCAAGGAGATGCATGTATATATATCTCGGTCGTTTTGTATTTTTTTTTCAATTGTCTTGTATATTCTTCTAAAAGATCATTTACATCACGCTCTAAACTATCTTTAAAATTCTTTTTATAAAAAAAATCTGAATATTGAGTTAAAAATAAGTATATCAAACAAATCGTTATGATTTTGTCCGTATGAATATATAAAATCCGCACCGCTATAATTTTTATGTATATTTATGAACATTTTGTTCATAATAAGAGAAAATTTATATCCGTATCTTTTTAAGGTATTAAAAACTATATTGTTAGAATATAAATGCCAAGACTCATATGGCGCACATACATACTGACTATCAGGAATCAAATTATAAATATAATCCATATTAAGCATAGAAGGCACCGATAAGTGAGTTTGGTTATAATTACTGTGCGCATTTTGGCATATATAAAAACCTTTCTTTTCCAGCTCGGTTTTAAAATATACATCAGAATACCGGGGATGTGAAAATCCGCTGTGTCCATCAGCAAGTATATGATAAATATCGGGAAGAGCACCGGAATTTCTGTCCCTGCTAATACATTTTTATCAAAATAATTAAGGCATTTTTGTATTATATCAGCAACAATTAAAATATTAATAATAAAAGAAAGCCAGAATAATATTTTTGCAACGATTGGAAGAAACAAATGTTCAGCAAAAGAAATAATGAAAAATGTAATTGTTAAACAGCAGAAAAGATAAAGTAATATAAAACAAATTTTATTCTTTGAAAGCGATGCCTTATATTTACTAAAAATAGCCAGATAAATACTATTTGCGTATAGTAACAGAAAATAATTAATACAAAAAATAATTTCAGTTGTTAAAATATCCTTTATTAAGTAATTTAAAATAAATATGATCAGCAAAATAGATACACAAAAATAAGCTATAGTTTGAAAATAATTTTTTAACGAAATTTCACCTATATTTTGTCCGAATAATGCATGTACCGGTATCAAACATAACAAAAAAGGATAAAGATAATAAATCATTTTCTCCTCATCAAATAAAGAGTTCTCTGCGAATTTTTAATACAGCTTTTCTCAAGTATATCAAAATATGAACAAAACTCTTTTCAAAATTTTCTATATCGTATTTGTCAAAAATATCCTCTCTGGAAGATAACAAAATTTGTACTTTGGAATCAGTTTTTGGAACAAACTCTATTATCAAATACTGTGCAAGTGCGAAAAAAAAACTCCGCAATGTTTTTAAACGGAAGATTATTGGAAATTGCAAGATGATGTATCAAAGCAAGTGCCATTGCCATATCACACTTAAATCTGGAATAAAATCCCGCACGCTCATCATTCATAAACCCGATAGCAGGGCTCGGGTTGTTAAAATCCTGAAGAAGAGGCAGGATATTTGTTTCCTTATATTTTTTACATGCCTGTAGTTATCCTCAATTGCAACAGGGTCAATGTCAAACGCTATGGTTTGTATATCTTTTTCAGAAGCAATTCTTGAAAAATCACCCCTATTAGAGCCAAGGTCACAAAGCGAGCTTGGCTCCACTTTTTATTAATAAAGTGCGAAATTATTGCTTTTTTTTCTCGCTGAAAGATTCATCAGAGTAATTTGTATTCTCATAATAATTTCCCCACTCTGTATATATATCAGGAAATTTTAAGCCCCTGACCGTATTTTCCAGAGAATCAAGCAAAGATTCCAGTTCAAACATGCTCATTTTCGCACTTTTAGCACAAGATTGCTTTTTGTCTTCAAAAGTTTTTTGAGACAATGCATGTAAGACAATATGGGTTAAAACGCCAAAATTCAGCATTGCCCTTGCAGGCAAAGCAACTTTTGCGCCAAGTCCAAAGGTATACCGTCAATATTTGTTATCAAAAGCTTATTCAGGTTAATATCCTTATAACTCATCAATGCCAGAGGTGCTAAAAAATGCCTGCAAAACTGCCCGTATGCTTTCCATGGCGTATCCTGTTTATATTCTTCAAAAGAAAGAGTATCTATAAAAACTGGCTTCCCTTCCAAAAACTGAATGTTATATGCCGATGCATCTTTTAGGGTCATACCGTATTTTAGAGCAGTCTTTTGAATCTTCAGCGTTAAAAGAGCAGCGTCCTTTAACGCAGAAAAAGCCCATTCATAAGGATAAGAAATGTATTTAATCTGCTCCGGTTTTATGTATTTATAAGCATTGGCATCCGGTTCTTTTTCAATACAAACTTCCTCGTGACTAATAAGCATTTTATTTTCAGCCAGCTTTTTATACAAACCGCTGTTAATTAACAGGTCATAATCCTTCTTTGCACAATTATTAATCTGTCTGTACACAACACCGTCCAGACAGAAAACAAAACCCGCAGGATCTTTGTAAGATGTATTATTCATCTTCCTGCTCATCCTCTGCCGAAGATTTTTTTATTCCAAACAAATTAAGCAAAGACATAAAAAGCTTTTTAAACAAAGCAATTATAGCAAGAATACCGCCTATTACAGTTTGAAAAATATAACTTCCGGATCCCGGATTTATATATGCCTGCGCTTCTTGATTATTGACTAATATCAAGCATAAAAATACGATTAAAATTATGTTTGCCAATTTTTTCATAAAATTATTATAACGACTGAAAAAACATAAAACAAAATTGTTAAAAAACTTATTTTTTTGTCATAATTGAAGAATGGATAGTAAAAATATTACATTGAACATTGCTCATCTTTACCCGAAACTTCTCAATATATACGGTGACTGGGGAAATGTTTTGACCGTAAAAAACGCTGCGAATGGCGAAATATTGATGTAAACATTGATTCCATAGGTTTAAACGACACTATTGATATAAAAAAATATGACTTCTATTTTATAGGCGGGGGGCAAGACAAACAGCAAATTGCAGTATCAAAAGAACTGCAAAAACACAAAGCCGCACTGCAGGATGCAGCGGATGAAAATGCCGTGTTTCTGGCAATATGCGGAGGGTATCAGCTTCTCGGGCATTACTATCAGCCGCACAATGCAGAAAAACTTCTCGGCATAGGGCTTTTAGATGCCTATACAGAAGCCGGAAACAAAAGATTTATAGGCAATGTAACCGCAACTTGCGATTATGTTACCCCCAACACACTTGTAGGTTTTGAAAATCACAGCGGGCTCACATATCTGCAGGGGGGGATACAGAGCCAATGGCACATATTGTTATAGGCAACGGTAATAATGCAAAAGACAAAACAGAAGGTGCAAGATACAAAAATATTTTCGGAACCTACCTTCACGGCTCTTTTTTCTGCCTAAAAATCCACACTTTGCGGATTATCTGATTACACTTGCACTGCACAAAAGATACAAAGAAGAATTTGAACTATCCCCATTAAATGACGATTTTGAAAAAAGTACTCATAAATCACTTTTGAATAAAAAATATTAAGTAATGTATCAATTTTATATATTTTTTATAACTTTTGCAGTATTTTCTCATACAAAAGTATAAAATGAGAATATGGATATCGTCAAAAATATAAGGGATCTCAACCTCAACGAGGATCAGCAGTTTTTGCCGAAATTATTAAAGATGAATTCGGCTGCAATACCTGCATTGAAGAAGTCAAAAATGTTGACTTCAAACAGGCATACGCACGTCCCTTGAATGATTTTAATATTTACACAACAGCGCAGCCTTCTGCAGAAGGTATGCGAATGGTTGCCTGGAAACGAAGATAATAATGAAAGTTTAAAATACAAAAAATAAAACCGCTTAACAAATAAGCGGTTTTATTTTATTAATCCTGATTAACAACTAATCCATAGGAATTATCAAAGATTGACCGATTGATAACTGGTTCGGATTAGATAAATTGTTTGCTTCCATTATTTTATTTACTTTAGAAGGATCGTACTTGCCGTAGAATCTTATAATAATACCTTCCAGAGTATCTCCGGATTTAACTGTGTAAGATTCGGGAGCAGCTGTTTTAACTTCTTCCGCCGCCTGATCAGCAGGAATAATGGATAATTTTGCCGCTTTAGCAGGTTTAACTTTTTTCACCAGTTTTGGTGCCGCAGGGTTGTTAGCTTCGTTAATAGCATTAGAGCTGAAGCTCAACAATGCAGTCATCAAAAACATGCACAAAGCGCCTGCGATAAATCCTGTTATAAGGTAAACACCGGGAGATTTTTCTTCCTTCTGGTTTACTTTTAAAATTCTGCCAAAGAACATCCAGTTCTTTTTCTTTTGCAGGTCTGATGTATACATCAGGAGTCCTTGCTTCGTTAGAAGTGTGATTGTTATTTGATTTTGCTCTCAATTCTTCTAACAAGACCATTTTCTCTTTAGAAAGATTTGATCTGGATAATGTTGAACTTTTTCATGTAACCTCACTTATTCTTTATATATATATTAATAGGCTGATAAAATGAAAGTCAAGAAATCTTGTATTATATATTACATTCCTCAATACTTTTTTATATTTTTTGCTAACAAGTAAAAGATTTTAATTTAATAAAATACAAACAAAAATTTTTTTGCCAATATATAATATTAAAAAAAAGGATTGTTCCTGAAAGACCAATCCTTTTCAATGTTTTGTTTGTTTCGGCTATATATGATTTAGAGAAACTAAGCTGCAATTTCGCCTTTGATTTCAGAGATTAAATATTTAGCAACCCATTCAAAGTCTTTGTTGTTTTCTGCAACTTTTTAAGACAATCAACAGAAGCTTCACCGATTCTGATTAAGCTCATAGCAACAACGCCTCTTACAGCGCCTTTTACTGTTTGTAACTGTTCAACAAGAACAGGAACCGCTGCTGAACCAACATTTACAAGCATATTTTCTATTTCAGCTTTACTTTTGTTATCTGCTGTTTCTAATTGAGTTAAAAAATATTTAATAGAATCTGCGTGCATTTTATTTCTCCATGTCTTTTTCTTATCGTTGTACACATTATAAAGCAAATATTTATTAAACTTTGATTTCTTTATCTAATCTTTATATCTGTGTAAAGACAGCTTAAAATGCAGATATAGCTTGAAATAATATTTATAAATTTATATCTTTGTGAAATGACATACAGAAAGTTACTTTAACAACAATAAGTCCGATTTGTTTGAGGATTTGGAAACATAAGAAAATATTTCCAAATCCGAGTTATCGGACTCAGGTTAAAGTTAATTTCTGTAGGAATGAAACAGCAGATATAAATTTATAAATATTATTTCAAGCGTATAAACTTCTTACCCTGATAAGAATTTCTTTCTTCCAACTCACTGTCAATCCTATTTAATATTTCAAATTTTTTTATTAAGCCACTTAGGTGCAACTTTTATTGCCTGCAGTCCGTTGCCGCCCAGCCTGTGGATAGTGGTATCGGAAGGCAAAAGCTCAAGACAATCGCATGCAATATCTATGTACTCATCTTCTTCGAGAAGTTTTATACTCCCCTGCTCATATAAATCATAAAGTTTTGTATTAGGGAATATACACAAACAGTGGAACTTTACCCCGTCAGCACCGATATCAGCCAGCATTTTTACGGTTTCAAGCATGTCCTGTTTTGTTTCGCCCGGAAGCCCCAAAAAATAACATGCACGCCCGTTTTAATTCCTCTTTTTTTTGTTTCTTGAAAAGCCTTCAAAAAAGTTTCAAAATCATGCCCTCGGTTTATAAATTTCAAAGTCCTGTCGTGCATAGATTGCAGACCGTACTCTACCCAGGTTTCATAATTTTCCGTATAAGATGCAATCAAATCCAGCTTTTGTTCATCAACGCAATCAGGCCTTGTCCCTATAGAAATACCGACCACATCGGGATGACACAGTGATTCATCATATATTTTTTTTAACTCATCGACAGGCTTATATGTATTTGAATAAGCCTGAAAATACGACATAAATTTTTGCGCCTTAAAACGTTCTCCAAGAGTTTTCACACCTGTGCAGACCTGCTCTCTGACAGATAATAAAGAGCTGTGCGCACGCGAAAAACTCCCGCCGTCATCACAGAAAATACATCCGCCGGACGATATCGTACCGTCTCTGTTCGGACAGCTAAAACCGGCATCAAGAGTAATTTTGTATACTTTTTTACCGAATTTTGTTTTTAAATATTCGCTGAATTGATAATATCTTTTGTTTGTTTCAGGACGGGGAAACTGCATTTTTGACCTGAAAAATTACTCAGCGTTTTCCATATCATCAGGCAAAACAGGATAAAGATAGTGTTCATGCATTTTGGACATACAACTTCCTGCTGTTTGCCGTCTTCCAAAATTGCTACTTCAAAAAAGCTCTCTGCAGCTTGATTGTACACATCTTATTGCCCATGAAGGTCTTACTATTCTTGCCATAATCTTTCTCCATTTATAATCATTACAGTAATTTTAGCATATATTTTAAGTTAAGTAAAAATATATAAAAAAAAATTAAAAACTTTTGAACAAATTGAAAATTATATCGTTAATTTAAGTAAAGGTATAAAACACTGCATCAATATTGAATTATTAATAACATTTTGTCTCGAAAGGAAAATGCGTATGAAAAAAATCGCTCTTTTGTTATGTTTAGCAACTCTTCTTCTGAGTGTGGATATTGTATCAGCGCAGGAATATGAATTTACTAAAGCAAATCCCGAAGAAGTATATGACTATTTAACAGGGGAAACAACCGGCACTATACTGAATGCTTCTTATTATACCAAAGGCACAACAGATTACTGTCTTGTTCCGGCAAAGCAAGATACAGAAACTTACGATACCGCATCGATTGCATTAGGCTTGTTAAGCCTTGCTGTTGACCCGTTTGTTGTAAAAATTGACGGAGTTCAATATGTAATGTTAAAAGATAACAATGACGGAATCTGGGACGAAAAAGATATACTTGGTTTCTTTGACACGCCGGAATTACTATTTTCTTCACTTGTTGCTTTGAATCAAAATGCCGATACTAAAATAACACCGGATGAGCTAAAAGCACAAAACGTAAGACTTGCCGCAGTAGGTGCCGATGGTAAATTGCTTGTTGATAATACAGCGTCTGATTTCGATGTAAACAAAATAAATTATATTGATATAAAAAGCTTAGAAAACTTGCAAATTCAACTCCAGACGGTGTATTTGGACATTTTAACGTTCATTTG
>VOFD01002935.1_pt1 | contig 11722 bp, 17 predicted proteins | sample 5384101 | NCBI WGS metagenome assembly VOFD01 (sample SAMN12384723, study PRJNA508395) | human gut metagenome | isolation source: healthy gut C | host: Homo sapiens
ATCCGCCCGGTTCATGCGGAAAGGAAGAATCTCTGGCGGGCCGCCGTTTTCCCGAAAAACCGATCGGCAAGAATCATCGGCGTTCCGCAGTAGGCACACAGCGTTGAAGTCTCCTTTTCTTCGGTTATAAACACGCCGCCGCAGTTCGACACGCATATGTCTCCCCTTCCGGAATTTCTGCTTCATCCTCTGCCGCCCCGCCCTGCGGCTGCACATCCTCCGGAACCAATGTATGGCCGCAGTGACTGCAGCAAAGCTTCGATTTTTTATATCATAGGTCATTTCCGCGCCACATTCCGGGGCATGGATAATGTATAATCATCCGGCTCTCCTCCTGTATCCAAAAAGGCCGATTTGAAGTCCTCTTTGTGAAAACATTCAAACCGGCTCTGTATCTTTAGTCCCGCTTCATCCCAAGAAGAATACCTGTTTTAAAAATATTGCCATCCATGGCAACCACTAATTTACCCTGGTTCTTCTCGATAATGGCTTTTTGCAGTTTTTAATCCTCCAAGCTCTGCTCCCGGCGCTGTAACCGCTTTCGCAGCTTCTGCCGCTTCCGCTCTCACAGCATTCTTAACAATATAGATCAGCTTATTATCCTGTGTATACATCTCTGCATAAACTCTGGAATCCGCTTCCGCATACTGTTCAAGATTATCATAAATCATGGAAATCGCTTTCCACATATCTTCTTTATTCATCTCAAGAACAATCGGTCTGTCCGGTGTTCTCAACGTTACGGCAATGCCGTTTTCTTTTCAGAATCGAACGGTGGAGCTTACGGATATCCTTATTCAACTGAATGAAATCAAAGGATGTGGCCGAATCCCGAACCAGACCGTTATTTCCGAGAAGGCTTTCCAGTTCATCCTTCGGAAGGATCACTGTATGGTCGCTGCTTTCCTCAGTTTCCTCAGATGCTGCCACGCCTTCACCGCCATCCTGAATCGCTTCATCCACCGATGCGCCGAGATCCATATGCTCCCAGTCACTGGCCGATGTTGTTATCGGCGCTGCAGAGGCTTCGGCATTTGCCAGCGCTTCCGCCACATCTTCTCCGAGGTTCACCGTCGGACGGGTATCGCCGCTGATGGCTGTCTGCTCCATGGCAGCTTCCGGAACATCTTCCGAAACGTCCGCCGCTTCGTTTTCGTCCTCCGATTCATCGCCGTACTCGGCATTTCCTTTCGGATGACCCAACTGATGAAACAGATATTTTCCAGAACAAAAATCACCGGAACCAGTATGTAAACCAGAGGAATTCCGAATACTTCATAGAAATCCAGCTTAAACAGCGCCAGCACAAGGGCGCCGTTAATCAATACAAGCACGAGCAGGATCAGCAGAATCCGAGGCACTGCCGGAAGCTTGCCCAATCCTCAAAAAATACGGTAAAACAGCATGTTCCGGATAAACGTTCCCGCTTTGATCCGGCGTACCAGACTGAAATAGCCGCGGATCAGGAAAATATATGCCAGGACGAGGAAGGCACAGGCCGCAATCTTTCGGAAGCTGTATTCCGTCCCCATCATATAATATGCGCCGTATAAAGAACCGCCGCCCAGGCCGATAACCAGGATGGCCCCAATCTCCGTAAAGATCAAACCATGTCAGCTTAATTCCGGCATAACCGCTGGCATTTCCTGTCGCTGCAATCGAGAAGATCAACAGGATTATAAAAATCACTGCCGCAGCGATCAGTACGATACGGGCAATACCGAAGGTTGATATCAGCTTTTTAAACTGGGTATAGCTTTCGTAAAAAGCCATCCGTCTTTGATGTTAATTCATTATCCACCGCCGCATAGATGGTGTATCCCTCCTTCAGGGATGTCAGCTCGCCCTTCCACGCCGAAGTGTCATAAGCATCATTCTCCGTGCCGGTATCCAGGCTGAACTGCCCTTCGGAAGAATCCATTTTAATAAAGTAATGACTGGCTTCAATCCGTTTAACCGCATCTTCGCCGCTGACGATCACTTCTCTGTCATCTTCATCGTAAACAGCAAATGAGAAATTGCCGTCGGCGCTCATATAATTTTTAATCAGATCCTGATTTGCCTTTTCAAGTTCTTTTTCGGAAATCTCTCCCCGGTTTTCAATCGCCTCGATCAGGTGCAGTAACTGTGTCACATTCCGGTTATATTCTTCACCGAAATAATTACTGTGGTAATAGTCCGGTTCCGCGGACCAGCTTCCCCGTTACTGAAATATGTATATACTGAATATCCGGAAACTGCCATAACGACCGCAGCAGCAAATAACAATACACGCATCACTGCCTTAAACGGCGTACTCTTTGTCGGATGCCACCGGCCATCTTCCACCACATCCGGAATATCTCCGATACCGGCCTCCGATGTTTCCGATAAGGCTTCATATCCGGGTTCTTTTACAGCCTCTCTGTCCACTTCATCCCAGAAGTCCTTTTTTTCTGCCAAATAAGCCCATTTTCTATCCTCCTGTACATCAACTGACGTTTATTATAACTCCATATCCCTTATATTTTACACTAAACATCGACTATTTTCAATGTTTTAGCGAAATTTCCTCGATCAGCCAGCGGTACAGGTCTTCATAGACTTCTTCCCGGTTTATCTCATTCAAAATCTCGTGGCGGCCGCCCTCGTAAAAGATAATATCTACATTTTCCATACCCGACAGCACAAACATATCGTATACCTTCTGGACGCCGTTTCCGTTATTTCCGACCGGATCCGCATCTCCGGAGACAAAAAGACCGGAAGGCGCTTTGGCATTTTGCTGATATTTTTCCTGCTTGTAATGAAATGAATCCCTTTAAACATTTCGTAGTAACCGTTCAGCGTGAATATAAACTGGCATCTCGGTTCTGCCACATAGGCATCCACATTGGCCTCATCCCGGCTGAGCCAGTCAAAATCCGTCCGGGCCGGTTTAAATCCTTTATTATAGGAACCAAAGGCCATTTTATTAATGAACTGGCTCCGGAAATGCCAGCCCTTTACTGCTGCAATCACTCTGGCCAGGCCGCAGCCCACCGCCGTCAGCACCGGCGGGTGATACCCCGTTCCCATAATAATAGCTCCGTCCACGCTTTCCCCGTGTTCAATAAGAAAATACCGGGTCAGAAAAAGACCCCATGCTGTGTCCGAGGATATAATACGGCCTGTCCGGAAAACGCTTCTTAAACTGCTTCTGTATTTTATAGAGATCCTCCACCATACACCGGAAACCGTCTTTTCCGAGATAGCCCCAGTCCTCCGGGCTTTTGACCGAATCCCCGTGTCCCAGATGGTCGTTGCCGACAACCGCAATCCCCGTTCATTCAAATACCGGGCAAAATCATCATACCGGTCGATGTACTCCACCATGCCGTGGGCGATCTGAAGCACCGCCTTTACCGGTTTTCCCTGAGGAATCCAGCAGATGCCGTGAACCTTTGTTTTCCTGTCCGTCGATTTAAAATAAAAATTCTGTTTTTTAGTCATCCACAACCGCCCCCAATACATCACCGATACTGTCATGAACCAGTAAATCCGCCTTCCGGTCATACGGTGTCTCGCTCTTATTAATCAGCACCAGTTTATTTCCGCTATAATACTGGATAAATCCGGCTGCCGGATAAACATTCAGAGAAGTGCCGCCGATAATCAGAACATCCGCTTTGCGGATGGCGTTCAGGCTGGCCGTAATCGTCATCTCATTCAGGCCTTCTTCGTATAAAACCACATCCGGTTTGACAATGCCGCCGCACTTTTCACATCTCGGCACGCCTTCGGCCTTTAAAATATATTCGGTATCATAGGCTTCATGGCAGCGCATACAGTAATTCCGGTGCACCGTTCCATGAAGTTCATAGACCCGTTTGCTTCCTGCGAGCTGATGGAGTCCGTCGATATTCTGGGTCACAATGGCTTTTAATTTTCCCATGGCCTCCAGCTTTGCCAGCGCCAGATGGGCCTTATTCGGTTTGGCATCCAGATAGAGCATCGTGCTTTTATAAAAATCATAAAAAATATCCGGGTGGGCCATGAAAAGGAATGGGATAAAATCTCCTCCGGTGAACGCTGATACCGTTTAATGGTATTATAGATGCCCGTCTCACTTCTAAAATCCGGAATACCACTTTCCGTGGACACCCCGGCGCCTCCAAAAAATACAATATTATCCGACTGCTCAATCATTTCTTTTTAAAGTCATACTGCCTCCCCCTTTCTATTTCGCCCATCCGTAAGAGCGCTTTTTACAGCTTCATGCCAGCCGGAAATGTATGTCTTCCGGCATTTTTCATCCATATCCGGCTCAAAGGTCCGGGCCAGTTTCCAGTTTGCTTTAATATCCTGTGTATCTTTCCAGTATCCGACAGCAATTCCCGCCAGATACGCCGCTCCGAGAGCCGTCGTTTCCACACATTCCGGACGGTGTACCCGCGTATTCAGCACATCCGCCTGGAACTGCATCAGGAAATTGTTGGCGCAGGCGCCGCCGTCTACTTTCAGCGCCGATAATGTAATTCCCGAATCCGCTTCCATGGCCTTTAAAACGTCAAAGGTCTGATAGGCCAGAGATTCCAGCGTCGCCCGGATAAAATGTTCCTTTTTTCACACCCCGGGTCAGGCCGACTACCGTTCCCCGGGCATACTGATCCCAGTAAGGCGCTCCGAGCCCTGTAAAGGCCGGCACCACATAAACGCCGTTGGAATCCGCCACGGCTGTCGCATATTCCTCCGAATCCTTCGCCGATTTAATCATCCGCATCTCATCCCGCAGCCACTGAATCGCCGCTCCGGCCATAAAAATACTGCCTTCCAGGGCATACCGGACATCGCCGTCGGCGCTGGCGGCAATCGTCGTCAGCAGGCCCCTCTGGGATTTTACGGCTTCCCGTCCTGTATTCATCAGCAGGAAACACCCCGTGCCGTATGTATTTTTCGCTTCTCCCGGTTCAAAACAGCACTGCCCGAAAAGAGCTGCCTGCTGATCGCCGGCAACCCCGCAGACAGGAATCCGTCCGCCGAGAATTCCGGCATCCGTCTCTCCGTAAATACAGCTTGACGGCTTCACCTCCGGCAGCATCGACTTCGGAATGTTCATCACCGCCAGAATATCTTCATCCCAGCACAGATCGTGGATATTATAAAAGCATGGTCCGGGACGCATTCGTATAGTCTGTTACATAGACCGCGCCCCCGTCAGTTTCCATATGAGCCATGTGTCAATCGTCCCGAAAAAGCAGATCGCCCTTCTCCGCCGCCTCTCTGGCGCCTTCCACATGATCGAGAATCCATTTAATCTTACTGCCTGAAAAATAAGCGTCGGCAATAAGCCCTGTCTTTTCCCGGATATCCTGATCGTACCCCTTCGCCTTCAGCATATCGATATATTCCGACGTTCTCCGACACTGCCAGACAATGGCATTATAGACCGGAAGACCGGTATGCTTATTCCACACGACCGTTGTCTCCCGCTGATTCGTAATACCGATGCCGGCAATATTCTCCGCCGTAACTTCGGCTTTCCCCATCGCTTCTATGGCAACGCTCATCTGTGTTGTCCATATTTCCAGCGGGTCATGCTCCACCCAGCCCGGCTTCGGATAAATCTGCCGAAATTCTTTCTGGGCCACACTGACGATCTCTCCGGCCTTATTAAATAAAATACACCGTGAACTTGTCGTCCCCTGATCCAGCGCCATCATATATTTTTCCATGTAATCACCCCATCATTTATCTGAATTTCCTTCGGTTCAATGTAATTTCAAACGCTTCAAGCACTTCCGGGTCCTTCACCTGACGGTAATACCGGTCCGCAGCGGCCGGATTCCCCCATACATATACAGGCCTTTCCCCCGCCATGACATAGTAACTTTCGTCCGGATGAATGTCATAGGCTTCCTCATAACAGCGGAGAGCTTCCTCCAGACACCCGTTGCTCACCAGAAGATTTCCTTTCATCACCATCAGATCGTCCCCGTCCGGTTCCAGCCGCAGCGCCCGTTCAATGGCCTTTAAGCCTTTCCGAACAAAGCCGAGCTGATAATTCGCCATCGCCAGATAATACCAGCCATTCACATTCCTGCTGTCATAACGGGTAACATTCTGAGCCAGCTCAAAAAATCCCTTTACCGTTTCAATCCCCGGGCAGCGGTCCTCCATAATCTCCCGGGCAATGGCCTCACACTGCATTAACAGGAGCGCCGCCCGTCCCTGATTCGTCAGCCGGCCGCCGCTTCCGATCATCATCTGTCCGCTGTTTTTCAACCGGGCATCTACCGGAATCCGCGCATAATCAATCACCTCAAAGGGGCCCCGGTCCGCCTGGATCAACATCTTCAGCGGTGCATACCGCTCATCTCCCATCTCGATCACAAGATAATTCCGGTCCGCCGTAAAATCAATATTCTCGGTCGGAATATGGGCCGGACGTTTTAACAGACGGACATTCTGCGTCTTCGCACAGATATTTCCTTCCAGAAATAATGCCGGATGGCGGATATACCGGTAAACTTCGGCGGTGACATACCAGCCCACAATTTTGTTTTCATAAATAAATATCACCGGAACGTCTTCGATACAACTGCTGCGAACCGTTCCCTCATAGAAATCTTCCAGATCGGCGCCTTCGGCCCCATCTTCGCTGCGTTTCCGGCTCACCGCCCAGCAAAATCCCGAATAGTCAAAAAATTCATTCATCCGGGCGTTGCCCGTTCATCTATTTTCACTGCCAGAATGGCCATTTTAAGTCTCCTCCCTCTGCCTTTAAAGCAGACCTTTGTGTAAATTTTATATGGTAATATTATAGAACATTTTACATGTTTATTCAACGAAAAGCCTTTACTTCCCCGTAATTTCAGCTACAATATGGGATAAATAAAACATACAGAAAGGTAGATTTATAATGGCAAATCCTATTGTAACAATTACTATGGAAAACGGCGATGTGATGAAGGCGGAACTTTATCCGGAAATCGCTCCGAATACAGTTAATAACTTTATTTCCCTGATTCAGAAAGGCTTCTACGACGAAATCATCTTCCACCGTGTTATCGAAGGCTTCATGCTCCAGGGCGGATGTCCGAACGGCAACGGCATGGGCGGCCCAGGTTACTCCATCCGCGGCGAATTTGCTCAGAATGGCTTCGAAAACAACCTGAGACATGCTCCGGGCGTGCTTTCCATGGCCCGCACCATGATGCCGAATTCTGCAGGCTCCCAGTTCTTCATCATGCATCAGGCAGCTCCGCATCTTGACGGCGCCTACGCTGCTTTCGGCCGGATCATCGAAGGTATGAATATTGTTGATAAAATCGCCGCTGTGCCTACAAACCGTACGGATGCTCCGAAGACACCACAGAGAATTCAGTCCATGACTGTTGAACTTTTTGGGGAAACTTATCCGGAACCGGAAAAATGTTAAAAGATTTTAAAAAAAGGGCTTGATTATTTTTCAATTATTTGTTAAGATAAGAAAGTCGCAAACAGAATACTGTTGCTGACAAATGCAGTTGTGGCGGAATGGCAGACGCGCTAGCTTCAGGTGCTAGTGAGGTAACACTCGTGTGGGTTCAACTCCCATCAACTGCATTTGACGAAAAAAACCGCAAACCTTGATGAGGTTTGCGGTTTTTGTGTGAAAAATTCAAGAAAAGAGCGACACTTGCTTGATTGTCCTTCTGTCTTAAGTATATAATAATCATATAAAGGAGGGAACCAAATATGATGTACCCATTTTTAACACTTAATAACGATACCGAAATTGTCCACTCTGAAATGAAATCGGATGGCCGTGTAAAGGTTTATATCGAAACACCGGATTTAAGAGATGGTTTCCATAACGCAACCTGTTGGCTTCCCGATTATACATGGGAAAATATCTGTGGATATTCGGATACCGAAATGGAATATTTTAAAAACTTATAAAAGATAATGCTCACCTTATATTAGAATTCTCCCAGGAAGGAGGCATCCTCAGTGCCTCAAATTTTTAGGATTGGACCTTATATCGTTTATTTCTGGTCAAACGAAAACAAACCACTTGAACCCATTCACATTCACATTGCAGAAGGCCGTGCTTCCAAAAATGCCACAAAAATATGGATAACAAATTCAGGAAAAGCTCTGCTTTGCAATAATGCTTCTCAGATTCCGCAAAAAGAGCTGAGAAATCTAATAAGAGTCATTGAGGCCAACAGTGCTGCCATTATCAATCAATGGTATACCTATTTTGGCGAAATCCGATACTTTTTGCTAATTACCGAATATAATTAAAACTATTCCTGGTAAATCTAAAAACAGGGATTCGTGTTCTTTACCTTATAACAATAATCCCTGTTTACATTTCTGTCTTAGATAAATTTCTTTTTTTACACTCTACTCAACCCACGCCTGAAACTTATCCACAGCCACGCCTTTGATACCGGCATATCCATCCTGAACCGCATCCATTTCATCATCATTCTGTATCGGATAAAAAATCTCATGATTCATATCCGATACACAGTATACCGCTTTCTTATACGCATATCCATTTGGTGTTATGTAATATAATTGTACGGCCTGAATCGGACTACCATCACCGAGAACACCATTCTCCGTATCCGCAATATCATATTCACTACGAAAAGTTATATATGGCAGCCAGCCATTTTTTTCTGTATAAACTCTCCCTCTGATACAACCTTTACTGACGCAAATACCAAGATACCGGATAGCCTCATTGTCTCCGGCTCCGGCCCAGTCCTCACAGTTCTTCACCGGAGGCCACCACTGATCGGTATATGCCTGATAAATGCAATCTACGTTTCCAAGATCTTTTGTTCTTCCGATTTCTTCTGGTGTTTTTTACTCTTTCTATTCCCCATCCCTTTCGCTTTAAAAATTTCGGCAACGAATTCCGCAGTATTCTTTTCTGCCTGAATAAATCGCTCCCCCGCCGGACAACGAAAAACACGTTTCGGTAAAACTCAACTAAAACCGACTGAAAAGCGGGCAATGACAAACTTTCATCTGACATTGCCCTTTCTCATATTCCTTAGATACGATACAGAACATCTCTAAACTTTAAACGCTAAAATATTATCCAAAAATACTCATCCGATTAATCGCAGAACTCTCTTAATCTCCTCTAATACTCTAAATATTTCGCTCCCACAAACAGGAAAAAAACAAGTGAAAGCATCTATCTACTTTCACTTGTTTCCTTCAATAAAAAAGCTTCAAACCTTCTTTTTTATTTTTTACACTTAGAATCTCGTACTAGAAAATAGACGTTCTAAAATACATAATGATTAATCGCCAAAAAATTTTTTTTAGTATGAAATATGTAACGATGAAAATCGCTAAACTAATATATGACACTAATAAATAATTATCATACGTCAATGGAATTTTTAATTTCGCAAGTAGTTTCTCAAATATCGGAGGATTTAAAATTTCTGCTAAAATACCAAACATTCCAAACACTATCATAGCTCCACCTGATATTATGTTTGCCAATTGTAAAATCCCTTTAATATACGCCTTCACCTTAAAGTATCCCCCCTTCTCTTAGCTCTTTGAACTGGACTTTCACTGAATATTGAAAGAATTGTCTACCCTCAAGCAAATACAAGTAAAAAAACAAGTGAAAGCATATATCTACTTTCACTTGTTTCCCTGCCCGGTAAAAATTCAAAGACTAGTTACTCCAACTTTTCCGTTTTTACAATGACATCTGTTTCTCTTCATAATAAATTCGATACTTCTTACCTTTTATAAAGCCTTCCGGACATATTTTTTTCTTTGAAAAACTATCTAAATAAAATAACTCTTTCTTATCCTTCTCGTTTATAAAACAGTATTCTGTACGGAACAAATACGGGCTTTCCCTGTTCTCATCCACAAAAGTAACCTCTTGAACAGAAATCTCCAAATTATTAATAATACGCATGTAATACCCCGTCAAACCTATAAAAAGTACACTAAAAAGTATCCCTATCATTAATTCCCTAAAATTTCTCTTTTCCGCTGTCCAAAAATGACTGCGAATCAAAAACATCAGACTTCCTGTTCCAAAAACTATCGCTGCACTTTCCATTTGATAATATAACCCGCTTAAATCATACATAGCTTCTCCTTTACCACGGCAATACGCTCCTTAGTAGATTGAAAACAATAACAACACCCTTAGAAATTCTATTCCCCCATCGAATAGATCTGCTCATACTCTGTCGAATTTGTACCGGAGTTATTGATGGATTCTTTTTATATTGTACTCCGGCATAAGATGAATAATTTTTAGGCATTTTTGATGAAACATACTTCGTTGTTTCATTTATGACGTTCTCCATAATCATGTCTGTACCTGTTCCAAAAGCAACCTTAATTGCCGATTTCGTCAAATCATTTGACTCACCTTTAATATGCCGCTCTATACTGACAATTCCTTCTGTCACAATATTTCTGGCAAATGCACCACCAAACCCAGATCCCGGAATCAATGCTGTTATTCCAGCCGCTAAATATTCTCCGGCACTGGATCTGACTTCAAAAATATCTGTACCTCTTTTTCCCTCAAAAAGATTTTGAACAACATCTCCCGCATATTGAGTTGCTAAACCTATCACAACCGCTGCTATCCAAAGCTCACCATTCACATCTTTTCGCATTACCGGATTATTATCACAATAAGCATATAAGTTTTTATCCGTTAACGCCATCAGTGTTGCAACCAACACATCCATAGAGTCTATACTTATAAACCGGCCGAGCTCCGGATGATAGTAACGGCTGGATACATAATAGAGCCCTGTTTCATTATCGTAGTAATAACCTCTGTAACGCAGCGGGTTGTTCTGACCAACAGTTGCCGCCAGAGAACCGGAAACATTTAAGATTTTTCCCCAGGCGTCATAGCTATATTCAACGACCCATTCGCCGGTACTGTCGATCAGACCAATAATATCGTTCTGAAGGTTTCGAACATAGTAATATTCGCTTCCATTATACCACAGAGCCACAGGGATGCCCAGAGTATTATAGGTAAACCGCATATCCAGATTATCGGATTTCTGGCGGGCCAGAAGACTGCCAACATAAGTAAAATCTGTCCGAACGGAACCTACGGTTTTACAGCACCGCTGTCCGTTATGATTATATCCGTAAGATGCTGACACTCCGCTTTTAAAGTACCCGGATAACTGACGTCCGTTTTTCCATTGATATTCCGCATAATCAAAGGCAGTCAGATTGCCGATTTCATCATAGGTCAGAGTTTTTCCGTCACACTGGACCATCTTGTCTTTCCATACACTGTCGTAAGTATAGGTGATTTCTTTCTTTAAGGTTGTCGGTTCTGTGCCTTCCGCTGCGTAATAATAGACTTTCTTCGAAGTCATATTTCCGCCCGTATCATACGCATAAATAATGGTTTCGTCCGTATTATCATCATCCGAACGGATCAACTGGCCAAAGGCATCATAGGCATAGGTCTGGGTTGTCCATGCTGTCTGAATCTTTCGGATATTTCCATTCGGATAATACTGATAGGTCATGCTGCGTCCGTTATTATTATAGCTCTGGATCACCGGTGTTTTTGCATTGTTTTCTCCGGAGGCATAACCATAAGATACAGTAAACGGCGCTGTAGTATTTAATGTCTGGCTGGTAAGCAGACCGAGAGCATCATATTGAGATGTAACATGTTTTCCCCCAGTGTTGTCGTCTTAACCTCATTATAATCTGCATCATATTCGTAACCTGT
>VOFD01002263.1_pt1 | contig 11720 bp, 20 predicted proteins | sample 5384101 | NCBI WGS metagenome assembly VOFD01 (sample SAMN12384723, study PRJNA508395) | human gut metagenome | isolation source: healthy gut C | host: Homo sapiens
ATACTAAGTTGAGAAAATTTTGTTATACCGGTCAAAAAATACATAACGCAGATAAGGGTCACAAGCCTTTAACGGACTATAAAAATTACGCATGATATTGCGCAATGTACCCAAATTATCATGTTCATGCACCACATCCAACAAAGGAGCATCATACTCATCTATAAGCACAACTACTTTTTTTACCAGTCTGTTCATAAGCACATTTAATAAGATTTGTCAAGCGCAAATTAGCATCCCCACCTTCCACATTAATTCCGTATGTACGCTCATAATCTGAAAGCATAAAATCCAGAAGACGTTCTAATCTGTCTTTATCCACATGCTTTGCCATACTCATGTCGAAATGCAGTACCGGGTACTCCGTCCATTCTTTCTCTAACTTCTCTATAGCTAATCCATGGAACAGTTCCTTACGACCCGAAAAATAACTGTGTAATGTAGAAGTGAGCAATGACTTTCCAAAACGCCGTGGACGGCTCAAAAACATATATCCGGAAGCTGAATGAGTCATCCGGTAAACATATGCTGTCTTATCAATATAGAGATAATTCCCTTCCCGTATCTTTGAAAATGTTTGTATCCCAAGTGGATATAATCTTTGCAAATCTTCCATATCTGTTAGTTTTGTTACAAAGCTACAAAAAAATATCAGATTTGCATTGATTATGCTCACTTCTTCTGTACACCAACCCCTTAAAACGCAATATACCAACCATCCTCACGGACAATCGGTATATTTCACATATAGATACATATCAGCTTTTAAGCCGATATGAGGGTCAAGTTAGAAATATACCGCTGTATTATTTCCAACCTGCAAAATGTAGGGATTTCATGAGTTCATCATGAATCTAGGGACCTACATATTCTTTTTATATTTATAGCTTGTGATTCATTTTTAAATATCAACGATCTTCACAGACAGTTGATATAGTGGGAAATTCACATCGGCTTTAACCTCCGATGTCAGGGCGTAAATTAGAAATGTACCGTCGTACGATTTCCAATCCACAATGTAGGAGAATCATGCCTTTACAGCATGAAGCTAGGGACCTACATTTTTTTCATCTCACATACGAAACACTCACGTGTTTATTACATCTCAACATTTTCAACATTTATTATATACCTAATTTATTTTTGTTCATTATATCATTTATTCTATCCACTTACTATCTTCAGTATGATATTTCATCACTCCTACCCATTTTATCATACAAGCCTCGATAAAATTATAAAGAGACATTTCACCCATTAAAGAAAGTTCTTGTAGCCTGAACGAATCGTTTTATCATACATATTATATTAGCACTAGCTAACTAATATTCTATTGGAAGATATTATTTTAATGCCAATCTATATACATCTACCACTTGTTTTGCTATCACATCCCAATTATATAAACTCATATCGTACTCTATCCGACACAGACCTTGTCCCATCTGCTTTTCTAGTTTTTTTTTTTTTGTAGTTGCCCCACATCCCCTATTTTGAAATAACATGGATAAGGCAGTCCTACTTCCATATTTGCTGGAATATTGCTTACAATAACTGGCAACTTATAGCTCATCGCTTCCAATAATGCGATAGGCAACCCTTCATGTGAAGACGGAAGAACAAAACAACATGCATTAGTAAGTAAAGAATGTAATTTTCGTCCTTTTATGAAACCGGTTAATACAACTCCACATTCTCTCGACATTTTTTTAAACTGCGTGAGTAATCATCCTCAAAATCCGTATCTCCTGCCAATACCAGTTTATAGTCATTTGCTCCTATTCCAGCAAAAGCTTCTACTAAGTGATGAAGTTTTTTTTCAGGGACAAACCGACACATACTTAAAATATACTTTCCTCTCTCAATCCCCAATTCATTAAAATACTCAGGAAAATCACAAACCTCAGGTTCCGGAACTCCATTGTAAATCAAATGACAGTCTTTTCTACCATATTTTCTCACTAAAAGATCATTAATGACTTCAGATATAACAATTACTTCATTAGCAAAAAATCGTTCCCATACGCTCCCCTAATTTCAGCATTGTTTTAGCCCAAAAGCCCCATTTGTCACGATCATAATCGGGACCATGGTGAGTAAACACAACCTTTATTCCTAATAATCTAGCTATAGGTACAAGTAAAGCTGGACCAATAGCATGAATATGAACAATATCAGCATTTTGGGATTTAGCCTTAAGAATAGCTTTTAAAAGTGTGTACGATTGCTTCAAACGATTTCTTCTTAGGAGTTTCTATATCAATCAACCTCACATGTTTGTATTCAGTCACGGTATCTTTCACATAACATTTTCGACGTATTATAGTTATATCAAAGCCCATTTCAGCAATTCGAGGAAATAACTCTTGGCAATGCGTTTCAACGCCGCCCAAAATATCAGGGATACCGCGAGTTCCGATAACGAAGATCTTCATTAAATTAGCATAAAGTATATGTATTCTATAATCAAAAAACGTCCCGCAAATCTCCTTGAGAAGGATCTTGTCCCACGTTATACCAACATTTGTCCAAACAAGCAGTTTTTCCCTGCAAACTCCGTAATTTATTTTTAAAGCCCATTTCAGCGGATACTTTATATATTTATGCATCACAGGTGAAGCCGTTCCTACCATCCAGCAGTTTTTAGGGCAACGGCGTACCATTTGGCGTACTTGTTCTGCTTGTTCCCCTTCCCATATTTCTTTGAAATTGGGAGTCTCACGAATATTCCCCATACTCTTTTTCCAATACTTCTTTTTCTAAACCATTACAGGGATAAATATCACCATAGGGCTCTACAAAAAGTTCATTTCGCCAGCTTGACAGGGCAGCATACGCCGTGAACCTTCTATATAATTGATTAGTCCCATGTTGAAAAAAGCCCGCATCCATGATTTAGGATGTTTTTCTTTAAGTTGCAGATTTATCAGTTTTTCAAAATCCCCACAAACCTCCTCCTTATTAGTTATCACATTATCATCTTTGTGAAAATAATAAGAGTTATGAAAAGCAGCTGTGGCAAATTCCATACCCAAAGATCGGGATAGTTGATAAAGAGAAAGCATATCTTTAGAGTTGTTGTTGGAAACAGTACAACCGAAACCTATATCTTTCACACCCATATCTTTTTAATGTAAGCAAAGTCCGAAGTCCTTTGTCGAAACCTCCCGCATGTCCTCTAAGCTCATCATTTTTACAACTAAGCCCTTCGATAGAAATGCGGATACCAATATTAGGAAATTTCTTAGCATGGGGCTATTACCCGGTCCTCATACCAACCAGAAGTCGATATAACCACGCGAGGAGATTTTGTGAAACACACTTCTACTATTTGATCCAGATCTTCACGAATGAACGGTTCGCCACCGGTTAGATTGATGAACTTTTACAGAAGGTAACAATTTGATTTCTTCGGGAGTTATTTCCTTCCTTTTATCAGTCGGATGTTCCCATATATTACACATTTTACAACGCATCGGACAACGATAAGTTGTTATGATGCACATATCCGTAGGTTGGGGAATATTAATTGACATTGTTTATATAATTAAAGAAATAGTAATATTCTATAGTCCAAAACATTGATGTATGAATGGGCTTTCTATTTTTTGAATCATCTTTGATATTAAAACAGGCATGTAAAGAGCTAACAATATACTTAACACATATAAAGGCCAGTATAATAATTCGTTATCTAATTTTGCATATAGAAATCTTATTCCCATTTGAAAAAACAGACCCATTAAAAAAATCTGAAAGGTATAATCCCTAAAACTTGAAAAGAGACGGGTCCGATAATGGGATAAAAGCAAACATAAAGCAACAGAGAAAGCTATCCCTGTAAAGGTTAAGAAAATGGCAGGAAGTACAAGTATATTAAAAAGGACAAAAAATATAAGAGAAACTACCAAAAACATTTTGTATCGGTATATTTATAGGCATCAAACTTAAAAAAAAAGAGTAGCCCCTGAATAAAAATAAACCAAAAATAAGCAACTTGCGAAAAGCAAAGAATCTCTATATCTTTAGGAAAAACAGGTTCAATAACAATGTAGTTATCCACACACTTACTATACATTTATTCCACTGCAATGACCATTTAAAACAGGATAAAAAGAAATATTATAAAAAAGAGTTATTATAAACCACATTTCCCCTAAAGGATTTGAAGCTGGATAAAAAACACTATTGATTATTTGTTTGAAGGACAGTTCGACCGGTCTTTTCATCAACGGATTAAATATATACTTCAGAGCAAAAGTAGCTAATGTAAAAAAAAATGAAAGGAGCCAATAACCTCTTTGCCTTATCTCTGATAGTAACCCCGTATTTTTTACCTTTCCTAATTTTTGTATAATACAATAAACCTCCTGATATAAACATAAATAAAGGCATATGAAAGCCGTAGATAATCCGTTCAACTTCTGCACTAACAGGAGTTGCCGGATTCTCGAATATATTGGTTAGCGTGACATGTCCTATGACTACTAAGAGCATACTCCAGCCCTGCAAAATTGATACCCAATATATTTTAGCTTCTTTTTCCTACATTCATTGCTGATACAGCTCTAATAATTCATTGTAATGTTTCTCAGATGAATAACGTATCTGAGAACTTTTTGCAAGTTGTTTATAATCTACATTTAATATAAACATCTTTTCGATTTTATTCTTCAAATCCATAATATTGCGACTTTCAAAAACACATTCCATTTACCCCTTCTTTTATTAATTCAGGGATACCACCAATATTAGCTCCTAAAACTGGAGTACCCAGACATTGAGCTTCAATCACACTTAGAGGATTATTTTCATACCACTCTGATGGAACTACACTAAAACGTGCTTTTACCCACTATTTCCTTTATTTCAGGCCATTCTTTATAACCTGTAAATTCAATATTTGCCCCTTTTGCTTTTTTTCCTTTTAAAATATCTGCCAGTGGACCACTACCTATAATTTTCAAATGATAAGGAAGAGTTCGGGCAGCCTCTATCAATGTTTCGATTCCTTTCTCAAAAAGATAACCTTCCTATGAAGCAATAGTAGTCTTCTTTATCATAAGAGTCTCTCCCAGTCCTTTCAATATCAATAAAATTACAAAGAGTATACATCTTTTTTTCTATCGAATCCACCTTGAGCCATTTTATTGTACATAAATTGACTTGGACAAATAAATACATCCGTGTAGCCTTCCAACTTTTCACAACTCCATTTCATCGCCTCTTTATATGCAAGTATACTTGCCAAATTGGAATTCTTCATGCATTTATATTCCAATACTTTATGTTTATCAGTAAAACACTCCTCACAAACTTCATTTCCATTGCGGAGACAATCATACCTTGGACAAAGCAGTTTGTAATCATGCAACGTCCAAAAACTTTAATTCCTCGTTCATGAGCCAAACAAGCTATCACTGGTGATAATTGTGTATGAATATTATTCAGGTGTATCACATCCGGCTTGAAATCATTGAGTAAAGAATTAAACTTCCTCTTCACCTCACCCAAACCGAACATACGCATAAAAGTTTCGAGCATACCTACTCCGGGAGTAAACTTAATTTCATTAGGAAAATACCGTTTCCACTCAGTCTCAATATTCTCTGGATAATCCATAGCAAACACTGCCACATCGTGTCCATGGGTCTTAAGCAGTTGTTCAAGATTAAGCATATATATGCAATCACCACCGCGACGATAGTAAAACTTATTCACTAACAAAATTTTCATAATAGCTAATAAAGCAAAAGTTACTAATTAATACATAGTTCATCTTAGAGTAATAAACATAGTTGAAGAACTATTTTTGTCCAAATATTTCCAAGAAGAGTTTAGCAGAATGTGTGTTTGTAAAATATTCTCTATATTTTATACAATTTCCTACATATTCTTCATTTTTGTCCACAAGCAACTTCATATCCATTTCATTCCAATTATCCTTAGCGATACCTAAATCATAGTTTATAATGTAATCTGAAGAAGCAGGTTTCAAATTGGTTAGGATGGGGTACCAGATATAATAGCCTCAGGAATTGAAACCATATTTAAGTCTTTTCGAGTATTCACCAAAAAAGCCAATGACTCTCGGATATATTCATTCAACTTACTTTGCGACAAGAAACCAACAAACTCAATACAATTTTGCAATCCCAAATCATCAACAAGATGTTTTAAATTTGTTTCTTCTTCTCCTCTCCCAGCAATCAACAACTTGATATCCTCATAATTTCTCATTTGATGAAACTTTGCAAAAATATGAATAATACTATCCACATTTTTACGCAGGATTAGTTGTGAAGAACTGATAACTTGGCGCTTCTTTTTTGTAAATAACACAAACTTATCAATGTCAATGCCATGATCTACAATGATACTCGAAACACGAGGCATATAATGACTTACAAAGCCATATGCCATCCGAGAACGAGGTATTACAGCCATGATCTTCCGCATAAAGAATCGAGCAATAATGTTATACCATATCTTGGATGGGATCTGATACAACTTATTTTGATGTGTAGTGAGCTCCTGCCAAATTAATGTCTTCTTTGGGCATATCATTGCTGCATAAAGTGACTGAAATTGGAATACCTCACTAGAAATAATCATATCAAATTCTTTATGACATTCTTTGAGATATCGTTTCATCGTTTTACTATATGGTAATACAGCTGGTTTACACAATTTTGTATAATCAGATGAAAAGAACCTCACATCAAAATCATAATCTTCTTCTCTTATAGGACGATATTCGTTTGCAGCTGCTAAAGTAACTTGATGCCCCAACTTTACAAATCCCATACATACCCCATATATCATTGTATCTTTTATTGTTTTCACTTGGGGAATATCCGTCTCTGCAGTAAAAAGAATACTGTTTAAAATAAGAATTTTCATTATTATTAAATCAAAAGATTCATTCTCACAATTATATCAACACTCAAAATATCAATCAAGATTTATTATATAAATGTTATATCCAGTTATTAATGTATCAGCTGAATATAATTTCTCATAATAACCGCTATCTCCTATATGGCTTGTTTCATTCAATTTCACTCTGATTTTCTCACTCAAATCATATATATTCCCAGACTGGAAAACAGATGTTTGCAAACTTATATTATCAATAAAAAAAGGAATATCCGATACTAACAACTTTTTTTAAAATAATACGCTAATGATAAAACTCCTGACATAGTAGCCGAACGATAAGGATAGACTACTATCGCTGCATTTTCATATAAATACTTCAATTCATTATCTTCTATAAATCTATTTATTCTAATTTCGCCTTTTTGAATATTTGTATCAAAATATTGAATACCCTTTCCAGCCACAACCAAAAAAGAATTTTTATTTCTCAGAAGCCTATATGCATTCAATAGTAAATCTACTCCTTTATATTTATCCACAGAACCAAAAAAAAAAGAATATAATTTGTAATTCCATTCAGTTCTCTTACCACTCTCTCTCCACTCACTATTTGTGATGTAACAAGCGTTGGAAAACAAGTTAAATTTACTTTTCTTACTAGGATATCTATCTTTAAGAGCTATATATTGTGTTCGAGAAGAAGTCGTTAGATTAGGAATTATCTTCATATTTATTTTTGTACCCCAATTTATATAACAACTTATCAAACGTCCAGCTAAACTTTTACGTTCTCCCTCATGAGACCACAAATCATGAACTGTATAATACACACTATTATTTCCTCTCAATTTTAAATAGATAAATAAAGTCAATGTATAATCTATTGTTAAAAAATGAATACATTCAATATGATTATCCCTTATCGTTTTATTTATATTAGAGATTAATTTAGACGGCCAAATTTTAAAAAGAAGTTTTTCTAAAATACAATTAGCTGGCGCTTCTATGCATATAGTTTTTTTCTTCTTTGCTTTTTTTCACAAAGTAAAGGTTCATATTTAAATTTTCCTCTTGATACAACAACAGCATAAACCTCAAACTCACCACTCTCCGATAATCTATTTATAATAGATGATGCGAAAGAAAGCATGCCGGCGCATACTCTGAAGCTATTAATAGTACTTTCTTCATTTGGGTCTACAACGTTTTAATTCTCGAATAATACAACATCATAAACAACAGAAATAATAGTAAGATTTCACATGATCCAATAGTGGATGCAATACCTCCCATAAGGATAATAAATAGAGCGATGATACGGCTATAATAGTTCCTTTTACTATCTATAATTATTCCATATATATAATGAACAAGTAATAACCATAAGATGTAAAATATAAAATAACTATATCCAAAATTTATATATAAATCATTACTCAAAGTAGTATAAATTCCCCCTCCATCAAAAATCATATCCCACCAGTTCCTTTAGTTTATAATCAAAAGCAAGAGGCTTATCTGGCCATAAAAAACGAGGTACTATTTTTTACTAATCCCACATAATATTCCTCACCCAAAAAATATTTTCTGTCCCGACAGAATTCATTATAGGAATAGAGTTAGCCTGATAAAGCAGAATGGGATATGAGAAAACACAGCTATTTGAGATGCTATAAGAGTTAAATCCCCTCCTCTAATCCCTTGTAATATTCCGGCAGCCAATGGAATTGCCAAATAGTATACAATGTATTCATACCATTTAAATCCTCTCTTCTTAAAATGAAAAAATAAAAGAAATAATGTTACACCTGCAAGAACTCCTCCTTTATTACCTGTTGTTAAAAATAAAAAAGTCCCTAAACAAAAAGAATAAAAAGCAATAGTTCTATAAGAGTTCCATGATCTTTGAAGAAAGAGAACAAGCATTACAATTTGTATTCCCAGCATAGGGATATCCCTAATAATTCCAAGTCCTATCTCACTAGTTCTCCTTAAATCTTCGATATCATTACCTTGAAGTAAACTTGTTAAAACCCCAGACATCACCCCTGCATATAAAAAGAAGTAAAATAAAGCAGAATATCACTATCTTTCGTTTTTTATTCAGCCTTATATAAAAAGGCGAAACATTTAAAAAAGGTTTGAATCAATAATTGTTTCCGAAAAAATATATAAAAATATGAGATTTATTGCTGTTGATGTGAATGTTGTATATTGCAGATTTTCAGGTATATCAGGGTAAAGAAGTAAAAAATGGAACAATGTCATTAAAAACAAAGCTCAAATAGATTAAAATATACGGAGAAAAAAATATATAAGGTCTTTGATTTAGAGTATTTAAATAACAAACACACACTAATTATTATATATAGATATAATAATATTTTCATTTTAGTTCATCCCTCTTAGTATATTCTCCCACCTATCAACCACAGTTTCAATTTTAAAACGCTTACAAGTATCCAATCCTTTTTAGTGCTAAACGATTTCTTCTCAAATCGTCTTTCATCAAGGATTTTAAAGAGGTTGCAAACATCGTGATATTACCATAAGGAATTAATATGCCATTTATATCATTATCAATTGTATCATGGACAGATAAAAAAAGAATTCATAACAATAGGAACTACACCACTTTGTTGAGCTTCAATAATTGACATTGGGAAGCCTTCAAAGGCAGATGTCATAGCAAAAATAGAAGCGCGCCTATAATAAGGTACAGGATACTGTTGCCCTTCAAAATGTACATTAGGTATATTGTTTACATTGACAAAGTTGATATAAAAAAGCTTATCTTTCCCCTCTCCTACAATAAATAATGACCAATCACTTAATTCTTTATCTAATTGAATAATTTTCCATATAGTTAATAACTTCAATATCTTTTTATTAGATTCCAATAATCGTCCTACAAATAATACCTCTTTTCTTTTCTCACCATATTCTTTGGTAGAAATAAAATCATTAAAAGTCAAAGGATTATAGCACCAATCTATTTTTTCTATCGATTTTGGCTTTCGCAATTGTATATATTGATTTTGAAACAATGGCGAAAGAAATAAAACCTTATCACTAAAAATCAACAGATTATCAATAACAGATAATTGTCTTTCCTTTTCATGTAAACGATATATAGGCAGAAAAATACGCTTTAAAATAGATTTTAGATGGAAACCTTCTATCAAACTACGAGTGTAAAGAGCTGTATGATGAACTGAAACTATTTTTGCCTTAAAAACATCTCTCAATGGAGATAAAAATACAACGGGCCACCATTGATTAATTAAGAAATCAAAGCTATCTTTCTGATAAAATGTTTAAAAAAAAAATAGCAATTTTAATATTATCATTACTATTATAAGCATATTCATCACATTCTATATTTGATATCTTTACCGCTTTAATAGAAGAATTTATATAACCTGTCCCTCCAGTATTAAAATCTTTGAAATAAAAAATAGTAATAGAATGTCCTCGTTTCACCATTTCATTAGCTAAGCTAATAGTCACAGTCTCACCTCCACCATAAACAGGCCACAGACGTAATAAAAATGCAATATTCATACTTTTAATTATTCTTTTAATAATGTATCTAAAAAAGATTCAACTCTATTTATCCTAAGATAACTTTCACCGTCAATTAACATAGGATCATTTTGGCAATAAGATTCTAAAAAGCTAAGATTCCAGAGGGTGTCACATCATCTTTTACATATCCCAATCTAAACTTTCTTACGATTTTACCCAACATTTTCGAACTAGAAGAAAAAACGGGAACATCAAACTGCGCAGCATACCCCAGATGCCACTACTTTGCGAAGTATTCAAATACGGAATTAAAAGAACATTTGATGATTTACATATAGCAGCAATTTCCTCATATGAACAAAAACAATCATTTATTATTAGCCGAAACCTCTTATTACATAAACTAGCTAACTTATAAAATTCGTCTCTTATATCTAATTCTATTTTTCCAGCAAAAACAAAAACATATTTCTTCTCATCTACGCCATGAAGTTTCGAAATTGCTTTCAAGATATTGAGTGTTCCCTTTCTTTCAGATAACACACCTATATGAGAAAAGACTATAGCGTCTAACTTTATATCATTAGATTTTCTAAAATCTAATGATGAACTAGTTATAGGAATATAAGGATCCGAAATAGTAACAAATTTACTTGTTGAATATTTAAGATTAAAAAATATAGTAGAGGATGAATCATTACAAATACATATTCTTTTTATTGACTTATTATGTGCCATTCTCCAATATATAACGGACCTTAACACTTTCTGTTTGATGGATAATTTTGCCCAATCATACAGATATATATAATAATATATTCCAATATAAGAAACTCCCTTTACTGTCATAAAAGCAAATAAAGGATCAAATCGATCATAAGAGCACATTATTACATCTGTGATATTATAACTCTGTATCTTATCATTCAATAATTTATTCAAATAATATGATTGAATAAATCTACTAGAGTGTCGCAAAGTTTCATACTCCTCATCAACCAAATATTGAATTATTGTATTATCCTTTGAAATCACATGTTCATTATCAATATATCTTTTAAAATCCTGCGAAAAGATGAAATAATAAAGATTCTCTCTATCTAATAATGCGTATTTGTATATATGCATAAAATACTCTAAAACATGTCCTCCAAAGGGAGTGTACATAAATAAATATCTTTTCATTTTTATAATTTCGATACTATACAATAATATTTGAAACTTTCTACATTATTATAAAAAAATTAATACCTATACAATAATAAACATTCAATAAAATAAATCTAGCTATTTACCACTATTCAAATGAA
>VOFD01002605.1_pt1 | contig 11705 bp, 21 predicted proteins | sample 5384101 | NCBI WGS metagenome assembly VOFD01 (sample SAMN12384723, study PRJNA508395) | human gut metagenome | isolation source: healthy gut C | host: Homo sapiens
GAAATGAATCTTATCCTGAAAAATGGCAAAAGCCGTTTTTAGAAGACTTTGAAAACAAAAAGAACAGCTTCAAAAAGCAAGGTATGATCCTGGCTTATCAGGAAATACAGGGTGTTGAAAAAAGATTCCGTGGGTAACAGTATTTTGTTGACGATCATTGCCAGCGGACTGGTATTTTTGATTGCCATTATCAATCTGTCCAATCTTATGATCTACTGGATGATGGAGAGAAAAAAAGGATCTGGCAGTTTTCAAAGCAATGGGGGCCGGCAATCATTATATCGTAAAAAATATTCTGGCAGAAGTCATGGCTATGATTTTATCAGTGCCGTGATTGCTATTTTGATCCAGTGGGGAATTAACCGGTGGGCAGGCAGCTGGCTGGCAGAAAACGATATTTATACTACGATTGGAACCGCAAATGTGATAGCAGGTTTGGCATGTACTACATTATGTGGTGTGCTGGCGGCGTTAGTTCCGGCTAAATTTGCCATGCGGGTAGAAACTGCAGAATGTTTAAAAAAGAATAACAGGGGGAGAGAAAAATGGGTTATATTATTTTGCGCGCATTAAAAAAAGACAGAAAAAGAAGAATGTATTGTTGCTGATACAGTTTTTTGTGGGATTTCTGGCAATGTTTTTAGCCATTGCTATGGTACAGAATATCTGGCGGTACCGGCAGCAGATACAGCAGTTGGTTCCCGAGCGGGCTATTCAGATGGCAAATTATGAGGAAGATGGACAAACCGGGAAGACAAACAGGTTCAGGCATATGAAAAAGTGATCCAAAAACTTGAAAAAGAGAAGGAGATAGAGAGAATCCTGCTTTTTGAAAATATAATTCTGCAACTGGATGAGCAGGAAGAAGTAGAAGGACTGGAAATGCATCTGAATACTTTGCAGACAACACAGTTTCTGCTTACAAAAGGATCCACCAAAGAACTTTGTGAATACAAAGGAGGATCGGTTATTCCGATCTTGGTGACACAGGCCATGGAAAAGCGCACATCCTTACGGATCAGAATTTACTGCAAGAGAAGAGACAAGCAAAGACCCGAAGGCGGTAAAACATTACCGTGTTGTGGGGGTCATTTCTGAGAAAATGAAATTTTGGTCAGGAAACATGATACCGGCCTCGGATGGATTAAAAGATGGCGGTGAAGAGTGGTTTGTCACACCGGAAACAAAAGCATGTAAGTCGCCGGCTGCCCTTTGGCAGTAATTTGATCTTTGTGCCGAAGGCCGGACAGGAACAGCAGGCAGAAACCAAGCTGCAGCAAGCCTATGAGGAACAGGGGATAACAGCAGAGCCTTTTTCGGTGAAGAAACAAATAGAGGAATACTATAACGGACAGGAAACCTTTATTTTTGTATTGATATTTTTGCGGTGATTCTGTTGTTTTTGTCTGTTCTTGGCTGTATAGGAACAATTTTGGCCAGTATTATGCAGAGAAAAGAAGAGTTTGGAATCTATGTATCTATGGATTTACCAAGAGAAAACTAGCACGCCTGATCTTAGGAGAATTAGGATGTCTTTTGCGGCTGCTTTTATACTGGCAGTGGCAATGTGTGGACTGGTGCTGACAGGAATGGACTTAAATACCGGCCTCAGGATGAATGGGCAGATGGTCGGGATGGGGGCATGTATTATGCTTGTCTGTGTGGGGGTGAGTGCCGTTATGCCGGTAAGACGCGTCGGAATGTTGCAGCCAATTGAGTTAATGGAAGGGAGACGATAGTTATGATACAGTTAAATCAGATAAAAAAGGATTTTGGCAAAGGAGAAGCAAGGCAGACCATTTTGAAAGGAATATCCTTGGATATAAAAAGAAGGAGAGATGGTGTCGATCATGGGACCGTCGGGATCAGGAAAATCCTCTTTACTCAATATCCTTGGTTTGCTGGATGGAATGTATGAAGGGAATATCTGTTAGACGGCATCAATGTGGCGGATCTGACGGAAAAGGAACAAGCAGGGCTGAGGGTGAAAAAATTGGATTTGTATTTCAGAGTTTTCATCTTTTGAAAGATCTGACCGCACTGGATAATGTGAGGATGGCATTGATCCTGGCAAATGAAAGAAAGTCCATGAAACAAAGAATGGGAAAGAAGGAAATGATACAGAAATCCCAGTACATGCTGGAACGGCTGGGAATGAAGGATCATATGGATCAAAGGGCGTCCGAGTTGTCAGGAGGACAGCAGCAGAGAGTGGCTATTGCCCGGGCACTGGTAAATGAGCCATCCGTGCTTTTGGCGGACGAGCCAACGGGAGCACTGGATCAGAAAAATGGGGAAACGCTGTTGGAACTTTTATCCGAAATTCATGGAGACGGAAACAGCATTGTCATGGTAACTCATGATTCCAAGGTGGCTTCTGTGGCAGAGCGACAGATCTACATAGAAGATGGGAAGATAGGGGTACGCGCATGAATTTAATTCGCAACATAGTCAGACTGACGGCAAACCGTTATAAAAATGCACGGTTTTCAACGGTATTTCTGACGATCACTTTAATTTTATCCATGTTTGTAATTTCTGTGGCTACTAGTTTTGTGGCTCAGATCTTACAGGCACAAGATGCAAAGAAGAAGGCAATGCCTCCCAATGGTATGGCAGTTAACTTTTACTGCGAAGGAGAGGAAGAGTTCAACATAGATGCATTGAAGAATATGCTGTCTGTGGCAAAATCGCGACAGGGGGTCATGATCCATCAGGTTTTGATCCATATTGACAAGGATGATGTAGGAAGTTATGTGCCGGTAAGTGCCCAGTATCTGGGAGCAGATGGACAGTGGCAGTATCCTATCACCCAGGGAAGATCTTATACAAAGCAGGAAATATGCCAGGGAAAGAAAGTAGTTCTCATAGGTAAAAGTCTCAGACATTTGGTTGAAAAAGAAAAATGGAAAGTCTTATCTGAGTCTGGGAAAACAGCAGTATGAGGTGCTGGGAGAAGTGGGCGTGAAAAACCAGAGTTCGCTTTGGGATAACCGCCTTTTTTGTGCCGGCAACTGCTTTGCCAAAGGATGTAGAAACCAATTGCATCAACTTAATATGGTTAGCATGATCGTATATTCACAACAAGGAGATACGACGGGTTTGCTGGAAAGCATGAAGAAGGAAGGGCAAAAACAGATGAAAACCCTGACTTATGATGAACCGCAGGCAATCGAGACAGGGGATGTGCTGAAAGATCTGAGCAACAGCCAGAATCGGATTTTCCCATTGGCTGTTATGGGATATCTGCTGTCACTTTTATACAGTATCAATATCATGTATTTTTGGCTGGGAAAAAAGACGATTTTTGAGATTGGTGTCAGAAAGGCATTTGGTTTACCAACAAGAAGATCTTAGCACTGGTAATGGAGAAAATATTTGGTATCCTTTTTATCGCATGGATTGTTACGACGGTGATTCAGTGGATCATTAAGATGTGTGTAGGAACTATATTTACACAATACACATTATCCTTGTATAAAGAAAAATATTTTGATTGGTGGATTTATAGTTATCTTTACAACCTGTATGGTTGCGTTGACTTCCATACGGAAAATATTAAAAATTTCACCAGCCATCATATTAAAGGAGGGAGACACAAATGCGTGATATTGTTCGGAACATCTGGAAACGAAAATGGTCCAATTTTCTCCTTTTTCTGCAGTTATTTATTGCTTTGATGTTTATGACAGATGCCTATGTGTTGTACCAGGAGTGTTCAGTATTTTTTCGGTTGTAAAAAAAGATATACAGGCGGATGTCGGTAAAACCCTGAATATTAAGGTGGACGCACAGGACATGGAAGCAGGTTTATCTTCTTTTGAAAAGAACCTGCTTGCATCAGGAAAAGTAGACAAACTAGGTGGATTTAAAAATCATTTGTTTGAGAGCCCATCTCTAAGTGGAGAAGAATTGGATAGTATTATGTTGTCTGACAATCTGGAGTGGCTGAAGGAAATACCGGTGGTCAGTGGTAAAAAAGTATCACAGGTCAAATTTGACCAGGATAAGAAGGGTTCAAAAACGATCCTTTATCCATTTGGATCTCCCAGGATCTTTGTAAAAAACATCATTTAAAAACTGGGACAGATCATAACAGATATAGATGATAAATGCTATATTCTTCAGGGAATGACAGATTCGCAGGGATTGTGGTTTAACGACAACCTTGTATCCCAGAGTTATGTTTCGCTGAAAAACACAGTTGTTGTGGAAAGTGGAGTGAAGAGCAACACACTTCAGGATCTGTATGCGTCAATTCCGGAAGGGGTAACGGAAAAAGAGGCCATTAAGGCGGTAGAAACAGCAGGAGATCTCTGTAAGGTAGATGTAAGTGCCAAAACGGTGGATACAGTTTTGAAAGCAGCATATGATGAAGCGATGGAGGACAATTTTATCTGGTTATCCGGTGCCGTTTTGATTATTTCTGTTGTCATGATCGCCACGATTACTCTGATGTCCGCCCGTATCTATGAGAGAAAGAAGGAAATCGGCATCCGGAGGGCGGTAGGATATACCAGTGGCAGGCTGGCAGTGCTTTTTACGCAGGAACTGTTTTTCGTAGGTGTATTGGCCTGGCTCACAGAGGGAATATATGCCTGGTATGTATATGGACAGAGCCAGGATGGCAGCGTGGAGTTCTCCCAGGGACAGTTTGGCCTGCCATTGTTTTTAGTGAGCGGTCTGTTTGTCGTGATACAGATCATTCCGGCTTGTATTTTTGCCATGAGACAGATGGGAAAGATGCAGCCACAGAAATTAATAGGAGGCAGTGAGTGACATGAGCATGATCGAATTAAAAGATATAGGAAAAATCTATGGAAAGGGGACGCAAAGACAGAGGCACTAAAACATATAAACTGGACCATAGAAGAAGGAGAGTTCTGGTCTATTGTAGGTCCTTCCGGATCGGGAAAGACAACTTTGCTGAATATTTTGGGATGTATGGATAAACCTACAAGTGGTGAATACCTCCTGGGAGGAAAAAAGAGTGGACACTCTTTCTCAAAAGAATTAAGTAAAATTCGGAATGCCGGGTTAAGTTTTGTGTTTCAGCAGTTTGCGCTAATCCACGAATACAGTGTTTATGATAATATAGAACTTCCGCTGTTATGTCGCAGGATGCCCCATAAGAAAAAAAGCAGCTGATACATAAATATGCCAGTTATCTGGGGATTGAGGATCTTTTGAAAAAAAGTGACCCAGATATCCGGCGGACAGCAGCAGCGCGTGGCAATTGCCCGGGCTTTTGGTGGCGGAGACGGATTTGATTTTGGCAGATGAGCCCACCGGGGCACTGGATCAGAATACAGGTAAGGAACTGATGCAGGTGCTGCAGGATTTAAATAAGCAGGGAAAAACCATTATTTTAGTAACTCACAATCCAGAGATTGCAGAGATGACAGGAAAAACTTTGGAAATCTGCGATGGACAGTGTCTGGTAAAAGCATAAATCCTCAAAAATAAAACAGGATTCCTTGACAAGTTACACACAATTCTCTAAAATTAGAGAGATAAGTCGTGATTTAAGGTGGTGCGTGCGCCACTTAAGGATAGAAGATTAGGAGGATTATGACCATGGCAAAGAAACCATATTATATCACTACCGCGATTGCCTATACATCCGGTAAACCCCACATTGGAAATACTTACGAAATCGTTCTGGCAGATGCGATCGCCAGATACAAGAGATTTCAGGGATTTGATGTTCGTTTTCAGACAGGAACGGATGAACATGGACAGAAAATCGAGTTAAAGGCGGAAGAAGCAGGCATTACACCAAAAGAGTTTGTAGATAATGTATCCACAGAGATCCACAGAATCTGGGATCTGATGAACACTTCCTATGATAAGTTTATCCGTACAACGGATGAGGATCATGAAGCTCAGGTTAAGAAGATCTTCAAAAAGCTGTATGACAAAGGGGATATTTATAAAGGTTTCTATGAAGGAATGTATTGTACACCATGTGAGTCTTTCTTTACGGCTTCCCAGTTGGTAGATGGCAAGTGCCCGGATTGTGGCAGAGAGTGCCAGCCGGCAAAGGAAGAAGCGTACTTTTTGAAACTCAGTAAATATCAGGATCGTCTTATGAAGCATATTGAGGACCATCCGGAGTTTATCCAGCCGGTTGCCCGTAAAAATGAGATGGTAAATAACTTTTTCAAACCGGGCTTACAGGATTTGTGTGTTTCCCGTACAAGTTTCAAATGGGGAATCCCGGTAGACTTTGATCCGGGCCACATTGTATATGTATGGCTGGATGCACTGAGCAACTATATCACCGGACTGGGATATGATGTAGACGGCAACCACGGCGATCTGTATGAAAAATACTGGCCGGCAGATCTGCACCTGATCGGAAAAAGATATTATCCGTTTCCATACAATTTACTGGCCGATCATTTTGATGGCACTGGATATTCCGCTTCCAAAGCAGGTGTTTGGTCATCCATGGCTTCTGCAGGGAGACGGTAAAATGAGTAAGTCCAAGGGAAATGTGCTGTACGCAGATGATTTGGTAGATTTCTTTGGAGTGGATGCTGTGCGCTATTTTGTGCTTCATGAGATGCCATTTGAAAACGATGGTGTGATCACATGGGAACTGATGGTAGAGCGCATGAATTCAGACCTTGCCAACACACTGGGCAACCTGGTAAACCGTACTATTTCCATGAGCAATAAATATTTTGGCGGAGTGGTAGAAAACAAAGAAGTATATGATGTGATGGATGAGGACTTCAAGAAAGTTCTGTCTGAGACACCGGCCAAAGTGACAGCCAAGATGGACAAATTGAGAGTAGCAGATGCTATTTCTGAGATTTTTACTCTGTTCAAACGCTGCAACAAATATATCGATGAGACAGAGCCATGGGTTCTGGCAAAAGACGAGGCGAAGAAAGACCGTCTGGCTACGGTTCTGTACCATTTGATAGAGGGAATCCGTATGGGTGCTGTTTACTGCAGTCCTTTATGCCGGGAACGTCTGAAAAAAATCCTGTCCCAGATCAGGCTGAGAACTGTGACCTTGAGAATCTGGCATTCGGACAGTATGTATCCGGTACAAAAGTAGTAGAAAAAACCAGAAATTTTGTTTGCGAGACTGGATCTTTCGAAGTGATGGCCCAGGTTGAAGAAAAATTTGGCAAACCGGCAGCAGAGGAAACAGCCGAGAGCCAGGAAGAAGCAGTAGATATCGAGGCAAAACCGGAAATTACATTTGATGATTTTATGAAAATGCAGTTCCAGGTAGGAGAGATCGTATCTTGTGAGGCAGTGCCAAAATCCAAGAAACTTCTTTGCAGCCAGGTGCGTGTAGGAAGCCAGATGAAGCAGATTGTATCCGGCATCCGCAAATACTATACACCGGAAGAAATGGTTGGAAAGAAAGTGATGGTGCTTGTAAACCTGAAACCGGCTAAACTGGCAGGTGTGCTGTCAGAAGGAATGCTGCTTTGTGCAGAAGATGCAGAGGGTAATCTGGCACTGATGACACCGGAAAAAGCAATGCCGGCAGGAGCAGAGATCTGCTAGAGGACTGACTATGAACAGATGGATTTTTGATACACACAGTCATTATGACGATGAAGCATTTGACCAGGATAGACATGAGCTGCTCGGCTCCCTTAGAGATAAGGGAGTGGGGCAGCTTGTCAATGTAGGTGCAGATATGGCGTCCAGCAAAGAGGCGCTGGCACTGGCAAAGCAGTATGATTTTATTCATGCGGCGCTGGGAGTCCATCCCAGTGAAGTGGCGGATCTGACGGAGGCAGATATGGACTGGATCCGCAGCCATGCGTCCGAGGAAAAAGTGGTAGCCATTGGTGAGATCGGTCTGGATTATCACTGGGATGAGCCGGAACCGGCGATGCAGAGAAAGTGGTTTCTGCGGCAGATCCAACTGGCCAGAGAAGTGCAGCTTCCGGTGATCATTCACAGCCGGGATGCGGCGGCAGAGACCATGGAACTATTGAAAGAGACCAAGGCCTATGAATGTGGCGGTGTGATCCACTGCTACTCCTATTCGCCGGAGATGGCCAAGGAATATGTGGAAATGGGCTTTTACATCGGTATCGGCGGTGTGGTAACTTTTAAAAATGCAAAAAAATGCATCCGGACGGTGGAGCAGATCCCTCTGGACCGTATTGTACTGAAACGGACTGCCCTTATATGGCACCGAGCCAAACCGGGGAACCCGCAATGACTCTTCCAATCTGATCTATGTAGCAGAGAAAATCGGAGCATTGAAGGGTGTAACCACAGAGGAAGTAATAGAGACAACAACCCGAAACGCCTGCAGACTGTACGGCTTGCAGGAACTGGAAGAAAGGAATTGAAAGTTTGGCAAAATTAGGAAATCCACAGGAAACCATAGAGGTTCTGCAGAAACATGATTTTCATTTTCAGAAAAAATTTGGACAGAATTTTCTCATTGACCCAAGGGTGCTGGAAAAGATCATTCAGGCGGCGGATGTGACAAAGGACGATTTTGTGCTGGAAATTGGCCCGGGCATCGGTACGATGACCCAGTATCTGTGCGAGGCGGCAAGGCAGGTATTGGCGGTAGAGATCGATCATAATCTGATCCCGATTTTGAAAGAGACATTAAGCGGTTATGACAATGTTTCGGTGCTGCAGGGAGATATTCTGAAGCAGGACATCCCGGCCATTGCCAGAGAGTACAACGAAGGCAGACCCATCAAGGTAGTGGCAAATCTGCCTTATTACATTACGACGCCGATACTTATGGGACTGTTTGAAAGCCATGTGCCCCTGTCCAGCGTGACGGTTATGGTACAGGAAGAGGTGGCAGACCGCATGAAGGCAGAGCCGGGAACCAAGGCCTACGGTGCCCTCTCTTTGGCGGTACAGTATTATGCGAAACCGACCATTGCAGCCCATGTGCCACCGAACTGTTTTATGCCCCGGCCGGGAGTTGGAAGTGCCGTGATCACGCTGAATTGTCTGGAAGCCACACCGGTGGAGGTAAAAATGAAAAACTGATGTTTAAGCTGATCCGTGCGTCTTTTAACCAGCGGAGAAAAAACGCTGCAAAATGGTTTGACAAACAGCAGTGAACTTCCTTTTTCCAAGGAAGAGGTAGGACAGGCGATCCAGGCAGCAGGACTGCCGGCGGCCATCCGGGAGAAAAACTGGGGCTGTCTGAATTTGCAGCACTTGCCAATTATTTTGAAGAGATGAAACAAAGTAAATAAAGCATATATCCTGTTTTTTATCATAGAATGGGAAAAAAGCGAAGGAGTATCTGCGTGGGAAAAAACAAGAGTATGGCTCCTTGGGATCATATGCTGTCTGGTGGTCTGCCTGGCCGGCTGCGGACAGAAGACATCTACCGAAGAGAACGGAAAGGGCAAAACACTGGAATATACAGTGGTTCCGGCAGAAGATGTGCCAGACACACTGAAAAAGAAATTGATAAAAAGAAGATCAACAAATTTCAGATCACATACGAAGAAGGTGAATTTTTTCTATCTGGCTTCCGGGTATGGAGAACGGCCTAGTTTTGGGTATAATATCAAAGTAAATGATTTATATTCCAAGGGGGATGTTTTGTACCTGGATACCACACTGACCGGACCGGAAGAGGGGCAGTGGTGAAAAAGGCACCTTCTTATCCGTTTATTGTCATTAAGTTGAAAGCGTCCGGCACGGATAAAAAAGGTGGAGTTTATTATGTAACAGGATAGGGGGCCTCTTTGGCCACCCCTGTTATCCGGTTTGATTACAGATAGAGGCGCCGGCGGCTGCGGTAGCGGTAGCGTCGGTGCATAATTTCATGAAACAGGACAACCTCGATCATATCCCGCAGAAGAGTATCTTCCCGGGAGTAGGAATCGGGGTATTTTTTCGGAAGTCTTTTTCAATGCCACTGGCAAGAATCTGCAGGGCTGTGCGGTCCGGGTACTGATCAAACATAAGACTGCCCTCGTGCTCCATCTGGTCACAGACCTCTTCCACAAATTCACTGATCTGCCGAGTAATCTGCGGATACAGATATTTCAGATAAGCATCGTCGTCTTCCAGTTCCCACAGGCGTCCGGCCCCGTATACCGGAGTAAGAGGTGGAATAAGAGGAGATTGATTGGATTTCAAAATGCATCCTCCCTGTTGGCGTTTATTACCTAATATATGAAAGTACAAATTTTTTGTGAGATGGATTGTGACAAGTGTCCGCTGCCAGTCTTTTGGCGTTCCAGTAATTCAATAGAAAAATTTGCGGGAAGTGGGTTTTAAGTACGCCGGTATGAGATGCCTGTATATGCGTTAGCATGGGCATCCATACCGTTGCGTGCTTAATAAGCGGAAGCGCCCACGGAACGCAAAATTTTCTATTGAATTACGGAAGGTGTAAAAAAGTGACAGCGGACACTTGCCACAAATTTTTTGTGTATACCTTGCACTTTTCAAGGAAAGCCGTTAAACTATAGTAGACGATTTTTTTGCAAAAAGTGCTTAAATAGATTGGAGAATGAGATCAATGATCAAATATATATATAAAACAGTAGGACTGCTGTTGATTTTTTTGTGGGGGCTTTGTTCTTTTTTGGAAGCCGAATGTCTACAAATCTCAATGACACCAGCAAGGAATCAAAGCTGCAGGGAGAGACTTTTTCCCTATATAACCCTGACTACCCAGGGACAGAAGATCAATACACTGTATGGATACGGTGAGACCACGGACGCCAATGTGATCCGTGAAACCGTCACACCGTTAAATGACAGCAAAACCATACTTTTGAACCTGTCAGATGCCAAGGATTCTCTCACAAAGATTTCTTACCGGATCCTGGATAAGGAATCGGGGGAAGTGTATGATGAAAAAGAAGTGGGAGCGGTATCATCCGGTGACAAGACTATTACGATCACATTTGACTACAGTTTTAAAACCAGTACGGAGTACATTCTGGATCTGGTGGGCACAGCATCTTCAGGAAGAAAGATACATTATTACACCCGTCTGAAGTATTATCTGGAGGATTCCCATCTGGCAGATAAACTGGCTTTTGCCAGGAAGTTTCACAAGGCGACTTTCCAGAAGAGCAAGCAGGATGAACTGGAGCAGTACCTGGAGCCAAGCAGCCAGAACGCCAACAGCACACTGGCAAAGGTAGATATTACATCCAGTTCCGATCTGGTGACATACAGTGCCATGGCACCAAAGGTAATATCTGAGGAACTGGTTTCTGTAAAAAGAATACAATATGGAGACAGCCTGTATCCAGTATAATTATTTTGTAAAAGCAGCCACTGCTTCTGGCAGTGAGATTTATCATATGAAAGAATTTTATCGTGTCCGTTATGCCGGAGGACATGATTATCTGCTGAATTTTGAGAGAACCATGGAAGCAGAGTTTAACCCGGATTGCGCAAGCCCTCAGACAGGACAGCTGAAACTGGGAATTACACAGGAGCATGACAGCCGTATGCTGACCGATGCAGGTGGCAGCCAGCTGTATTTTGAACAGGATGGTTCTCTGTACTGCTATGACATGAAGGCAAACCAGGTTGTAACAGTATACAGTTCTTTTTGGACAGAATGCATCTTATGCATACAAAGCTTACAACGAGCAGGATATCCGTCTGCTAAAAGTGGATGATGAGGGGAATCTGTACTTCTGCGTCTATGGATATTTTCCGCGGGGAGAATATGAAGGAGATGTGGCAGTGGTATTGTATGAATACAC
>VOFD01001090.1_pt1 | contig 11689 bp, 17 predicted proteins | sample 5384101 | NCBI WGS metagenome assembly VOFD01 (sample SAMN12384723, study PRJNA508395) | human gut metagenome | isolation source: healthy gut C | host: Homo sapiens
TGCGCGGCTTTTTCATCACCGGCAAAAAGCAGCCGGGTCAAAAGCCCTTTTCTTTTGCGATTTCGTCAAGCATATTGCGGTCATGAAAAAAGCCCCATATCTTTTCACAATTTGTTTCCTATTGTGCGTCCTTCACTGCCATATTCACGGCTGATTGAAAATAATAATTTGATTCCCCATACATCGTCTCCTTAAAAATATTATAGAGTGCCAAATAAACGCTTTGACACCTTACTACATTTGTGGTACGATAGAAAATGCACTATTGTGGTATGGTAGGCGTCATATATCCCTACCCTAGTTTGTAGTACATATCCACAGTTCTCGTAAGAAAAGACAAGGAGTGAGTCATCAATGGAGAGAAAACAGAGGCATACGCCCTGTCCATGTGGGCAAACTGAGTGTGAGAGGCCAAGGAGTTACTCAAAGAAACAGAAAGAAGTATTGGAGATGCCAAAGCCTCGGTGGGGTTCAGACAGATTCGTGCAAATGGTTTCTGGATCTGATAGAAGTCCAGAAAGACTCCTATCAGTGGTTCTTAAGCGAGGGCCTGAAAGAAGTTTTCGATGATATCTCTCCAATCGCTGATTACAGCGGTCATCTGAGCCTGGAGTTTGTAGACTTTACATTGTGTGAGGACGATGTAAAGTACACAATTCCGGAGTGCAAAGAAAGAGACGCAACTTATGCAGCCCCTTTGAAAGTCAAAGTGAGACTTCACAACAAGGAGACTGACGAGATCAATGAACATGAAATCTTCATGGGCGACCTTCCTTTGATGACAGAGACCGGTACTTTCGTGATCAACGGCGCAGAGCGTGTTATCGTCAGCCAGCTGGTGCGTTCCCCGGGTATCTACTATGGAATCGCTCACGATAAAGTGGGTAAAAAGCTGTATTCCTGTACTGTCATCCCTAACCGTGGTGCGTGGTTAGAGTATGAGACAGACTCCAATGACGTATTTTATGTCCGTGTAGATAGAACCAGAAAGGTGCCGATCACGGTATTGATCCGTGCACTTGGCGTCGGAAGCAACCAGGAGATCGTAGACCTGTTCGGTGAGGAGCCGAAGATTCTTGCAAGTTTCGGCAAGGATGTGGCAACCAACTACGAAGAGGGACTTCTGGAATTATATAAGAAAATCAGACCAGGCGAGCCGCTGACAGTTGAGAGTGCGGAGAGCCTTATTTCTGCTATGTTTTTTGACCCGAGAAGATATGATCTTGCAAAGGTCGGACGCTATAAGTTTAATAAGAAGTTAATGCTGCGCAACCGTATCAACGGACATGTTCTGGCAGAGGATGTTGTCGATGTGTCCACAGGTGAGATCATCGCCGAGGCAGGAACCGAAGTGACAAGATCCCTGGCGGATGATATTCAGAACGCGGCTGTTCCGTATGTATGGATTCAGGGCGAGACCAGAAATATCAAAGGTGCTGTCTTCCATGATGGTAGATCTGAGACATTATGTGGACTGCAACCCGAAGGATCTCGGCATCACAGAGCTCGTGTACTATCCGGTATTAAAGCAGCTCATGGATGAATATCCGGACGTGGAGGATTTAAAAGAGGTCATTCACAAGAACGTGCATGACCTGATTCCGAAGCATATTACCAAGGATGATATTTTTGCATCCATCAACTATAACATGCATTTAGAGTACGGCATCGGTCATGATGACGATATCGATCATCTGGGCAACAGACGTATCCGTGCGGTCGGAGAGCTGTTACAGAACCAGTACCGTATCGGTCTTTCCAGACTGGAGAGAGTGGTTCGTGAGAGAATGACCACCCTGGATCTGGACGGTATTTCCCCGCAGAGCCTGATCAACATTAAGCCGGTAACCGCAGCTGTAAAAGAGTTCTTCGGATCTTCCCAGCTGTCCCAGTTTATGGATCAGAACAACCCGCTGGGCGAGCTGACGCACAAGCGCCGTCTTTCCGCTCTGGGACCGGGAGGTCTGTCCAGAGACCGTGCGGGATTTGAGGTCCGCGACGTGCATTACTCCCACTACGGAAGAATGTGCCCGATCGAGACCCCTGAGGGTCCGAACATCGGTCTGATCAACTCCCTGGCAACCTATGCAAGAATCAACGAGTACGGCTTCATTGAAGCTCCGTACCGTAAGATCGATAAATCCGATCCTAAGAATCCGCGTGTCACAGACGAAGTTGTCTACATGACCGCAGACGAAGAGGATAACTACCATGTAGCACAGGCGAATGAGGCACTGGATGAGGAAGGACATTTCGTCCGTAATTCCGTATCCGGTCGTTATCTGGATGAGACACAGGAATATGAGAAGACCATGTTTGATTACATGGACGTATCTCCGAAGATGGTGTTCTCCGTCGCTACGGCGCTCATTCCGTTCCTGCAGAATGACGACGCAAACCGCGCACTCATGGGATCGAACATGCAGCGTCAGGCAGTGCCGCTTCTGACCACAGAGGCGCCGGTAGTCGGTACCGGTATGGAGACAAAGACTGCGGTGGACTCCGGTGTGTGTGTTGTTGCAAAAAAGCCGGTGTTGTTGAGCGTTCTGACTTCCAAAGAAATCATCATCAAGAGAATGACGACGGCGGCGCGATGAGTACAATCTGACCAAGTTCTCCGAAGCAACCAGAGCAACTGCTACAACCAGAAACCGATCGTATTTAAGGGCGACCGCGTGGAGGTTGGCGAGGTTATCGCAGACGGTCCGTCCACCTCCAAACGGAGAGATGGCTCTTGGTAAGAACCCGTTGATCGGATTCATGACCTGGGAAGGTTATAACTACGAGGATGCCGTTCTTTTAAGTGAAAGACTGGTTCAGGAAGATGTTTATACCTCCATTCATATTGAAGAATATGAGGCAGAGGCCGTGACACCAAGCTTGGACCTGAAGAGATCACGAGAGACATTCCGGGTGTCGGTGATGACGCACTGAAAGATCTGGATGAAAGAGGAATTATCCGTATTGGTGCAGAGGTACGTGCCGGAGATATCCTTGTCGGGAAGGTAACGCCCAAAGGGGAGAGACTGAGCTGACCGCCGAGGAGCGCCTTCTGCGCGCGATCTTCGGCGAAAAGGCAAGAGAAGTGCGTGACACTTCCCTGAAGGTGCCGCACGGCGAATATGGTATCGTCGTGGACGCGAAAGTATTTACCAGAGAGAACGGCGACGAGCTGGCTCCTGGCGTAAACCAGACTGTCCGCATCTATATCGCAGAAGAGAAAAATCTCTGTCGGCGATAAGATGGCTGGCCGTCACGGAAACAAGGGTGTCGTTTCCCGCGTACTTCCGGTAGAGGATATGCCCTTCCTGCCGAACGGACGTCCGCTGGACATCGTGCTGAATCCTCTGGGCGTTCCTTCCCGTATGAACATCGGACAGGTCCTGGAGGTCCATCTGAGCCTTGCTGCAAAGGCACTTGGCTTCAATAATTTCCAGACCCGGTTTCGACGGCGCAAACGAGAATGATATTCAGGATACCCTGGAGCTGGCAAACGATTATGTAAATCCTGGGAAGAATTTAAAGGAAAAATACGGAAAGAACAGCTGCGCCGGAAGTGTGATGTTATGGATTATCTGTATGAGAACAGAGATCACAGAAACTGTGGAAAGGCGTGCCGATCTCCAGAGACGGTAAGGTATCGTCTGCGCGACGGCCGTACAGGAGAATACTTTGACAGCCCTGTCACGATCGGTCATATGCACTACCTGAAGCTGCACCACCTGGTAGACGACAAGATTCATGCCCGTTCTACTGGTCCATACTCCCTCATCACCCAGCAGCCGCTGGGTGGAAAAGCTCAGTTCGGTGGCCAGCGTTTCGGAGAGATGGAGGTCTGGGCACTTGAGGCGTACGGTGCATCTTACACACTTCAGGAGATCCTGACCGTGAAGTCTGACGATGTGGTGGGACGTGTGAAGACCTACGAGGCTATCATCAAAGCGAAAATTTCCGGAGCCCGGTGTGCCTGAATCCTTCAAGGTGCTTTCAAGGAGCTGCAGTCCCTCGGTCTGGATGTAAGGTGCTGCGGGATGACAAGAAGGAGGTTGAGATCATGGAGAACCAGCGATTACGGCGATACAGATCTGCGTTCCATCATTATTGAAGGCGACAGAGGCTACGGCGTGAAGAGAAGGAATCCTTTGGCGACTACGGATACAGCAAGCAGGAGTTCAAGGAACGACGAGCTGGTAGATGTGCCAGGAGGATGAGATGAGGACGACGATGAGTTGGAGGATGACGATTTTGACGACGAGTTTTGGGATGACGATGAAGACGAATAAGAAGGGTGCCATTAAATGCCATGCCAGAAACAATGAAAGTATATCAGCCGATGAGCTTCGATGCGATCAAGATCGGGCTGGCGTCTCCGGGAAAAATCAGAGAATGGTCCCACGGGAGGTAAAGAAGCCGGAAACCATCAACTACAGAACCTTAAAACCGGAGAAAGATGGTCTGTACTGTGAGCGTATCTTCGGTCCGAGCAAGGACTGGGAGTGCCATTGCGGAAAGTACAAAAAATTAGATATAAAGGTGTGATCTGCGACCGTTGCGGCGTGGAGGTAACCAAGTCCAGCGTGCGCCGTGAACGCATGGGTCACATTAAGCTGGCGGCTCCCGGTATCCCATATCTGGTATTTTAAGGGTATTCCCAGTCCCGTATGGGACTGATGCTCGACATTTCCCCGAGAACGCTGGAGAAGGTGCTGTATTTTGCCTCCTATATCGTTCTGGATTCGGGAAACACCAGCCTGCAGAAGAAGCAGGTGCTCACCGAGAAGGAATACCAGGAAGCGAGAGAGACCTATGGAGATGGTTTCCGCGTCGGCATGGGCGCGGAGGCGATCAAGGAGCTTCTGGAAGAGATCGATCTGGAGAAAGATTCAATGGAGCTGCAGGCGCGAGCTAAAGGATTCCACCGGACAGAAGCGTGCCAGAATCATCAAGAGACTGGAGGTTGTGGAGGCGTTCCGGGAGTCCGGCAACCGCCGGAGTGGATGATCCTGACGGTTATCCCGGTCATCCCGCCGGATATCCGCCCGATGGTACAGCTGGACGGCGGACGTTTTGCGACGTCTGACTTAAATGACCAGTACAGAAGAATTATCAACCGAAACAACCGTCTGGCCAGACTGCTGGAGCTGGGCGCTCCGGATATCATTGTCCGAAACGAAAAGCGAATGCTGCAGGAGGCTGTGGACGCCCTCATCGACAACGGACGCCGCGGGACGCCCTGTTACCGGACCGGGCAACCGTCCGCTTAAATCCCTTTCCGATATGCTGAAGGGTAAATCAGGGACGTTTCCGTCAGAACCTGCTCGGAAAACGTGTCGACTATTCGGGACGTTCCGTTATCGTAGTAGGACCGGAGCTGAAGATTTATCAGTGCGGTCTGCCTCAGGAGATGGCGATCGAGCTGTTCAAGCCGTTCGTCATGAAGGAGCTGGTGGCAAACGGCACGTCGCACAATATACAAAAACGCGAAGAAGATGGTAGAGCGTCTGGAGCCGCAGGTGTGGGATGTTCTCGAAAAGGTTATCAAAGGAGCATCCGGTTATGTTAAACCGCGCCCCCCATTGCACAGACTTGGTATTCAGGCGTTTGAGCCGATTCTGGTACAGGGTAAGGCGATAAAGCTCCATCCCCTTGTATGTACGGCATACAACGCTGACTTCGACGGAGACCAGATGGCAATCCATGTTCCCCTTTCGGCAGAGGCGCAGGCAGAGTGCAGATTCCTTCTGCTTTCCCCGAATAACCTGCTGAAGCCGTCCGATGGCGGTCCGGTGGCGGTGCCGTCACAGGATATGGTCCTTGGTATCTACTACCTCACGCAGGAGAGACCGGGCGCGAAGGGGAGGGCAAGTTCTTCAAGAGCGTAAATGAGGCGATCCTTGCTTATGAAAACGGCGTTATCACGCTGCAGAGCAAGATTAAGGTCCGTGTGACGAAGAATGTGAACGGCACGGATAAGACGGGCGTGATTGAGTCGACGCTGGGAAGATTTATTTTCAACGAGATCCTGCCGCAGGATCTGGGCTTTGTAGACCGCAGTATTCCGGAGAACGAGCTGAAGCTGGAGGTGGATTTCCACGTCGGCAAAAAAAAAGGACTGAAACAGATTCTGGAAAAGATCATCAACACTCACGGAGCGACAAAGACGGCGGAGACGCTGGACGACATCAAGGCCATCGGATACAAATATTCGACCAAGGCGGCCATGACCGTTTCCATCTCCGATATGACCGTGCCGCCGGAGAAGCCGGAGCTGATCGCGAAGGCGCAGGATACGGTGGATAAGATTACACGCAACTATAAGCGTGGTCTGATCACAGAGGAGGAGCGTTATAAAGAGGTTGTGGAAACCTGGAAGACGACCGACGATATCCTCACAAAAGCGCTGCTGGATGGTCTGGACAAATACAACAATATTTACATGATGGCAGACTCCGGAGCCCGTGGTTCCGATAAGCAGATCAAACAGCTTGCCGGTATGCGCGGACTGATGGCGGATACCACCGGACACACCATCGAGCTTCCTATTAAGTCCAACTTCCGTGAAGGTCTGGACGTACTGGAATACTTCATGTCGGCGCACGGCGCGCGTAAGGGTTCTGTCCGATACGGCCCTTCGTACGGCGGACTCCGGTTATCTGACGAGACGTCTGGTAGACGTATCCCAGGATCTGATCATCCGTGAGGTGGACTGCTGCGAGGGTAAAGACGAGATCCCGGGCATGTATGTGAGCGCATTCATGGACGGCAAGGAAGAGATCGAGGGTCTGCAGGACCGTATTACAGGACGTGTTTCCTGTGAGACGATCTGCGACAAGAACGGCGAAGTGATCGTAAAGGCCAACCATATGATTACGCCGAAAGCGCGCGGCGCGTATCATCAATGAGGGCGTGACACCGGACGGCAAGCCGTATGAGCAGGTGAAGATCCGCACCATTCTTACCTGTAAGTGTCGGCATCTGCGCAAAGTGCTATGGTGCGAACATGGCGACCGGCGAAGCGGTGCAGGTGGGAGAAGCCGTCAGGAATCATCGCCGCCCAGTCCATCGGTGAGCCGGGTACCCAGCTGACCATGCGTACCTTCCATACCGGCGGCGTGGCCGGCGGCGACATCACACAGGGTCTTCCCCGTGTAGAGGAGCTGTTTGAGGCGCGTAAGCCCAAGGGTCTTGCGATCATCACGGAGATCGCCGGCAAGGTGGGAGATCCGCGATACGAAGAAGAAACGTGAAATTGTGGTGACAAATGAGGAGACAGGTGAGGCAAAGACCTATCTGATTCCCTACGGTTCCCGCATCAAGGTTCAGGACGGCGCTGTTCTGGGAGGCGGGCGATGTGTTGACCGAAGGAAGCATTAACCCCCACGATATTCTGAAGATTAAGGGCGTGCGAGCTGTACAGGATTACATGCTGCACGAGGTACAGCGTGTATACCGTCTGCAGGGTGTGGAAATCAACGATAAGCATATCGAAGTTATTGTGCGCCAGATGCTGAAGAAAATCCGCGTGGAGGAGCGGCGGCACCGAGCTTCTTCCGGGAACAACAGTTGATATTCTTGAATTCGAGGAGGCAAACGAAAAAGCAGTGGAGGAAGGTCTTGAGCCGGCAGTGGGTAAGGAGATTATGCTCGGCATCACCAAGGCGGCCCTCGCCACCAATTCCCTTCCTGTCAGCTGCGTCCTTCCAGGAGACCACCAAGGTACTCACGGAGGCGGCGATCAAAGGGCAAGATCGATCCGCTTGTCGGCCTGAAGGAAAATGTTATCATCGGTAAGCTGATCCCGGCAGGTACCGGCATGAAGCGTTACCGCAATGTCCATCTTGATACGGAATTCCAGCAGGACGAAGAAGAGCTGGATCTGACCGAAGAGGAAGATGATGACGAGCTTCTGGATCTGGAAGAGGATACCATGGACGAGGATCTGGAAGAAATTGACGGTCTAGGCTGAGGACGAGGACGGCGAACCGGAAGAAGAAATGGAAGAGAAACCGGAAGAGTAGCTTTTTGCTCAGCGTCATTATACAAAACGATAAGAAAAACGGCGCCCGGATAACGTTTAAAGTTATCCGGCGCTGTTTTTTGTTACTACAATAATGATGAAAGGTCAATTTTCTTTCTTCTGCACGTTCGGTGGCGAGGGTATCCAGGCACTGATCCTATGCAAAAATTTTTTCTGCAAATCGCCCGCTCCCTCTTGCTATTATTTCGGTATGCCGATATAATGGTATTGAGAGGAGTGAGGACGATGATCCTGGATACACTGTTGAAAAAGCAAAACATGACAAAATACCGTCTTGCAGTGGAGGCAGGCATTCCACATGCAACGCTGAGCGATATCTGCAGCGGCAAGACCCGGTTGGAAAGTGTTCGGCGGAAACCATCTATAAGATTGCAAGAGCGCTTGGCGTTTCCATGGAGCTTCTGACAGAGGACGGAATCCGGCGACAGAAAGAGAACAAACCTATGAGCAGGGATTGCCGGAATACCTGCAGCATGATCTGGATGCGTACAAGGACGGTCTGAAAAAGGCGTATCCTACCTGGACTGTCTCAGGGGAGAGCTGTATGGCAGCATCAATATTGCGCAGATCAATGATGGTGTAATCACGCCGGAACACGCAGAATATTTGCGTCAGAAATATTTGTGGAGGGAACGAAGATATGAATAAAACCATTGATTTCACAAATTGCAGGCGGCTGCCTGGGCGTGCTTATAACGGAGCAAATGGCAAAAAAGATCGCAGTGGAATTTGAGGGAGAGCAGTATATGCTGAAATTCCTCCTTCTGGAGAAGGAAAGCCTACAGAGTTATCCTATACAAACAGTTGCTTCAGCGAACACATTGCCAGCAGTATTTTTAATCTTCTCGGTATAGAGGCCCAGAAAACGATGCTGGGCACATTTACCATCGCCGGAAAGACGAAGGTGGTGTGTGCCTGCCTGGACTTTACGGCAGAAGGAAAGCAGCTTTTTTGATTTCTGTTCAATTAAGAATACCATTCTCGATTCTGACTCCAATGGAAGTGGGACAGAACTGGAGGATGTTCTGGAAACCATCGACAAGCAGCAATTCGTTGATCCTGTCCGACTAAAGGATCATTTTTGGGATATGTTTGCGGCAGATGCACTGCTTGGCAATTTTGACCGCCATAATGGAAATTGGGGATTCCTTTATGACCCGGCAGAGAAAAAAGAGTAGTATAGCTCCGGTCTTTGACTGCGGAAGCTGTCTGCTGCCCCAGGCAAATGAGGAAGTGATGCGTAAGGTATTGACTGATCCTGCAGAGCGGGATATGAGGATCTTCCGTTTTCCCACCTCCGCACTCAAGCAGAGGGGAAGAAAAAATCAATTATTATGACTTCCTGCTCCAGGCAGAGGACGAGGATTGCAGTCAGGCTGTTAAACGCATTTATGAGAGAGTGGACATGGAACAGATCGGAGCATTTATTGACGAAGTCCCGTATCTGACGGATTTGCAGAGGCAATTTTATAAGAGTTATATCGCAGCAAGGTTTTTGATCTGATCCTCCGGCCTGCTTATGAAATGTTGGATCAGGAGGCACCGGAGCCTTATAATGTAACAATCAAATATCAGAGTTGTGGACGCCGTTTAAAATGCGGCGTCGTGAAGCGCGATAAGCCCGGTAAGTATCCGCAGAATCTGGAAGCGCTGTCGCCGCGTTAATATCTGATTCCGTATGGTGTCTCTCACCGCGGTGGAGGCGCTGCTCCTGGAGGCAGGCGACGTCCGAAGGAAGCGCTTTCCAACCCGCAACGATATCCCGAAGATTGCGGCGTGCGCGCCGTACAGGGATTACATGCTGCACGAGGTACAGCGTGTGGCGCCGCCTGCAGGTGTGGAAATCAACGATACATATCGGAAGTTATTGTGCGCCAGATGCCGAAGAAAATTGCGTGGAGGAGTGCGGCGAACCGGAAGAGGAACCGATGCCGATGTGCAGATGAAGAGTCTGATGCCGTAACAGAAGTTATAGGCTTACAGATTATGTCATGAATATGATATTTTTAGAATGAATATGATTTTCCTTACTTGTGATCGTAAAATTTAAGCTACAGTGCTTTGCACCAGCTTTTATTTTGAAGGAGGAAAGTCGGATGGGAAATGTATCTTTTTGTGGATAATGATGGCACGTTTTTTTATGGAAAATCCGGAAAACTATAGCTACCTTTTATTTTCCGGTTGCAGGGAAAAGGCTTAAAAAGTTGCTGACCCCTAATTTGGGCGGCGACAGTAAAATTTCAGAGTCATTTTACTGGAACCGGTAGTTTCAGAAAATCTGCATAACAACCGGTCAACACGTACTTTCTGGTGTGTGGCAGAGGGAGCCGGATGCTGGTCTGCCACAGGAGCGTCATTTGGGCGGAGGAAGAGAGCAAAAATTTACCGGAGAGCAGGATGCAAGTGAACTGGACGGCAGGATTTGTGGCACAGGATGAAAAGGACTTCTGCAAAGTATCAGCTTTCAGGCAGAGATTACATCCTTTGGTCCCGGTGGATGAAAATGTAGAAATTATGCATGTGAGAATACGCAATACATCCGGGAAAAGACAAAGGGTTACCCCGATTGCCGCAATACCCCATATGGAAGAAGCGCAGATAATATCAGAGATCACAGAAATGTTACTTCCATGCTGCACAGAATCCGGACAAAAGAATACGGTGTGACGGTAAAAAGCCCACACGGATGAAAGAGGACAATGGAAAAAAAATGACTTTCGATATATTTTTGTACGGGCGTAGGAAATGGGGAAAGTCCGTTTCTTTTTATCCCACAGTAGACCCTTTATCGGAGAAGGCGGCACTTTACCCCATCCGAAAGCCGTATATGAGAAGAGAACGGGGATGCCCCCAGATATAAAGATTGGACGGCAAAGAAGCGATGGCGGTATACGCTTTAAAACTGCAGAAAGAAAACTTACGATACGGCAGAGTATAGTATTCCTTATGGGAATCACACAGAGAATGAAACGGAGGCAGATAGAATTACCTGAAAATATCATTCCGGCGACGCGGTGGTTCAGGCTTTGAAACCGTCAGGAGTATTGGCAGAAGAAAGTAAATGTCAGGTACTACACGGGAAACCGAATTTGATTCTTTTATGCGGTGGGTAAGCCAGCCGTTTTTAAGAAGGCTCTATGGCTGTTCCTTCCTGCCGCATCATGATTATGGGAGAGGCGGCAGAGGCTGGCGTGATCTGTGGCAGGATTGCCTTTCGCTTCTCCTGATGGACCCGGGGGATGTGCGCCGGATGATTCTCGATAATTTCGGCGGCGTCCGGATTGATGGGACGAATGCAACTATTATCGGTCATAAGCAGGGAGAATTCATTGCAGACAGAAATGGCATCAGCCGTGTCTGGATGGATCACGGTGTCTGGCCGTTTATGACCACAAAGCTTTACATTGACCAGACCGGCGACCTTGAAATTTTTATTGGAGAAGGCATCGTATTTTTAAAGATTTGCAGTCTGCGCGCGGAACAGGCACAGATCGGCAGTGGAATGAAGAATATGGTATGCGGCAGAAGACCTCCGGAGGAGAGGTATACGAGGAACGATTCTGGAACATCTTCTGATTGAGCATCTGAGTGCTTTTTTTACGAAGTCGGAGTACACAATGAAATCCGTCTCCGGGGAGCAGACTGGAATGA
>VOFD01002006.1_pt1 | contig 11688 bp, 16 predicted proteins | sample 5384101 | NCBI WGS metagenome assembly VOFD01 (sample SAMN12384723, study PRJNA508395) | human gut metagenome | isolation source: healthy gut C | host: Homo sapiens
AGGAATTTATTCGGTCTCTCCGCCGTTACCGGCCGCGGAGCCGCAGCACGCGCCCCTTTCCGAGCACTAACCGGCAAAGATAGTAAAATATGCGAAAACAAACGGTACGGAGAAAATCAATGCATCGAAACGGTCCATAAACCCTCCGTGTCCGGGAATGATGGCCCCCGAATCCTTGACGCCCGCCGACCGCTTGAACATGGATTCGACCAGGTCGCCGAGCACGCCGCTGACCACGACCACAAGAGCGAGTCCGCCCCACCACACCATGTCTTCGCCGCGCAGCCAACCGCACATCACACCGAAAGCAACGGCGAAAAAGCAGTCCTCCTGCAAATCCCTCCCACGACTTCTTGGGCGACACCCGCTCGAACATCTTATGTTTTCCGAACAGTACCCCCGTCAGGTAAGCGAATATGTCGTTCACCCACACCGTAAAGATATAACAGAGTATCGTCCATGCGTCGTAGCTTCCTCCGTAAAAGCCAGGAAGCACATCAGCGACATCGGCAATGCGGCATAGACGAGCCCTCCGACCGCAACGGCGATATGTATGAAAGGTTCGGGCGGCCTGCGGCGGAGTTCGTACACGAATATCACATACAGCAACGGGAAGAAAATGGAGAGCCACACGACCGGCAGCGTACCGCGTGCCACAAGGAAACTCATCGCGACGGCCACGCCTCCTACGGCAACCGGATAGACACGGTCGACGGAAAGGCCCTTTTTCGCCGCCATACGGTAGAATTCCCAGAGGCTGCCTACGCATATCATCAGCATCAGTGCCGCAAAACCGTACTCCGATACGGAGACCGCACCCACGACGACCAGCAACAGCACCGCTCCGCTCAGCGTCCTCACCGCCAATTCCTTACCAAACTTCGCCATACATTACGCTTTGCGGGCCGTCCGGCCGTCCCGATTCGGCGCCCCGGCATGCGACAACCCCGCATAACAGGGACAAAAATATGGAATAATTCCGAACCGCCTAAATCACAATCCGAAAATACGCTTTTTTCCGCCGACGGGCAAACCGGCAGTGCAGAATCTCCATGCAGACTGCCGTACCGTATCCCGTATCCGACACATGCAAAAACCGTGCGGGCGGGAATGGTCGTTCCCGCCCGCACGTCAGGCGAATCCGTGCTTTACGTACAACCTCCGGTCAGGACGCAGGCTGCGGCGTAGGCGTCGATGCCACCTTCAGCTCCAGTGCGCCTGTGCGCGTCCCCGTTATCCGATAACCCGCATCATCCACAAAATCGAAAGTCAGCGTATACGCTTCGCCGTTCCTTGCCACCGTCACGGTACCTTCGACTATCGGTGCGGAACCGACATACTCATCCTCGACGAGCCGGTAATACCAACTGCCGTTCGGATTTATGACGCTGTTGGATTCGGAGCCGGCAAGTACCGTGAACGGTTCCCTCGAGTTCTCGTCGTAGATGTCCTCCGTCACCACCCGGTAAGTACCTTCCGGCAACCAATATTCGTTGTCGTCGTTAAAATAGATGACCGAAGAACGTATCGTCATCTCCAGCCGCGACCCGCTGCCGTAATACCCGACCGAATAGGGCCAACTGACCTTCACATACTCCAAATCGGCCCCCCACAACGACATGTACCAGGTGGTCGTCCTGAAATCGGTCCAGTCATCGACGGGTATGACGCTCAGATTGCCGCCCCCCGCCGGGGAGGTCCTCCATGACCGCGTCCCCGGTCAGGTCGCTCAGGAACTCCCGGCCGGCCTCCTGTGTCACCGCGACGGCGATATCGGGAACGTCGTCCTGGCCGGAGGTAACGACCACATACCCCGACCGCTCCTCAAGCGTGGCATTCGTCTCCACGTTCACGATGAAATAAGAGTCTCTTTCGGATACGATGGAAATCCATTCCACCGGATTGCCGGACGTATCCGGAGTATCGGACGTAACTACCTTCCAGTCTACGGCAACGGCAGCGACATTCACCGTCTGTCCCAGCATTTCCGCCCTGCTGCCGAACTGCAGTTCACGTACATCCACACCGAGCGAGGGCTGAAGAACCCGTCCCTCCTGCACCACCTTCACCGCTTTGGGGCCGACCCCGCGACATCCGCAGAGATGACGACACTCCCCGAGCGCGGTTCGGTTGCCGGATTGTCGGCCACCGTCACGACGGCCGTTCCCTCTTTCCGGACCACCGTCACCCAACTCCGGCATGCCTCGTCCGCGGCGACCGTCCACTCGAGCGTTCCCCCGCCGACCGTCACGGCAATCTCCTGCGCCGGCGCATCCTCTCCTGCAAAGGACAGCGAGGCGGGTTCCACCGACAGTGTATAACTGCTGCCGGACTGAACGACCGTTATCCGTTTCGGTTCGAGGTCGGGGAGAGGCCGGTACGAGGGTCACGGCTCCGCTACGGGACTCCACCCCCGAATTGTCGGCCACCGCAACGGCAACCCCGCCCGTTCTCTTTTCGACGGAAATCCAGGCCCTCGACTCGTCGCTCATGGTGCAGTCCCAATCCACATTGGAGGTCACGGCAACGGTCTGCACCGCCGCACCCACGGCCTCGAACTCAAGGTTCGTCGTTTCGAGCTTCAAGAAAGCCCGTTCCAGCTCCTGCTCCCCGCACGCGACGGAAAGCACGCCAAACACTGCAAAGAACAGCAATTCCCATACTCTTTTTCATAACATAGAAGTTTTGGTTATCATGTATCTGTCGCAAGATAGCACAAGGGCGCAAAAATGCAACAACATATTATATAGCAATACTTTACACCGCAGACTCCTCAGCCGGAGACAAAAGAAGGGAGGGAACCGCTGTTCCCTCCCTTGACCGGCTCCTGTTTGCGGAGCCCTCTTTCCGAACCGTCCGCCGGGACGGTATATGAACATCAGGCCGTCACTTCTCCGGCTTCTCTCCCCAATCGGGTGCGGCACCCGGCTCGGCGACAGTTTCCCCGCCGAATGCCAGTTCGGCATCGGTCACCGACACGGGGTCGGAATCGGCCGCTCCGGCAGCCGCTGCCGCCTCCGCCTGCTCCCGTTTGATATCCTTGATACGCTTGCCGAAGATGCGTTCGAGGTCTTCGGAGAAGACCACTTCCTTCTCCAGCAACAGGCTCGGCCAACTGCGTAAATCCGTCTCTGTGTTCGCGAAGCACCTTCGTGGCGAGCGCAAAGGCATCATCGAGCAGCCGTTTCACCTCCTTGTCGATAAGTTCGGCCGTCTGCTCGCTGTAAGGTTTGGTCAGCGCCATCTCTCCCTGTCCCGACGAGTCGTAATAGCTCATGTTGCCCACCTTGTCGCTCATACCGAGATAGGCCACCATCGAATAAGCCTTTTTCGTCGCCACCTCCAGGTCGTTCAGCGCTCCCGAACCGAGCGTGTCGAAGACTTTCTCTCGGCGGCCCGTCCGCCGAGGGTGGAGGCGATATCGTCCATTATCTGTTCCCGCGTGGTCACCTGCCGCTCTTCGGGCAGATACCATGCGGCACCAAGCGCCCGACCGCGCGGGATGATGGTCACCTTGATGAGCGGATTGGCGTATTCGAGTATCCAGGCTCACGGTGGCGTGTCCGGCTTCGTGGTAGGCGATGAGCCGCTTCTCCTCCGGCGTGATTATCATGTTCCTGCGCTCCAGGCCGCCCACGATTCGGTCGATGGCGCTGAGGAAATCCTCGCGTCCGACGAACTTCTTGTCGTGCCGTGCTGCAATAAGGGCCGCCTCGTTGCAGACATTGGCGATATCGGCACCGGAGAAACCCGGCGTCTGCTTGGCGAGAAAATCGCGGTCGAGATTGGGGTCGAGTTTGATGTTGCGCAAGTGCACGTCGAATATCTCCGCCCGCTCCTTGACGTCGGGCAGTCCGACCTCTATCTGCCGGTCGAAACGCCCCGCACGCATGAGCGCCTTGTCGAGAATGTCGGCCCGGTTCGTGGCGGCAAGAATGATGACGCCCGAATTGGTACCGAAACCGTCCATCTCCGTCAGGAGCTGGTTGAGCGTATTCTCGCGTTCGTCGTTGCTGGAGAAGCCGGCATTCTTGCTGCGGGCACGTCCCACGGCGTCTATTTCGTCGATGAAGACGATGCAGGGCGCCTTCTCCTTGGCCTGGCGGAAGAGGTCGCGCACGCGCGATGCCCCCACCCCGACAAACATCTCCACGAAATCCGAACCACTCATGGTAAAGAACGGCACGTTGGCCTCACCGGCCACCGCCTTGGCAAGCAACGTCTTACCCGTTCCGGGAGGGCCGACGAGCAGCGCTCCCTTCGGTATCTTTCCGCCGAGTTCGCGGTACTTCTGCGGATTGCGCAGGAAGTCCACAATCTCCATGATTTCCACCTTCGCTTCCTCCAGTCCGGCCACATCCTTGAAAGTCACACGGTCCTTGTTGTTGGCATCGAACACCTGCGCCTTCGCCTTGCCTACATTGAAGACGCCCCCCTGACCGCCTGCGGCATTCTTCGAAGCATTGCGCATCATGACAATGAAGAAGACCATCAACAGGATAAAGGGGAGGAAACCGAGCACATCGAGCCAGATGTTGTGCTTCGTTTCATACGTAAGCAGCACAGCCTGCCCGTACTGCTCCTCGGCTCTGTCCAGGTCCTGCCGGAAGGTAGCCACATCGCCTATATTGAAGACGAACTGCGTCCCGCGACGCGGAATGTTCTTGTATTCGGGCCGGGCGGCATATTTCTCCACTGCTTCGCTGCGGAGCCGGACGTTGGCCTGCTCCTTGTTCACCACCTCGATGCTTTCGACATCTCCGTCGGCTGTCATCTGCTCCACGGTGTTCCAATTGGTCTTCACGGGCGATTCGCTGCCTCCCAGCCACGACCACCCGATGATGAGCAGGAACAACAGCCCGTATATCCACATGCCGTAGCCCATCGGCCGTATCTGGGGGCGCCGGCCCCGCTGTTCTTATTGTTCTGGTTTTGGATGCCATCTCTACATTTACGTTCTGCAATATTGATGCGGCATGCGCCCGACGCTCATGCCGCGAAACATTAACGCGTTTATCCGCATTTTATTACTCCCACTCGCCGTAGCGCACCGAGGGGGCGTCGGCCCAAAGCTCCTCCAGCCGGTAGAACTCGCGGGCCTGCGTCTGGAAAACATGAACCATGATATCCACATAATCCACTACCACCCAGATGGCGTTCTGCATGCCCTCCGTCCTGCGCGGCCGCTGGCCGAGCGTTTCGAATACCTTCTCCTCGATGCCGTCCGCAATGGCGGCCACCTGCGTGGTGGATTCCGCACTACATACCACGAAGGCATCGGCCACCGCTCCGTCGAACCCTCTCAGGTCGAGCGACAGGATGTTCTTTCCCTTCTTGTCCTCTATCGCCGAAACTATCGTTCCCAACAATTCATCCATACAGTCCTAATAATATAATGTATTACACAGGGCGCCGGCAAATGTACATCTTTTTTGTCACAATCCGGCCGACCGCACCCACGGCCGCGGCGGCAGCCCGGTCCTTTCACTCCCCGGCAGCGCCTCCCACAGCGGCCACCGACTCCTTAAACACCTTGACGATGGAGTCCTTCACATAAGTACGGCGGACGGCCACCGCTATCTTGCGCGACACGGCCCCTTTGGCAAGCGGCTTCACCTGAGCGGCATGCTCCTGCGGCACGTACGGCACCGCCATCTCCGGAATGATGGTCATGAACTCCGTATTGTCCACTATCCGCATCAGCGTTTCGAGCGAACCGCTCTCGAAGTAGTACGAGGCATGCGCCCCGCCCTTCGAAGGACAGAGGTCGAGTATCTGGTCGCGGAAACAGTGCCCCTCCGAAAGCAGAAGCATCTCTTTCAGGTCGAGGTCCTCGAGCCGGATGTTGGAGCGCTCGAAGAGCCTGTGTCCCGGCGAAAGGTAAGCATAGAACCTGTCATCGAAGATGCAATCCTCGGTAATACCCTCCGGACAGGTACCGCCCGCAAGAATGGCGGCGTCTATTTCGTCGTGTTCCATCGCCCGGACTATCTGCGGAGTTATCATCTCCTTGATTTCGAGGTGTACGTCGGGACAGCGTCCGGCAAAATCCTGTACCATCCGCGGCAGCAGATAGGGCGCCACGGTCGGTATCACGCCCAGCCGCAGCACGCCCGACACGGTTCCCTTGAGCACGGCCACGTCCTCATAGACCGAATTGAACATCTTCACGACATCCCGGGCCCGTTCGGCGACCACCTCTCCCGCCTGCGTCAATATGACCGGTTTTTTCGACCTGTCGAGCAGCACCACGCCGAGCCTCCTCCTCGAGGTTCTTTATCTGCATGCTCAGCGACGGCTGAGTGACGAAACTCCTTTCGGCCGCAAGCGAAAAGCCTGCCGAAATTCACCACCGCAAGCAGATATTCCAACTGTACAATCGTCATTTCAGAATCTATACCGAATCACAAAAGTATAAAAAATAACTATACGGCAAAACATCCCTTTCCCGAACGGCCGGCATCCTCTCCCGTCCGCTCTCCGGCTTTCCGCGTCCGGTCGAGGTTCCGAGGCCCGCCGTCGGCCCCACAGGACGTCTTTCAGGAGACAAGTCCCGTTTCGGCGAACATCTTCCCGTAAACGGCCGCCTTTTCGGCCAACGGTTTGGGATAGGCCCGCGATGTGGAGGGCATACGGTAAAAGCGTACCATGCGGCCCGAAAATTCGAATTCGGAAAAACAGCCCACCGCGGGAGGTTCGCACCCTGCGACTGCAGCCAACGTGTCGGCCGCCTTCTGTCCCGTAGCCGCCACGGCCCGACACGCCGGCAGCCTTTCCAGCATACCGGCCAGGTCGAACGGACGCACCACCTCAAGAAACCTATCCGACGCATTGCCGCGGGCCCGGACCACTTCGGCCGCAGTATCGGAAAGGGCGATTCCCCGCTCCCCGACAGAACGTCTCCACCGCTTCCCGGTCGAAATGCCGTCCGTCCGGAGCGACGAACCGCTCACGGTCGCCGTAAAACACCAATCCCATCACACGCCACATGTCGTTCTGGAAATTGGGATAGTAGAACTCCATCGACCAGCGCGAACGGGCAGGCGGAAAACTGCCGAGCATCAACAGCCGTGCCCCCTCCGGCAGAAAAGGTTCGAGGGGGTGCGCTTCGGTCATCCGCCCGCTGGCGGCCTCTTTCCCGTCATTGACCATATGATTAAAACTCTCCTTATTCTTTTTTTCTTTGTCGGCATCCTTCGCGCTGCAAAAAGAACGAACGACAGCCGGCCAGCTTTTCCGCCGGGCCACGAACCGACGTTTCCGACGAAAGATATCCTACCGGGAAGCAATGTACGCATCTCCTCCCGGCAGGATACCGCGCCGGTGCCCGGCGAATCCCGGTGCTCCGCGGACGGATACCGGAAAATCTACTTCACCTCCTCAAGGATACGGCGGGTCACCATACCGGTCACGTTATGCCCCTCGCCGAATGCCACGCCCCGCTCATTGAAGCGGCGCTCGATTTCGCATATCGTATCCTCCCCTATCCCGACTTCGTGGAGCCGCGTCTGCAACCCCAGCGAACGGAAAAACCGCTCGGTAGCGTCGATGGTCCGCGTAGCGCGCTCCTCGTCGCTGCCCTCCGTGATACCCCATACGCGCTCGCCGTACTGGAGTATCTTCGCCATCTTCTGGTCACGCAGTACCTTCAGCAGGCCGGGGAAGACGATGGCGAGCGTATGTCCGTGCGTCAGGCCGTTGATGGCCGTCAGCTCGTGCCCGATTTGGTGCGTTGCCCAATCCTCCGTAACCCCATGGCGATAAACCCGTTGAGTCCCATGGTGGCGCACAGCATGTAATCGGCCATGGTGTCGTAATCGTGCGGCTCTTCCAGTACCCTGGGAGCTATCTCCACCAACGTCTGGAGAATACCCTCGCTCCAACGGTCCATCAGCGGCGACTGCCCCGTCACGGTCATGTACTGCTCCATGACATGGATGAAAGTATCCGCCATGCCGGCCGCCCGCTGGTATTTCGGCAGCGAGAAGTGGTCTGCGGGTCGAGTATCGAAAAACGGGGATAATCCACCTTCATACCGTACTTCTCTTTCGTCTCGATGCTCGATATGACGGCGTTGCGGTTCATCTCCGACGCCGTAGCAGGCAGTGTCATCACATCGCCGAACGGCAGGATTTCCCCGATGAGGCTGCCGTCGCGCACCAAATCCCAGGCATCGCCGTCGTAACGCACGGCGGCCGCTATCAGTTTCGTCCCGTCGAGTACGGAACCGCCTCCGACCGAGAGCAGAAAATCCACCCCCTCGCGCTTGCACTGTGCGACCGCCTTGCGGAGCGTCTCTATTTTGGGATTGGGTTCGATGCCCCAGAACTCGATGTAGTCGCGGCCGGCCAATGCCGCCGTGACCTGTTCGTACACACCGTTCTTCTTCACGCTTCCGCCGCCAAAGGTCACCATGATTTTCACTCCAACAGGTATCTCTGTCGCGAGGCGGGCTATCATCCCCTTGCCGAATATCAGTTTGGTCGGGTTCTGAAAAATGAAGTTCTCCATGCTTTTTCTCCTAATTAATTACGGTTACTCCCTGACATATACCTTTTCTATGGCACAAATATAGAGATAATGGAAATCTTTTTTCAGGATACCACGCGTCTATCAGGCTCCTTCTCCAGAAATTCCGCGGGTCCGAACCGGTCGCGGTACATCTTGCGGCACTCCAGCACGATTTCGGCACCGCCGATGCAGGGCGTTCCGGCCGGCGTATGCTCCACGGTCAGTCCCGCCCGGGCAATCTTCTCCTCTGTACGTCCGCTGTGCGCCCCGCAGTAAGCCAGCGCCCGGCGGTACTCCTCCCCCATGAATGACAGGGTAAGCCGCGGCTCGGCATCCACGAACTCCCTCGTATAACGCTGCGGCCTGATGTAAACGGTCGCAGCCGGCTGCCCCATATCACACCGATACCGCCCCAGGCTGGCCGTCATGGTATTGCACTGCTCCCCGCTGCCAGCCGTAACGAGCATCCACTGCCGGCCTATCATTTCGATTACATTACCGGGCATCCTATCGGCCGGTATCTCCTTATAACCTTTCATAATTCCTCCTTTTTTAATCGATACGGCGACCGGGCACCCGTCCGTTCCGAACCGTTCCGCCGCATGTCGTCGGGACTCCGGCCATTGACAGAACGCTTTCCCGCCGGTACGACATACGCGCGCCGCCGTTTTTGTCTGAAAACGAATTTTCACGGGCAAACAGCTTGCCGTACCCGCTTCCGTACCGCATTTAATTGCCTATTCAAAAGATAAACCATTTACACTCTGCGGGAAGCGCTCTCACCGATTTTTTTTTTTGAAAATATTTGCACCTAACGCTTTTTACCTATCTTTGCACCGCGAAAGTTTCAGACGACCTTTCCACGGCCCATTCGTCTATCGGCTAGGACGCAAGATTTTCATTCTTGAAAAGAGGAGTTCGATTCTCCTATGGGCTACAAAGTTAAAAACAGCAACAAGACATGGCAAATCATAAATCGTCACAAAGAGGATTCGTCAGACCGAAGCGCACAGGCTTCAGAACAGATATTATCACAAGACAACCCGCAATGCCGTGAAGGCACTGCGCAACACGACGGACAAGGCCGCTGCCGAAGCACTCCTGCCGAAAGTAAGCGCCATGCTCGACAAGCTCGCCAAGAGGAATGTCATCCATGCCAACAAGGCCGGCAACCTCAAAAGCAGCATCCAGAAGCACGTAAACGCATTGTAAGCCGCAGAGGCCGCACGCCGTATGCGCAAAAATACAGGGTATGCAACATTGCATACCCTTTTTTGCATTATGGCTACCCCGCCCTTCCGGAACGGCCCATACCGACCGCCATTTGCATATCCGTAACCTTCCACGATACGCTGCACCGTCCGCCTTCGCGGCGCGAAGGCACTGTTTCTGCCGGTCGCAACCGTTTTCGGACGAAGAGCCGGGTCACTACTCCCTTCCGTCTGCGAAGCCGTAGAGCATGGCTATCTCGGCAGGCCACCGCTCCTCCACGGGGGTTTCGAGTATCAGCGGCATACCGTCGAAACGGGAATCGGCCGCAATATAGCGGAACGCTTCGAGCCCTATCGTACCCTCGCCCAACGGCGCATGGCGGTCCACACGGCTGCCGAGCGGCTTCATGGCATCGTTGAGATGCATGCCTCTCAGGTATTTCATTGGAACCGTCCGGTCGAGCAGCGCGAACGTGGCGTCGCAAGCCGCGGCGGACGAGAGGTCGTACCCGGCTGCAAAAGCATGGCAGGTGTCGATACAATACCCCACCCGCGACTTGTCCTCCACCCGGTCGATGATATAGGCAAGGTGTCCGAAATCAAAGCCGACATTGGAACCCTGTCCGGCGGTATTCTCTATGACGGCCGTCACTCCTTCCGTCTGCTCCAACGCGATATTGATACTCTCGGCTACCCGGTCAAGACACTCCTCCACGGTTATCTGTCCCAGATGACTGCCGGGGTGGAAGTTGAGCCGGTCGAGGCCGAGGCTGGCCGCAGCGACGCATCTCGTCAACGAAAGCCTCCCGCGACTTCTGCAATTCGTCTTTTCCCGGATGTCCGAGATTTATCAGGTAACTGTCATGGGGCAGTATCGCCTGCGGAAGATAGCCGTTCTCGCGGCAGGCCCGGCGAAAAGCCTCGATGGTTTCCGGTTCGAGAGGGGCCGCACGCCACTGGCGCTGGTTCTTGGTAAAGAGGGCGAAACCTCCCGCCCCTATTCCATGGGCATTCACGGGAGCGTTCTGTACGCCGCCCGAAGCGCTCACATGTGCTCCAAAATACTTTTTCATTCCGTTTTCCATTCTACGGCAAATATAACACAATCCGGCGAACCGCAGACCGTCGGCCCGGCAGAAGTGTATGCTTTCAGCGAAAGGCACATACTGTTCAATGCTTTTTTTGTACATTTGCATCACGAGAAAACCGCGCATGGCGATGAAAACAGGTCTGCCGATAAATACATTGCTGAAAGCCCTCTGCATAACCGCGTGCTGCACCATGTTGGGAACGGGCACCTGCCATGCGCAGTTCACTATCCGAAAATCCGCGGCCGAAACCCAGGAACCTCCCAGGGTCTTCGACCGGCTTCCTGCCGTACAGCCCCGGAATGACTATTTCGACCCCGCGGCCGAACGGGCAAAACGGCTCAAACTTCGCAAAGAACGCAATACAATAGAGTTCAATGCCTCGCTCGAAACCTCACTGCAACAGTTCGAACACTGGACAGGCAGCGGGAGCAACAACTTCTATGCACTCGCCAACATCTTTTTCCGGCATCAATACAAAAAGGAGAAGCTATCGATAGACTACCGGGCGGACGCCACCTACGGCATGAACTTCATCGACGACGCCTTTTTCAAGAACAAGGACGAATTCAAAATCAACTGGCAGCTGGGCTGGGAGATGCACCGCAACTGGTCTTACTCCGCCTCGATAAATATCCGCAGCCAGTTCTCGCACGGAACACATCCTCGTCTCGGACTTCATGTCGCCCGGCTATTTCGACATCGCCGCGGGTTTCACCTACGCCAAGGCGGGCAGTCCCTTCAAGATAACGCTCTCGCCCCTGGGCGGCAACATCGTCACCGTACTCAACGACATGCTTCCCGAAGACGGCCGCTACGGCGTACCTGTCGGCGAACGGGTCACCGGAAAACTCGGTTACTCGGCCGATGTCTTCTTC
>VOFD01002018.1_pt1 | contig 11687 bp, 12 predicted proteins | sample 5384101 | NCBI WGS metagenome assembly VOFD01 (sample SAMN12384723, study PRJNA508395) | human gut metagenome | isolation source: healthy gut C | host: Homo sapiens
AAATCGCCCTGACGATAGAAGCTGATCACGGCGTCTTCGGGCAGGTCGCGAATGAGTTCCACCTTGTAGGGCTCATCCTTTTCCTGCATGAAGCGAATAGCCTCTTCGCGGGGGAGTTCGAAACGCTCAAGCGGCAGGTTTTCGGAAACTATCTTTGCAATTTCCTTTTCAATCTTCGGAAAATCTTCGGGGCTGAAAGGAATATCCGTGTCAAAGTCGTAATAGAAGCCGTTATCGATCGCAGGTCCGATCGCAAGCTTGACTTCCGGCCAAAGGCGTTTCACGGCCTGTGCAAGGATGTGCGAACCCGTGTGGCGATAGGTCCATTTGCCGCCGTCGTCGGCAAAGGTGAGCAGCTTAAGTGTGCAGTCGCCGTGAATGGGCAGTGCCGCATCATAAAGCTCGCCGTTAAGCTCTGCCGCAAGCGTTGCCTTGCGAAGGCGCGGGCTTATGCTCTCTGCAACGGCATATGCATTCACGCCGTCTTCAAACCGGCGGACGGAACCGTCAGGGAAAGTGATGTTGATCATTTTAAATCTCCTTTATACGTTGATATTATAAGCAAAATCAGCGGCGTTATGTTCACTGCTGCCGTGCAGGCCGTTTTTAAGCTCTGCTGCCGAAAACAAAAAAACCGCCCTGAACAAAAGTTCAAGGACGGCAAACAGAATACCGCGGTTCCACCTTGATTGCGGAAATGCGCCTGCACTCCGCCGCTCAAAACAGTTGTAAGGCACTGCTGCCGCAAGCGAACATCGGGGCGGTTTTCGGTCTGCGGCAGGGATTGACTTTCAGCCCGGGGTCAATCCTCTCTTGATCTGCATTGTGCAAGCCTACTCTTCCCGACAACCTGCCGATATAGATTCGAAACGGATCGGTTTTTCGAGAAGCATGAATGCCGTTCATCGCACGCAAAAAACCTTCGCTCATCAATTACAGCAGAAATTTTAACGCAGTTTCAAGAAATTGTCAAGCACCATTTTGCACGGTTTGCACATAATACAATGTGGATTTTATTGCCGGCGTCCGCTTTTCCCGCCGTGCGCGCGCAGGCAACCGAAAAAGGAGCTAATATGCAAACCTATTCCGTGCTTACCGACGAATATGCCTTCACCGCCGCAAAAACGGATGCATTTATTACCCCCTCCGTTTTCAATTCAGCCGATAATATGCCGACAGAAGCAGAAAATGAGGATGGAAACAAAGCTGTTAAGGAATCCGAGCCGCTGAGTATACGCGCACTGCTTGCGCGCCGGATGCGGCTTTGCGGGCTTGGACATGTTGAAATCAGCTGCCGTTCGGAATCACGTCTGATGCTGAACATTGCGGACGATGACGAGCTGCGCCTTTTTGCAAGAGCACTGAGCGAGCTTATGCTTGTTGACCTCCGTTATTTTGAATTTGCAAGAATGGTTGATATGCTTCCGTTTTCCGTTGATAAAAAGAAGAAGATACTTCCCTGCGCCCTCGGTTCCGCACCCGAGTCGGATCCGAACATGATTTCCGAAAGGGTCTTTGATTACCTTTGCGATAATTCACTTCTTAACCTTAACGGATTTTTGCGGTTCAGGCTTCAGGATGTTATCGAAAGCTGGCAGGTTTCCGTTGATATTGCCGCCGAGGAATTCCTGCTGATTGAGGAATACAACGAGCTGCTCCAAATCCTCGGCTTGTTTTCCGATGTTCGCCCGACGGACGGAACGGATGTTCTCGTGATACTTCAACCGGACGGCAGCTGCACCGTAACGGACGGAGATAAACTCCGAATCGACTGCGCACCGAACAGCAACGAAGGCGTGCTGAGTATGCTCACCGGCATGGCTCCCTCTCATATCACACTTTTTGATTTCAGCAACGGTGCATGTGATAAGCTTTGCCGGGCAATATGCCTTTTGTTCGGAACTCATGTTGAAAAGGATTGACGCCTGCGCTTCAAAAACGGATACATAAAAACAGCTCACGGGCACAGTCCCTAATCAACCCAAGAAACGCATTCCCCGCCCACAGCTGCAAAACATTGCCGTGTGCGGTGTTTTTTATGCCGTTCAAATTGTTCCGTATTGCGAAACTGCCGCAATTGGTGTATAATTCATACTGATAAAATATTGACTGACGGCGGAGTTCTCCGTGTGCGATACGCGGAACACGCTTTTTCGGAGGATAAATGGCATACCCAAAGGAACTAATCAGGAATTTTTGCATCATTGCGCATATTGATCACGGCAAATCCACCCTTGCGGACAGGCTGATGGAGCTTACGGACACCGTTTCGAGCCGCGACATGGAAGAGCAGCTTTTGGACTCCATGGACATTGAGCGCGAGCGCGGCATCACAATAAAATCCACCGCCGTACGCATGTTTTATACCCATACCGACGGAAAACGTTATATGTTCAACCTTATCGACACTCCGGGGCATGTTGACTTTACTTACGAAGTCAGCCGCGCACTTGCTGCCTGTGAGGGAGCGGTGCTTATCGTTGACGCAACGCAGGGAATTGAAGCAACTCTTGCAAACGTCTATCTTGCGGTCGATAACGGGCTTGAAATCCTTCCTGTAATCAACAAAATCGATCTTCCGTCCGCCGATGCGGACAATGCGATCCAGGAAATCGAAGATATTATCGGCATTCCTGCCGAGGATGCTCCGCGAGTTTTCGCGAAAACGGGTCTGAACGTTGAACAGGTGCTTGCGCGCATCGTGACGGATTTTCCCGCGCCGAAGGGCGATACCGAAAAGCCGCTGCGTGCATTGATTTTTGACAGTTTTTACGATAATTACAAGGGTGCGCTGAGCTATGTGCGCATCATGGACGGCGTTGTGCGTGCAGGCGACAGAATCCGCTTCATGCACACAGGCAATGAATTCGACGTTACGGAAGTCGGCGTGTTCTCCCCAAGCCTTAAGCCCACGGACGAGCTTTCCGCCGGTGAAGTCGGATACATTTCCGCATCCATTAAATCCGTTGCCGAAACCAAAGTCGGCGACACGATAACCCTGGCAAACCCTGCCAAGGAGCCGCTGCACGGCTATAAGCACGCAAACCCCATGGTATTCTGCGGAATTTATCCCGCCGACGGTGCGGATTACGAAAACCTGCGCGATGCGCTTGAGAAACTCATTCTGAACGATGCTTCCATCAGTTTTGAACCCGAAACCAGTCAGGCACTCGGCTACGGCTTCCGCTGCGGTTTCCTCGGGCTTTTGCATATGGAAATTGCACAGGAGCGACTCGAACGCGAATTTGATCTTGATCTTGTTACCACTGCGCCCAGCGTAATTTACCGCGTTATCATGACGGACGGCAGCGAAGTTTGGATCGACAACCCCGCGAACCTGCCCGCACCTACGGAAATCGAACGCATGGAAGAACCCATGTGTTCCGCGCACATCATGACCCCGCCGGAGTATGTCGGCACGATTATGGAGCTTTGCATCGAAAAGCGCGGTATCTTCATCGATATGGTCTATCTTGACCCGACCCGCGTAAAACTTTCCTACTCCATCCCGCTGAACGAAATCATCTTTGACTTTTTCGACAGTCTGAAGAGCCGCAGCAGGGGCTATGCATCGTTTGATTACGAAATCAGCGAATACGTCCCCTCCGATCTCGTTAAGCTCGATTTTCTGCTTAACGGAGATATGTGCGACGCGCTTTCAACCATTGTTCACCGTGACAAGGCGTACGCAAAAGGGCGTGCCGTCGCCGAAAAGCTTCAGGAAGTCATTCCACGGCAGCAGTTTGAAATTCCGATTCAGGCTGCGATCGGCGGCAAAATCATTGCCAGAGAGACCGTGCGTGCTCTTCGCAAAGATGTTCTTGCAAAATGCTACGGCGGCGACATCACGCGTAAAAAGAAGCTGCTTGAAAAGCAAAAAGAAGGTAAAAAGCGCATGAGACAGATAGGTTCCGTAGAGCTGCCCAGTGAAGCATTCATGAGCGTTCTGCGCATTAATTGACGGAGAAAACCATGAGCGGACTTTATATTCACATTCCGTTTTGCAGGAAAAAATGCGCATACTGCGACTTTGTAAGTTTCGGCGGATGCGAACAAGTCGCATTTGAGCAATATTTCAAAGCTCTTTTCAGGGAAATCGACCTTATTTCGCCGATGCTCCCGAAAAAGGAGTTTGAAACCGTATTCATCGGCGGCGGAACGCCGAGTCTTTTGCCCTCAGGGATGATTCCGCGCCTTGCGGCGAAACTTCGCGAAAGCTTTGTTTTCCCCGCCGATGCGGAAATTTCAATCGAATGCAATCCGGAATCCGTTTCACTCGAAAAACTCGTTCAATATCGTGCCTGCGGAATCAACCGTATTTCGTTCGGACTTCAGAGTGCCGATGACGCTGTGCTTAAGGCAATCGGACGCATTCACACCGCCGCAGATTTTTTCCGTGCATTTAAGCTTGCACGGCAGGCAGGTTCCGACAACATCAATGTTGATATCATGCACGGCCTTCCCGGACAGAGTTTCGAATCTTATCTTGACACGATACGGCGCACGGCGGAACTCGGGGCGGAACACATTTCATCCTATGCTCTCATTCTTGTCGAGGGAACGCCCCTGTTTGAAGCAGTGCGGAACGGTTCAATCGAGCTTCCCGACGAAGATGCCGTTGCTGATATGGAAGATGCCGGTTTTGACCTGCTCCGCAGCTTTGGTTACGAGCGTTATGAAATATCCAACTTTGCCCTTCCGGGCCGCGAATGCCGCCATAATTTGAACTATTGGGCAAACGGCGACTATCTCGGCCTTGGGCTGAATGCGCACTCCGCACTTCATGTCAACGGCAAATGGGTTCGTTTTGCAAACAAAGCGGAGCTCAGCGATTACAATGCCGCACTTAACGACGGAAAGCTGCCCGTTGAAATGACCGAAGAGATTTCCCGCGGGGATGAGATGTTCGAGTGCATCATGGTCGGTCTCAGAAAGATAAAGGGCATTGACCGCGCGGAGTTCACACAGCGCTTCGGCATTGACCCCGTTGAGCACTATGCCTCCGCCGTGAGCGATGCTGTCCTTGCGGGGAATATGGAAGTTACGGATGACTCAATGCGGCTTACACAGCGCGGACTGGATTTTCAAAATGAAGTGCTTTTAAACTTCATGTAAAATTCAATTCGGAATATTAAAATAAAATTATTGCGGCGCAGGCTGCAAAAAGTTAGCAAAATGATAAATTAAAAACACCGAAAACTCGGTGTTTTTAATTGCGTGGTGGACACATACTGGTTAAATCCGAACTTAGGGCAGCTTCCGGGCGAGGGTATCCGGCCGGCAGCCGGTATTGCAGAGCACCGCCACTTCCGGCGCTGCCTGCTTTACGCTGGCGATCAGCGCATCATTCACATCCTGACCGGCGGCGTTGGCACTGATGCACAGGCCGTCCGGGTGGGCCTTAAAGATCGTGGAGCGGGCAATCTCTGACAGAGGGCGTGTGTCCGGATTCCTGTCTGACTCCGGATTGATAAAACAGAGCATTTTCAGTGCATCCGGATACAGCATGGCAATGATGGGCATTTTGATATGAAACAGTTGCTCTGTCCAAAGCATACACATTCTCCTTTGCAAAAAAACTCCCAGGCACAGCCGGGAGCTGACAATCCCTCGCTCAGCCCGCTTTGGTGGCCGAAGCCCCCGCGGCGGGGAGTAAGGAGAGGAAGGCTATCAATAATCAAACTGCCGGTAGTAACGGCGGATGGACAGCGGATGGCGCAGGAACAGTTCCATGTAAGCATCCACACGGTTGTTCACGGCGTGCATCATCAGATGGGACAGTGAGCCCCGGAATTCGGGACTGATGCCCTCCATGGGCAGCTCCTTTGTGTCGATAACGGTATAGTTGCCGCAGACCTTAGGCAGGAACCGGGCCACCCGCTCTGCCAGAGGACGCTGCTCGTCTTCACCCATGAACAGGGTCACAGGGGTATCTGCCACCAGGATTTCCTGCATACCGTGGAAGAACTCGGGGCAGGTAATGGACTTGGTGCGAATCCACATCTGCTCTTCCCAGTAGCACATGGCATAGGAGTAGGTCGCGCCCCACTGGTTGCCGGCGCCCACAAAGTAGTGGGGAAGATCGGGATGCTCCTTCAGGAAGGCAACCTTCTTTTCCGCGTAGTCGTAGGCCCATGCGTCGGAAATTTTTTCAATATTCACCAGATCCAGCGCCAGGTGGGCTTCCATCTCCTGATTGTAGCGGTCATAGTCGGGGAATTCGCCGTTCTTGTACATCAGGTAGTTGGCGACCATGAAGAATTTCAGCTGTTCGTTCTTGGGGTAGAGCACCAGATAATCCCACTTGCCCTCCCGGGTCAGGGGTGGAGCCGGGGGTATCGATGAAGGCGAACACCCGCACGCCCCGAGCCTTCACAGTGTCAATGAGCTGCACCATTTCCTTGGTGTTGCCGGAGACGGTGGAGTAGATGACCACAGAGCGGTCAGTCAGCCGCTTGTTGCCGGTTGTCAGGTACTCCGCAGCATTCTCCACATATACAGGCAGAGAAGACTTGCCCCGCATATAGACCTCAACCTGCATCGCGGAAGCGTAGGTGCCGCCGATACCGATGAAATAGATGTTGTCAAAGCCTTCCTCCCAGATCTGATCCACGATCTTCTCAATCTTGGGACGCAGAGCCAGCGCACCGTTGACACTGTCGATATCGCCCTGCTCGTTGAAGTTTCTCAGGCAGGCACCCTTGGTCTCGGCCCAAGCTTTCGATTCGTAATTCATACTATATTCGATCCTTTCCTGTCAAAAGACGCGACTTGCTAATAAATTGATGTGGTTTTCATATCCATATTGCGGAAGAATTGGAAAGCGTACCGAATCGCTTTGTCCCGGTAGGGTCATTCATGATTCCCCGGTGCTTCCGGATACATATGGCCATAGCACATCCGCTTGATATAGAATATCTCATCTTTCGGATGAAACCCAAACATCATGACGTACTTTACTCCGGCAGGGCGTATCATTTTCTTGAGAACCTTGATAGAGGGCATCTCATTTCGATCCGGCATGGTCTGGGTAAACCCTTTCAGTACTTCCGGATCCCGTTCGATGTGGCTTCCCGGGACAAAGACGCCTTTTCCCGCCACACGCCGCAGCAGACCTTCGTTCGCCAGCGTGTCAATGGTGTTGCGAACCGTCTGCCGGGTCGCAGCATACTCATCCGCCAGCTCATTTTCGGAGGGCAGCGCCGTACATTGTTTTTTTTCTTACCAGGCGCCGAAATACTTCAGCGTCTCGGTGGCGTTGGCCGCTCCCTTCTGCATGGCCTCATCGATGGGCAGCCCCTCCACAATGCCGTACAGGAAGCCGGCGATATAGCTGTCGCCCGCGCCCATGCTGTCCACAAGGTGTTCACAGGGAACGATGCCGAATTTATGGAACTCGCTTCCGTCGTAGCACAGACTGCCATGCTCGCCTAGCAGGGCAATGACCAGCTTTTGGACCCCGGGAGTGGTAGCCCTTCATCTGATCCCGTAGGGCAGGTGTGTCGCCGTCATCACTGGAGAAGAAGAGGTAGTCTGTATGGGGCATGGCGATCCGGCTGGCCTCGTCCTCGGGACGGGTGGCGCAGTCAAAGGCAGTGGGGATGCCACGGGCCTTCAGCGCCCGGAACTGCCCCTCAACCTTGCCCCACAGGTCACAGACCACCATGTCATGGGTCTGGATGAAGTCCATATCCTCCTCGGAGAGGGTATAATCCTCCAGAACGCCCTCTTCATAATCGCCGAATACCCGTTCACCCTCCAGCAGCTCCACCTGAGAGACGGCGGTCTTGCCGTGTTTGACGTGCAGATGGGAGGTATCCACACCCTTGGCCGCAATGGCCTCCTGCATGATTTTTCCGTAGACGTCATCGCCCACCGGGCCGGTATAGGAGGCCTCGCCCCCCAGGCGAACGGTATAGACCGCCACGTTGACGGGGCTGCCGCCGGGATACGCCTTTCCGTTTTCAATATTGTTGTAGAAGTCAACGCAGTTACTTCCGACTGCTGCCAGTTTCATAGAGGTTGTCTCCTTTCAGGCTCCGTCCGATGCTTGCGCAGAATGCTTGAAAAGCGAACCATATCCGGCCGCGCCGCCGACTTGAAGAATTCCACCGGAACGTTATTGTAATCCCGGGCAATGCCGGTCAGGAAGAACAGGCTGCCACCTTCCTCTATGCAAAGCTGCCTTGCTTCCGATTCTGCGGCGTAGGTAATTCCGATGCTTTCCTCCCCTCTGACAGATTCCGTGGTGGACTTTGCATCCTGAAGATTGCGCTCCCGCTTGGGCGGCGCAGCATATGTTCCTGATCCCTTCAGGCTGTTACAGGCTGCCCATTTCCGTCAGACGGCGGATGGCAGCGCGGAGCGTTGTGCGGTTCAGCCCCCACATTTCACACATTTCCCATTCTGCGGGAAGCTTCCCGTGGTGCGGAATATCGTTTGTCCGGAGACAGCACTCAATCGGTTCAACAGCCTCATCACGATGGCGGACACGCTGCTTTTGTTCCATAAATCCTATCTCCTTTCTGCTTTTGCGGACCGTACAGCCCTCAGAGAAATTATACATTGGGACTCGCATCGCTGTCAAGCCGGAATCAGGCTGCCTTCCGGTTCTGCTTCTCCCACATATAGTAACACGAGCGGGTCGGCTTCCCGGAAATAGACGTACTGACCGCCGTCCTCAAGGCAGGCGGAAGCCAGTTCTGCGCAGCAGAAGTCGGCGGGGATCTGAAGCAGACCGCCTATGACAAAGGCCAGCACCGGGAACAGGCTGCTGCCGGCAGCACCCGCTACCTCAGACAGGGAAGAGAAGATGCCGGAACCGACAGTGGTGCCGATGCCCAGCGCCAGAACGGCGCCCGGGCCCAGTTTTCGACCGAGATCGGTCTTTTCCGCCGGGCATGATGTGGCTGTCATGAGCGTTCATTATGTCAGTACAGCTTTGCCTACTATCCGGACTCTATGAAACGATGCGGCCTGTCAAACATTGATATGTGGGCGGGGTTCTTCCGGCAGTGTCAGGTCTTGAATATAGTAGTCTCCAACGCTAATGTACTGAACTTCCATATGCAATCCCCTTTTGGTTGATACTGCTATTGTACAGAAGGAGGAATGCTTCGTCGAATGTACAAAGCCCCCGGTTTTGCGCAAGGCAAAACCGGGAACCCACGCTCAATCGATAATATCTTTGATGAAAATAAAAAATCCGAACCCGTTCCCAATTGGGAATAAGTTCGGATTTTTCATGTATGGTGGAGCATAGCGGACTCGAACCGCTGACATCCACACTGCCAGTGTGGCACTCTACCAGCTGAGCTAATGCCCCTCAACGGAAGCTATTATACAGTACTCCGAGTCGTTTGTAAAGCGCAAATTCGATATATATTTTCTTTTCTGCATTTAAAAAAGATGCAAATAAATATATTTGACACATTCCGCCGTTTGTGCTATGCTTTTTACGGTTCAAAGGATTTGCGGGCATTCGTGCGGGCGGAAACACTTTCCCATGCGCCTGATGTTCGACAATCCGTGCCGCCCTTATTAATTTAATTAATTTAATATGAAAACGCGGTTGCAGCTTTTCAACGCTGCATTAAAAGGGAATGCGGTTCAATTCCGCAGCAGTCCCCGCTACTGTAACCGATGACGACCCCCTCGATATGCCACTTTGCGGCGCAGATTTTCTGCCGTGCAGCATGGGAAGGCGAGGGCATTAGAACGACTCGGAAGCCAGGAGACCTGCCGTGTTTTCGGTTTACGGTGGTTCTCGGGAGATAGGCAGCCATTTTGCAAAGGCAAAGCAGAAGCTCTTTCGGGAATTGTATCTTGGATGCAGTTCCCTTTTATGTTGTCAGCCCTTCCGCCGCAACAGGCTTGCAGAAGCAAAATAATTACACGGAGGTAATGTAACAATGAAACTCTGCAAAAAACTTTTTTCTTTTATTCTTGTGCTTTCAATCATGCTTTCGTCCGTTTCGGCGTTTGCCGCACCGAATGCAAACGAATCCGGCATTAACGAGTATAATCTTGCGCCCGGAACAACCGTTATCTGCGTTGAAGCATTCGTGCTCGGCTGGGGTTACGTGCTTGAACCCACCGTGGTTGCATACAATCCCGGCGAAACCCTTGCACAGCTTACCGCAAGGGTGCTTGCAGCCAACTCCCTTGCCTGCGTCATGAACGGCGCTGTTGACGATGACGCAAGCTACATTCAGGGCATCGGCTGCCCGCAGCTTGCAGCAGGGGCATCCCCCTCCGTTCCCGCTTATCTTATGACCGAACTTGAAGCTTACCCCGATTGGGCGGAGGAAAACCTCGGTTATCAGCCCGGCGGCTGGAACGGCACCGAAAACGGCGACGGTATCCTCAGCGAGTTTGAATACAGCGATCTCGGCGGCTGGATGTACGTTGAAAACGATGTTTCTCTTCCTGTCGGCGCAGGTGCGGCAACAGTTACGGACAACAAGGTTTACCGTTGGATGTACACGGTTTACGGATACGGCATGGATCTCGGAATCGGCGATGGTTGGGGCATGTTCCCCGCGTTCGACAACCCCGCGTACGGCGTGACCCGCAGCAGCGAAACCGAGCTTTATGCAAGCGTTCTTTCGGATCCCGCACTTTCCGCACAGATTTCCGAAGGCGGTGCGGCACATGCCGCATTCACTGCGTTTGAATCCGCGCTCACCGATATTACATCCTCTCAGGCTGTTCTCACCGCAGCGGCCGAGGCGCTGACCGATGCACTCGTACCCGTTTCCGTTATTCCCGGAGATGCGGACGGTGACGGAGTTGTTACAGCATCCGATGCGCTGCTCATTGCCCGCCACGCAATGCAGCTTCAGATCCTTACCGGCAGCGCGCTTGAAGCGGCGGATGTTGACGGCAACGGAACGGTTGCGCTGACCGATGCGCTTCTCGCACTCCGCATTGCAATTAACGGCTGAAGTAAAGGAATAAAACCGAATTGAATCAGTTCCGCGGAATTTGTTTCGCGGAACAGGAACCGATATGTACCGTTCGGTCGGTACCAATAATTTGAAAAGACATCCTCTTACATTTTCCATAATCCTTACCCTGATTGCGGGAATGGTGCTTTGCGCCGTTCCCGTTCAGGGTATTTCTGCTCAAACGAGCTTTTTCATGCAAAGCGGGCAGCCCCTTTATTCTGCCCGCACGTCGGATTACAGGAGCGGATATGCGGCGCAGTACTCCGCCGTTTTGAAAGCCCTTGCAGGCGGCGCAAAGCCCGAATTCGGTTCGGTCGGCGGCGAATGGAAGGTGCTTGCACTTGCACGCAGCGGGTTCTATCCGACACAGAGCGGCTGTTTTTCCGAATACTATGCCAAAATCGAAAAGCTTGTCGCCGCAAACGGTTCGCCGAAACTGCACCCTCAAAAATCCACCGAAAACTCGCGCCTTATTATCGCTCTTTCTTCAATCGGACGTGATGCACGCTCTGTCGCAGGGTTTGATCTTACCGCGCCTCTCGGCGATTTCAGCTATGTAAAAAAACAGGGCCTGAACGGCGTCATTTTTGCACTTATTGCATTGGACTGCAATAAGGATTACGGCATGAGTGATATAAAATCCCAATGCGTTGACCTTTTGCTCTCACGCGAATGTGACGGCGGAGGTTGGGCACTCGGACTCGGGGCAGCGGAAGCGGATATTACCGCAATGGCGAT
>VOFD01001085.1_pt1 | contig 11680 bp, 18 predicted proteins | sample 5384101 | NCBI WGS metagenome assembly VOFD01 (sample SAMN12384723, study PRJNA508395) | human gut metagenome | isolation source: healthy gut C | host: Homo sapiens
AAATTATCTTCTTGGTTTTAGAGACCGTGATAGTGGACATGTCTTAGAAAATATTGTTTATTTTGAATTGCTTCGGCGTGGTTTTGATGTATCAATTGGAAAAATAGATAATGCTGAAGTTGATTTTATTGCAACAAAAGTAGATGAAAAACAATATATTCAGGTAACCGAATCAATGGAAAATGAAGATGTTCGAAAAAGAGAATTGTTCCCTGCGCAAAAAATCGGAGATAATTATGAAAAAGATAATTTCTTTCATTGAATCCTGGAATGGATCATTCATATGATGGTATAAAATCAATTAATCTCATTGATTGGTTGATTTCAGAATGACAAAATTAATTTTTGTAAATAAAACAGTTTACACAGAATGAGTACAAGAGAACGTACCCACTCTGCGTAAACTGTTTTAATATTTATTCTTAAATATTTTCCCCTGATATTATCGCAGTAATAACAGTAACTCTTATAAATCCACCGATAAATAAATTTCGATTTTTCATCGACATTTCAAACGATTTTGTATGGTATGACTTTCCATGCATCCAGTCGACAATTGTCTGGAAGGTTACCGGAGGAGCGTATTCCTCAGCACGCTCACCAAGTGCCACGGCATCCTTGAGGCTTCCAAAGACATTCAGCAGAATCGGATCGTCGGTTGTCTGCTTGAAGTTTGCCATGCCAAAGTCATACAGGTAATGGCCAGTTGTAAATTCATCCTCTAAGTTGAGTGCACAGAAATCCTTTGCAAAGCGAACCAGATAAGTTTCTAATGCCTGATTCATTTCTTCGTCATTTTCACAGGAATTAAATACTGGTTTAATGCGTCCATTTTTCTTTTCGTAAGTTTCGATGGTACGATACGGAAGATTTGCAAAAATGGATTCTGCAAAAAAACAACGGAATGTGTGTTGCAGGTGTAGTTGTAGCGAATGGATTTGCCGATGGTCGGGTAAATGCTTCGTACATAATACATCGGGTCATCCACCTCGTGACCGGCGGCATCGGCTAACAATCTTGTCAGGCAGTCCTGTGTATAGCCACGGCCCCAATATTCAACAAAGGCAAATGGCTCATTGAAGTCAATTTCCTGACGGAGATAGTCGGAAACGATGACACGCTCGCTTTTTGGCAACGGCAAGCAAATGTTCTTTGTAGGCATCGGAACGTTTTAATTTCTGGCTCACATCAGAAATTAACTGGTCTGAATAACGCTTCGTTATTTTTGGCAACCAAGCTCCGGGAAGAACTTATCAAATCTTTCGCTTCGTCAATCAAAAGGGCGGAAAGCAATTTATTGAAATTGCGAACGCCGCTGAAGTTGCCGTAAGGCTCGAAAAATTCTTCATCCACTTTGTCGATAAACGATGGCACACGCCATGCTTTTCGTGAACCGTAAATATATTTTGTGCGCGGCGGAAGTCCTTTGTCTCAATTACGGCATCCGCCATAAGTTTCAAATAATAGCCGTCACGGGAAATAAAATAAAGTGTTTTGTAACCTCGTTTTAAGGCGTCGTGTACTGCCCAGTGGACATAAGGAACGAAATAAAGGTCGGCATATTTGTAGGCAAAAGTCTCTTTGTCCGTGTGCTCCTCCAGACGGAAGTTGCGGAACAATTTCACAACACTGTGCATACCATATTCTTCAATGTAGGTCGCCATATGTTTTTCGTAGTCATCAAGTTCCGGAATCGATACCGGCTGTGTGTGAATGCCAAGACAGGATGGTCGGGTGTCATCGGCAAATTTGTTATCGCCAATGTGAATCCATTCTGAATAATGGTAGTCGAGAGAATTATATACTTCAAAAACAATTTTCTTGTCGTTTTCTGATAGCCGATATCACTTGATAAAAACAGCGGAAGTGTGGCAAGAAGCGGGTCCGCTTTTTGCTAACATTTTCTGAATTGTTTCTTTCGGCAGATACATATCACTGATTAATACGACATCATTTCCCTCGGCAAGGTAAGATTTGAGCATATCAATGTGGTCAGTCAAGGAATGACGGAGCGGATTTCTTCCTCACACTCCCATGTGATTAACTGCTGTTTCTGCTCATCGGTGAGCGGAAACAGTGTTGCCATGTGGTCATAAATTTCCGACAACTGGATTTCCAAATGGTCGTCATTTCGGATTAATACCGACTTTTTATAAAACTCACGCACATTGGATTCGCACCGGCGGCGAATCTGCGAAAATTTGCGGATAAAATAGCTGTCGTAGCCACAGTCAGACTGCTCCAGTTTTTGCGGACATTGTCGAAAACGCTGGAAGGATGACAGCACTGACGTGAAAACAGGGTATCAAAAATATCGAAACTGTAAAGTTTCGGAAATTCTCGTTCTTCCGGCGTGAAAGAAAGTGCGGTGTCGATAATCCGCTCGCAGTCATTTTCATCCGAATAAGACCAAAATAACTGATTGATTCGGTCGAGTTCTTTTTCTCTGTCTCTTTGCGAGGAAGCAAGGGCTGCAAGTAATTCATCAAAATCAGATGTTTCGGTTCCGCAGGTCATTTCTCGTACATCGAAAACAAAATCGCGGAAATTTTCTTTGTCATCAATATCATAAAAATATCTAATAAAAGTTTTTACTCCACGCGCTAATAAATCATAGAAAATGGAGGAGTAATCAACAATGGCAATGTCGATATCGGAAAAGATTTCGTACACATCATCTTCATTTTCCCAGAAGTAAAAATTTGGATGATTTTGATAGGTTTTTTCATTGCAAGATACTGGGTATCTTTTTTCTACCATAGGATGCATTTTTAAAATTAAAAAGGATGTTGTTTTCATGAAGAACATCCGCCAGGCGCTTCATATCCGGAAGAGCGGACTTCATGAAATTAGCACCATTATTATCGCGGTAAGTCGGGCAGTAAATTGCCGGCTTGGTATTGGCGGCGACCCTTTCTTTTTTGCGTATGTCATGGTCGTAACTTTGAATGTCATCGTTCACAACACAGCGTGGATAGCCTGCACGGATTACTTTGTCATCATCAATGCCGCACTGCTCTTTGAAATGTTTTTCCATAATTTCTGAAGTAACCAAAAAGAGCTGGTTGTTGCGGAAAATTTCGTTGTTGCGAATATATTTTTTTGCTAATTGTTCGCATAAAAAGCGAGCCTGTTGTCAGCTTTCTTTCGATACTCTTGCGACCAACGCCGTGCCACAGATTCAAAACGGTAATACCGGAAAGTTCCGGCTGAAATACTTCTTTACACATTTCAACGACATAGACACCGGCTTTTGCCATAACACTTTTTCCCTTGGAAGAGCGGTAAAGTTCTGCCTCGTAACCAAGTTTATGCACGTAGTTCATCGTGTCTGCATTGTAGCACATCCAGACCGGTTTGATTTCTTTGTGGTGTCTTATGATATATTCAAACATCCATTTTGGGTTGCCGGCAAAACTGTTTCCGGCGTTAAAAATCCATAAATTTTTATCTCGTTGTTCGCTCATTTTATTACTCCTTACATTCTTAGTTCTCTAATATATGAAGAATTTGTTCGCATGCTGTTTCTTTTTCAAAAGAACCCATGGTTTCAAAAATGCTGTTTGTACAAAGTTGTGAAGTCTTCATCCCGGTATTTGACTGCCATGTCGGGAAGTGCCGCAATGTCTTTGCATTTCAAATACGGCCATGTGTCATATGGAACAAAGAAACCGCGATCCATTTGCTCGTATTCTTTCAGGCGGTTTTCAATAAGAAAACCGGGCGCCCGGTCAGGGCAAAATCCCAGATGCGGGAGGAAAAATCGGTTACCAGTAAATCGCGGTATAAAGTAAATCCTGCATTTCATAATAGGCATTTCCGTCAAGAATCCGCTCATCAAAGGGATTCATTTGTTTCCTCACGGAAATAATGCGAGCGGTAAAGAACAATCCAGTTGCTTTTGGTTGCTTCTTCCAAGCGGTCAATGGTTTCCAATAAATATCTCAAATCGTACTGCTCTTTTTCCGGCGCAGTCATCTGAAAACTTGGCGCAAAAAGCAAAATTTTTTGTCTGCCCACTTATATGATAAAAAGTCCTGTACACGTTTTTTGATTTCCGGATGTTCCGAAAAGAAAATATCGTTTCTTGGTGTTCCGGTTTCTAAAAAGATTTTTTCGGTCTAGCGAAAATGCTTCGGCGTACATGTCGGTGCATGCCTGACAGGAAGACACAAAAGTAATCTAACCGTTTATACCATTTGTCGAAATTTGCGGCAAATGTTTTATCTTCGTTTATTGTTTCTTTGCCGACTTTTTTTATAAGCACCGCCACCATGCGGGTTGTCAAAAAGATTTGTCCTCTTTTTTTGACAAGTGCCTCATCAATCATATCGTTGGTGAAAAAATACCACAGCGCAGAAATAATTTGAAATAAGCTTAGGCTTCGGCGGCGCACAACTGTAATGCCGGTCCGCATCGTACAGGTTTCCGGAAAACGGTGACCCAGATGAGTTCGTATTCTCCCGGATGTTTTAGCCAAAACGACTCCATAAGAACACTTGGGTTGCACACATAGCCCTTGCGGTTATTTGCATAAAACATAATCCGATTTTTTTTGACCGGAATAAAAAACAGCAGGTACTGGAGAAGTCGTGCTATTCGTATTTTGCTTTCATATTAAAATGCTTCCTCTTTCCTTTTTTCATAACCTCAATATTTTACTACAGAGCATAAATAGATGTCAAGTGTTGACAAATCAAGGGGTTGGCAGTTGTTAAGGATTCCATAAATCATCAAGAAAAGTTTGTGCTTCGCGGGCACTCTCGTTTGACAAACGCGTAGGGGTATCGGCATGCAGAATACGCAATGCCAGATACCCACGTGTTTGTACCCGCTCTTCACGAACTTTTCTTGATGATTAAATGCAAGCCTAATAAAGCTGCCAGTAAATACTTGTTAGTGAATCTCCCCCCTGCACGAATTGGGTGCGCAGTTTTGAAACAACGCTTTTCCCGCAATTTGCTCTATAGGGTTGCATGTGTTAGGCTTCATTTGGAGAAATTAGATGGCACAAGCAACTCTTTGTGGTAATTTTCACTGTTTAGGTTGTCTTTTTTCTTACATATTTTTCTTGATGAAAGTTGAATGTGACGCAAAATGCAACCTTTTGAAGAAAATAAATGGAAAAGAGTTGTTCCATAGGGGCAAATGTTAGTTGCTTATGTTTTTAGGTTTCCTGCTAATTTACCGAAACCTAAAAATTTTTAAAAATAACAAACATTTGAAAAAAGGATGACAAAAACAGGGGAGTTTCATATAATAAGTGTGAAGATATTTCTTTGGGGATTTATATGTCAGAAAAGAATAATTTTTGTATGATGTCAGTATGTCCTATGTAAATGCCGGATGGCAGGAGCGTTACTGTGCGCCGGTAAAGTATCTTGATGCATATCTGAAGGAGAATTGCGGTGAATTTTTGCCGATTTGCGGCTTTACCAGACCGGGCCGATGAATTATGTAGTAGTGGCGGTGTATTATGATGTGCCGGGTGTCGGCGAGGCTCTTCCTAAGATTCTTGGATTTGTAAATGCAAAATATCGGGAAGTTGTTGGACATAATGTAAGACGAAAGCAGATTTTGAAGTTTGATTTAGCAAAAAAATTACACGGGCAGAGTGAAGTGTGTTTGCACGCTTCCTCGGAAGAGATGGAGGAATCAGAAGATGAACAACCGCGAGAGGATTATGCGTCTTCGACAGGAGAAGAAATTAGACAGGAACGAAATGATACAACTTCTTGAAACAGCAAATAGAGAGGACCGAGAGTTTCTTGCCGCACAGGCGAGAGAGGTTCGGGAGAAGATTTATGGGAAGGACGTATTTGTACGGGGGCTGATTGAATTTACAAATATCTGCCGCAATGATTGTTATTACTGCGGGATACGCAAAAGTAACGAAAAAGTGGAGCGGTACCGCCTGATGCCGGAAGAAATTTTGTCCTGCGCCAAAGAAGGATATGAATTGGGGTTTCGCACTTTTTGTCTTTGCAAGGCGGCGAAGATGGCTGGTTTACGAAAGAGCGGGTGGCTTCGATTGTCCGGGAATTAAAGAAACAATTTCCGGATTGTGCAGTGACGTTATCTATCGGAGAGCGCACCAAAGAGGAATATGAATGTTTTCGTGAGGCGGGGGCAGACCGTTACCTTTTGCGCCACGAGACGGCGGATGACGCTCACTATAGAAAATTGCATCCGCAGGAAATGAAACTTAAAACCGTAAAGAATGTTTATTTACCTTACGTGAACTTGGATATGAAGTAGGTGCCGGTTTTATGGTAGGTTCGCCGGGACAGACGGTGGAGTGTCTTGTTGAAGATTTTGAATTTTTGCAGGAACTGAAGCCCCATATGATTGGAATCGGACCGTTTCTTGCCCATCAGGATACACCATTTGGTGCAGAAGAAAATGGTTCCTATGAGCAGACACTTTTTGTTATTGAGTATTCTACGACTGATGTTTCCGGGGGTGTTACTTCCTGCGACGACAGCACTTGGAACAATTGCGCCGGATGGACGGGAGCAGGGATTATTGGCAGGAGCGAATGTATTAATGCCAAATTTATCACCGGTTTCTGTGCGGAAAAAGTACGAGCTGTATGATAATAAAATATGTACCGGGGAAGAGTCGGCACAGTGTAAAGATTGTTTAAGCAGGCGTGTGGAATCGGTTGGCTACCGGATTGTTACTGACCGGGGAGACAGCCGGATTGAGAAATAGGAGGAACGTATGATAGCGTATTTTTTGGCAGCATATTTGATTTTAAATGGAATTGTATTTTTGGTTTACGGAGTGGACAAGTATAAAGCAGTTCACAATAAGTGGAGAATCCGGAAACTACCCTTCTTGTTATCGCTGTTATTGGTGTAATAGGTGCCTTTGCCGGAATGCATGTTTTTCATCACAAAACACGTAAACCAAAGTTTTATGTAGGGGTTCCCGTTATCTTTTTCTTGGAAGTTCTTTCGCTGTTGGTATTTTTTGCGCGAGTGGGAAATATATGGGGAATACTGCCAAAAAAGAAAATGCGGCGAAAACGGCGAGCCTTTCTTCCACATCAAGGGCGGGATTAAAAAAGGGGAAGAATTTATCATTGAAAAACAGGAGTTTAAGAAAAAGTCTTTCGCAGAGTCTTTTTTCGATTCCATTTAATACAATTGAAGAGTGTTATCGTGTGGGGGACTTGTTTGTGTCTTTTGATTCGGGAACAAAATCAAAAATAAAGATTTATTTTTGGAATCCAAAGACAATGAAAGCTCCGGCTGTATATACATATCGTGAAAATGTTGAAAATTATGATGATTCGTTATTTGCAGCGAATGAGAGCGGACAATATGTGATTGCGCAGATTGCCGAAAAGTTAATTGTATTTAATTTTTTGGGAAAGGCCATGAAGGAGATTTCAATTGAAGAAGGCCGGCCAACAGATATTATGGAAAAGGATGGGAAACAATACATTTTGACATCATCGACGCTTTATGTCGGCAGTACCCAGTCGGGATTTCGTAAGGTGGGAAGCAATTCTGACAAAGAGGAAAAAAGAAGAATGCCGAGGAGGATAGATGGTCGTTAGAATTTTATTTTCCTGTGGAGATTATGTTTATGTATCGATGACTGTGCCCGCTAAGTATCATAGTTTTAGTTGGTTGTGGCAGATATCATTAAAAAATGGCGAGTGGAAAAAATCATGGACGAAATGCCCGGCTTTTCTTTTGATAAGGATACAAAAGAAGTGGCGCGGGGAATTGAAATTGGCGAAAAATTGCTGAGGTATTGTATTATAAATTCCATGAAGATGGAACGTATGATAAGAAAAAAATCAAGGCGATTCCGGGAGCTGTGGAAAATGGAGTTATTTACACCGCATCGAAAAAAGAATTTCTCGCTATTTCGGTGAAAGACAACAAAAAAACGGTGTTAAAGCATGTAGGGCGGTATTGTGAAATTGCAGATTTAAAGTATGAAAATTTAAGTAATGTAAGGCAGGAAAAAAAGGGGAAAATTATTTACAAGGTATCCGTTTATTTGTCGGAGAAACCGATGAAAGACCGGTATGGAAAGCCGATGCCGGATTATGAAAATTATTACTGCTATGATGTGGAAACAAAGCAGACGCAGACGGTGAATACAGGTGTCAGCTATATAGATTTTGATTATGCGGAAGGAAAGACATATATGAAAAATCGGGGAAAATGGCTTACACTTGAAAAGGAAACGAACATGGTAGAAATGGCAATTGATTATATGTATGAGGATAATGCGACACCGGATAAAAGAGTTGTGCGTGTGGCGCAAAAAGACAAGCGAGAAAAGGTAGTCTCGGATAAAGTGTATACTTTTTGTGGAGACGAACAAGGAAATTGCCGGATTGAAGATGTGACCGGCAAGTATAGAACGCTTGAGAAGAAAGAAAAGTGGTTTACAATTACAGCAAAACAAGTAAAAACGATTTCAGATAAGAAGTTGTTAAAAGGGCTGATGAAAACGGATGAATAGGGAAGCATGTCCTTTGCGTCGTAAAACGCCACGACACACAGGTAAAAAGCCGTAATGCGCTAAAATTTCTGCGTTTTATACAAAATAGAAAAAAAAGAAAATTTATGCATAACTGTGAATTGATATTTTTAAAATGCAGTGCTACAATGTGAGGCAATTTACAAAAACTTACGGGGCACGCATGTGATATGTTTTGTCTTGCATGTTATAGAAAATGATGTTAGACTATAAGAGATAAGTAAGGCATGGGGCAAAATCAGAATAAGTTTTGTTTTGTTTCTCCGTAGAAAGAAATGGAAAGATATATTCTAGAAGGGAGAAATATATGGGCAGAACGATTGATTTTGAAAAAATACAACTTACAGATGATATTATGTTTTCCTCTGTATTGGGAAATCCGGAACATTGTCAGGAGTTTTTGGAGAGGATTTTGGGATTTAAGATAAAAGAATTGCATATCATGGAATCTCAGAAAAGCATGAAACCGGGTTTATACAGTAAGGGGATTCGTTTGGATATTTATGCTAAAGATGAACAGGGAAATGCGTATGATATCGAAATGCGGCTCCTAGACACAGGGGAATTGGATTTACGGAGCCGTTATTACCACAGCGAGATGGATCGTCACCAGATTCAGGTGGGGCAGAAATATAGTGAGCTGCAAGAATCTATTGTGATATTTGTTTGCAATTTTGATATGTTTAAAAAAGAATCGAAGTATTTACACATTTGAGACATTATGTGTGGAGGATACAAAGATACATTTACAGGACAAGAGAAAGACAGTATTTGTTAACATAAGAGGAAACCGTGAAGGGCTGCAAACCAATCTGGTAAATTTACTGGATTATCTGAGTACGAATCAGCCAACGGATGAATACACTCATAAACTTCAACATCGTGTGCTGGAAATGCGCGATGACACAGAATGGAGGGAAAATTATATGACGTGGGAAATGAAATTGGATGAAAGATATGAAACGGGTCATAAAGGCGGAGGCGAGGGAGGAAGAACTATGCAGACTGATAAAAAAGAAGCTTGAAAAAGGGAAAAACATTGCGCAGATTGCAGATGAGTGCGAGGAGACGGAAGAAAGGATACTTGAATTGATGGAGAAGATGGAGAAAACATCTTACAATGAATAAATTATTTATATGTCAAGGAGGGGGGACATGATGCTTCCGGGAAAATGATTGTTACCATTGCAGAACCGCTGGAAATAAAAGGCGAACAGGCGGTTGTGCTGGCGGATATTACGATTGATACTTTGACGAAACTTGTTTCTAATGTAAGTACGGATGAAAACATTCAGGGCTTGTTGTTAGATGCCGATGGCATGGTTGTTTCGCATCAGAATAAGGATTATCTGCCGAAAGAGGAAGGAAATACTTCTTTGGCAAAGGCACTTTCTGTTAATGTAAAAAGGCTTCCGAGATAACAGATTATGATGGTTATTCAAAATTTATTCATACCGCGCAGATTACAGCTACCGGATGGACATTTGGTGTAACGGAGCGAGAATCAGTAGTAACAACACAAGTGGTGAAGAGTGTGATTTTAGTTGTCGGAATCGGGGTTGTCCTTTTGATTCTCGTAATTCTTCTTACCATTGCCAGTGTGAAGAGAAATTTGAGACCGCTTTGAAAATATGAAGACATTTATCCGGGAGAAAGTCATCGGTGATTCTCAAAAGAATGTACATAAAAATGAGGTTGAGGAAATCTCTTATTTATTACAGGAGTTAGAGCAGCGTTTTCTTGGTGTGATTCGCATAAAACAAAAGATGAATCCAATGTCATTCATACCAGAGTGGAAAATACGAATGACAAGGTCTCCTTAATTAATCAGAATATTATGGAAATCAGTGCAAAGCAATGGAAGAAACCGGAGCAAACATTGATTCCCAGACAACCAGTATTCAAAACATTGATAAAACTTGCAAGGATACAACGCATGCAGTGGATGTTCTTGTATCCCATGCAGAAGAAATGTCCGATAAAGCGAAAGAGATTGGTGAGCGTGTCAATGAAGCGGTGCAGAAATTAATGACAGATAAAGACAGTGCTGTGGTGAAGGCGGAAGAAATCAAACAATTGAGTGAAGATACATCAAACGAAATTCGTAAAGTGAATGACTTGACGCAGAAAGTATTTGAAAGTGTGAAGATACTGTCCACTGAAAGTAACGAGTTATTAGTCTTTTTAGATGAGACAGTTTTGGCAGATTATGATAAATTTGCAAGTCTTGCGAATCAGTATAAAGAAGACGCAAATTATTATGAGGAAACAAGCGGGTCCATGGAACATAATGCAGAAGAAGTAATGGACGCAATTCAAAGTATTTCAAATGTTTTGGAAAATGCAAGTTCAGCACAGATGGAACTTGCGTCTGCGGTAGAAAGCGTAAATGAGAATTTGCAGAACATGACTAATTCAAGTGAGAGCATGACTAAGGAGACGAAGAATGCGATGGAAAGCGTAAATGCTTTTTTACAGGAGACGATGGAAAATTAATATGTAAAGCAAATATACATATTCTTGGAATTTCCAGTCAATAAAGAAAGGTTATGTTTTGTGAGCGCTCCCGCTTAACAAGCGCGTAGGGGTATCGGCATGCTAAATACGCATGCCGGATACCCACGTGCTTGTACCCACGCAACATAACCTTTTTATTGACTGGAAATTCCAAAAGAAGAACTATATTACTACATATTAATTTCTATCTATTTTGCAATTTCCCTTTTTCTTATTTTCCTCAAACCTAATCCCCAATCCATTCCGTAGCAAAAACACACCCCATTGACTGCATATAGCCACGCGGGTATGAGGCATGCGTATTTAGCATGCCCATACCCCTCGCGCGGCTGTTAAGCGGGAGCGTGCAGTCAATGGGGTGTATTTTTTGCAAATCTTTACGCATTTTTACATAGAAATGATTTCAGATTTTACATTCGCCCCCTAAACTAGGTCTTGTAAGAAAGAAAAAGAAAGATGAAAAGATTGAAAGGAGAAAACAAAAATGAAGATGACAAAAAAAAGTATTAGGAATGGTTTTATGCGGGGTTATGACAGTGGGGATGATTACCGGCTGTGGCGGCTCTGACAGCAAAGACAACAAATGATGCAGGAAATACATCTGCAGATGCAGCACAGGAAATTTCCGTTGTATCACGTGAAGATGGTTCCGGTA
>VOFD01000956.1_pt1 | contig 11651 bp, 15 predicted proteins | sample 5384101 | NCBI WGS metagenome assembly VOFD01 (sample SAMN12384723, study PRJNA508395) | human gut metagenome | isolation source: healthy gut C | host: Homo sapiens
CGTCCCCTCGTCTCGGAAGACGAAAACGGCATTATGGAGCTCTCTTCTTCCTTCTCCAGCCTGGGAGACGACGCACAGGAAGCTTTCGATACCCTGTCGGCAGAATACCCGCTGCTCACCGGCGGCTACAGCCGGCCGAAGGAAGTGCTTCTCTCGCGGCTGATGTCGTGGTGCAACATCACGGGCGTCTTTTTCCCGTTCACGTTTGAAGCGAACGTAAACAGCGATATTCCGGACTATTCCATCCCGTCAACCATGTGTCACGAACTCTCCCATCTACGAGGCTTCATGCGTGAGGACGAAGCGAATTTTATCGGTACCTTGCCTGCTGCCGCAGTGACAACGCGGACTTGCGCTATTCCGGCTACATGCTCGCCTTTATCCATGCAAACAATGCACTGTATTCCTCAATCGGGAAACCGCGTCCGCCATTTACGCACAGCTTGACGAGGCGGTACAGCGTGATCTCGCGGCAAACAACGCCTATTGGAAGCAGTTTGAAGGGCCGGTCGCTGAGGTATCCTCCGCAGTCAATAATGCCTATCTGCAGGCGAACGGCCAGGGAGGAAGGCGTAAAAAGCTACGGCCGTATGGTGGATCTCCTGCTCGCGGAGCAGCGCGCGGCTGAGAACTAAAACGCTTCCCCGAAAAAAAGAACGATCACCGCAATCTCCCCTTCCTTCTGTCCAGCTCTCAGCAAACTGTTTTTCCACCGGCTTTCCGGAATTTCAGAAGATCGGGCATACCGCTGCAAAGCCGGGCAAATGATACGGAACTCCTTATCCTTTTTAGAAAACTCTGAGAAAAGAATCGAGGGTATTTTGTACGATGGCTACCATGTTTCTTCTGATTATTTATCTTGCATTCATCAGCCTCGGCCTGCCGGATTCCATTTTGGGCGCCGCATGGCCTATTATGCGCACGGATCTGAACGCACCGCTTTCCGCCGCCGGACTCGTTTCCATGATCGTCTCCGCAAGTACCATCGTTTCGAGCCTGAACAGCAGCCGCTTGCTGCGCCGGTTCGGTACCGGCATGGTTTCCTTTCTCAGTACGCTGCTCACTGCAGCGGCTCTTCTTGGCTTTTCGTTTTCCGGCTCCATCCTGTTTCTTCTTGTGCTGGCCGTACCGCTCGGTCTTGGCGCAGGAGCCATCGACGCCGGGCTGAACAATTATGTAGCGCTTCATTACCAGGCCCGTCATATGAACTGGCTCCATTGCTTCTGGGGAATCGGAGCGACGCTTGGCCCGGCTATCATGTCCGCATTTCTCCACAGCGAGAATTGGCGCGGCGGCTATCGCACAATCGCCGGACTGCAGTTCCTTCTTGTGTTGATTCTGTTGGCCGCTCTGCCGGCCTGGAGGAAGCACGAGCAATCTGAGCAGGCTTCCCAGGGAGAAGAAAGCACAGCGCGCGACATGTCCATTCGCCAGCTTCTTTCGCTGCGGGGAGCAAAACCCGCTATGGCAGCCTTTTTCTTCTATTGTGCTTCCGAAATTACATTGGGACTGTGGGGCAGCAGCTTTCTGGTGGAGGTGCGCGGCATTTCGGCGGCGCAGGCCGCTCTGTGGGTTTCCGTTTACTATGGAGGAATCACTGTGGGCCGCGGGATCGCCGGCTTTGTTTCCATGAAACTGACAAACCGTCAGCTGATCCGGGCAGGACAGCTGATCTCGCTCGCAGGCGCCGTTCTGCTGCTGCTCCCCCTGCCGAAACCTGTCAGCTGCGCCGCCCTTCTTCTGATCGGAATCGGCTACGCACCCATTTATCCGGCCATGCTGCATGAAACGCCGGTACGGTTCGGCCGTGCAAATTCTCAGCAGCTGATGGGACTGCAGATGGCTTTGGCCTACACAGGCAGTACGCTGGCTCCTTCCCTCATCGGCGCTGCGGCCGGTTTTAACCTCCATTGTTATCCTTCCCTTCTTCCTGGCAGGAGCTTCCTTCGTGATGCTGCTGTGCTGCGAGCGCGTCAACCGCCTGCTTGCGGCAGGAAAAATGGGCGGTCAATAAACGGCCCTTGACTTCACTGCCAATTCATGGTATTTTATAGTAATAAAACACAAAAATAAGCACTCTCTCTCCCTTCTTTGTGAAACACTGCGGCAATTTTGATAAAAGCTGCACAGAGCTGCTTGCTCTGTGCTGGAAAGGGTTGGATGTATGCTGGCAGAGGACAGGCGCACCTATATTTTAAATTTGCTTGAGACACGCTCCTCCGTAACAGTGACGGAGCTGAGCGCCGCGTTCGGCCTTTCAGAGGTTTCCGTTCGCAAACTGCTCTCGAATATGGAGCAGGAGGGTTTAATCAAACGCACCTGGGGCGGCGCGGTAAGCGCTACGGTTCCCTGCGGGAGTTCTCCCATAAAGAAAAGGAACCAGTCCGTCTGGCGGAAAAATCTCCATTGCCCGGGCAGCTTACGGCTGCATTTCCGACGGCGATGCTGTTTTCTTAGACTGCGGAACAACAACCATTCAGATTGCAAGACTGATCCGTTCCGAGAAAAAAGCGCAACCTGATGGTAGCAACCACCGGTCTCAATATCGCTATGGAGCTCGCGGACGCGGAGGATATTTCCGTTATAGTGATCGGAGGAGAGCTGCGTCATAACATTCTTTCCTGTACGGGAACCTTTGCAGAAAACATGCTCAAAACGATGTTTTTTGACAAAGGTTTTATCAGCGGCAACCATCTCACGCTCGAGCACGGTTTCACTACGCCCAGCGTGCAGGAAGCCAAGCTCAAGCGCATGATCATGGATAACTGTAAGGAACACTACATCGTTTTGGATCATACCAAATTTGGGGATGACTCCTGAGTTTAATTGCTTCCACCGCTGAGCTGGACAATGTGATCACAGACTGGCATACCCCTTCCAAGACCATCACCGGCCTGCAGGAACAGGGTGTGCGCGTAATCCAAAGCACAGAAGAGCCCTCATAGCATGGTCGCATCGTTCTCGACGGCGATGCAGAAGCAAAACGAAAAAGCATTCGTTTGTGATTTTGAGCACAGAAAAGACAGGCGGTTGCATCCATTATCACCCTTGCAGAGCATGTCGGGAATGGTAGCGTTTTTCCTTTTTTCGGCTTTGCTGCGCGAAAAGCCAGCTTCGTTTTGAACCCGTGCGGTATCCGAATCAGCGCGGACAATGGTTGCTTTCTGCAAACCGCAGAAAATCGCCTGCGTGCTGAATGACAGACAGACACTCTTCTATTCATCATGTATCTTTTCTTTATCGCATGTTAAGACAGCCTTCGGGCTGTCTTTTTTTGCTTATTTTCAAATTTCGATGACTTTTTTCGGTGACTTTTCATTTGAAACGTGATATGATGAAAAAAGAAACCAAATGTAAAGTGTATCAAAAGTATTTCGCAAATGTTTTTTTCGATACTTTTTGAAAATCACTTTTTGGTTTCCATATTGTTACGAGCATTTGGTGGAAACATTCACACGTCTGATACTTTTCATGTTTGCTCTGTTTAACCGGGGACGGGCCTGCCATTGCGTCCCCTCTTCAAAAAGGAGGAATTCCATGAGTATGTACCGAACGGACACGATTCGCCGTGTTTTAAACCGGGATGAAATTCTGGTAGCCGGCCATCGGGGGATGAAAGCCCTGTATCCGGAAAACACTCTGCTTTCCATGCGGGAAGCACTGCTCCACGGGGTGGATATGATCGAAACGGACTTGAATCTTACCAAGGACAAAGAGGTCGTTGTGATGCACGACAACACCGTGGATCGCACGACAAACGGGACAGGCTTCATTCGTGACATGACGCTGGAAGAGTTCCGCCGTCTCGACGCCGGCGCTCCCTGGGAGAAGCTTTCCGCGGTCTCAAGGCTCCCACGCTTCGTGAGTTCTGTGAATTCATTTCCCCTGGAAACAGCTTCTTCTTAATGTTGAAATCAAAGAAAAAACGCAGGAAACCGTGGATCTGGCCTTTGAAATCCTGCGTGAATTTGATTTAATGGAACGATGCGTCTTCACCTGCTTCGACGCGGCAATCGTAGAATACATGGCGGATCGCTACGGCGTTCTGATTCAGGGATTTCCCAAAGAATACATGGAGAATTTCCGTGAAGGTCCCAACGGCACCTATTCCAAGCTGTTTGCGGTCGGTATTTCCATGTACCAATTCAGCGGAAAACCGGATATGCGGCTGCTGTCCAAAGAACTGGTCCGGGAATTCGAGGAAATGGGGATTGAACCATGGGCTTTCTGCCCCGACGACGAAACCTCCATCCGGTATGCGGTAGACTGCGGTGCGCGTCTTGTGACCTGCAACAATCCCTCCCCGCCCTTGACTATCTGACCCGAAACGGCCTGCACCCAAACAGGATCGAGAGTCCTGTTTCGCCGCTGCTTTAAAGAATTACCTGTTTTCCTGATTCCGCATTGTCCCCCCTTTTACCGAAAAACTCCCTTTACTGCCGGCAATCACTTCGCCGACTGCAAAGGGAGTTTTTCATCTCACGACCGGATAACATATGGAAAACGCAGCTTCGTTTCTGCACAAAAGGTAAACGAACCCCGCTCTCCGCTGTTACAATCAACAGACCGCGCTAAAACGTCCGCACAAAACAGAACCATACCAACAAGTTCCCCTGCTCTCTGCCTTACAAAAGAAACGTGTTTTCCGCACGGGCAGCATAATGCTCCTCCAGCATTGCGACATGAGAAAGGAAATCGCTGTCCTCCAACGCACGGGCTTGCATGGGGCAAAAACGGATACAAGCCTGGCATTTTGATACAGACGCCGATCACCTGCAGCGTTTCCGGATCGATGCTCCCCATAGGGCACACCTCTGCACACCGGCCGCAGGAATTACAGTTCTCCAACCGAACGGGCTTGGCTTTAAGAAATTTTGCCGGAGTCCCGTCTGTTTTAAGCGGCGTATAATAAGGAGCGAACGGGGTTTCCCGGTCAAAGCGGAGAGGCTGCAGCGCAGGCTGTTCCAGTTTCTCCGCAACAGAACGGGGAAAACGTCCGCATAGCCTCCCGATCCGTCTCATCCGGCCTCCCTGCCCCAATCCGATCGGAAAAGGCATGACGGCAGGCAACAGAGGCGGCTCCCACCGGGACAAAGCCCCCCTTTTCAAGCAGCAGAAGCCATTCGCGCAGCGCGTCGCCAGGACTTCGGTTTCCAAAACACACAAAGTGGAACGACCGGCGTGTGGTTCCACACAACTTCTCCGCAAACTCAGGCGCCAGCTTATTCGGCAGCCGTCCTGCATAGACGGGCGATGCAGCTACCACGAGATCCTCTTGTCCAAAACGAAGCGTTGCGTCACGCTCCTTCGGGGTAGTAAAACGGAACTCTTCCCAGCCGACACCAAACTGAGCAGCCAGCTCCTCAGCAAGAAGGAGGGCAGCACGCCGTGTTCCTCCCGTAGGGCTGAAAAAAAGAGCACAGACGCGGCGGGGCTTCATGAAACATTCTCCTCCTTTGCGGGCTCCCCCAACATTCGGTCCAGGTAAGCCCGTTTCTTTCCTTATGATACAGAACCCACGAAAAAGAATCAATATTAAATTCTCAGCAATGGCAAAATATACAAAGCCCTCATTCAAAAAGGTTGTTTTCGGGACTGCGTCGATCTTCCACTCCATGAATGTACGGCACTGTCCGCGGATAAATTTATCCAAAATGCCCACAGGAAAAACAGAAAGGACCGTGCTATAATAAAGCAAAACGAGGCTGCTGTCAAATCCTCTGGAAAGGAGTTTTTCGTCATGATCAACCCATCAATATTCCGTGGAACGAATTCCCGAAAAGCGAAGCCGTCTCCGAGGGAATGATCCCTCTCTCCCAAAATGCGACAAGGTAACATGTGAATACCTGCCCGACGTGGTGTATCAGACGCGCGGCGAAACAGAGCTGCATTTGCAGCTGCTGATCCCATGCGAGGAATTCTGCCCGCCGGAGGGTGTGCCGCTCATTGTCCTGATCCCCGGCTCGGCTTTTCACAAACAGGAAGTCAAGCGCTGGCTGTTTCAGGGCATGCTGCTGGCAGTGCGCGGCTTTGCTGTGGCGATGACGGAATATCGCGGCTCCGAGGAAGCTCCGTTCCCGGCACAAACGCTGGATGCCAAAGCGGCAATCCGTTTTCTCAAACGGCATGCGAGAGAATACCGTGCCAATCCGGAAAAGATCGTCGTGATGGGCGACTCCTCCGGCGGACATACCGCTCTGATGGCCGGGCTAACATGCGGGATTTCTGCACTTGAGGAGGAGGAACCGCTCTGCGGAAGCAGCGTGCGCGGCGTCATCGACAGCTACGGACCAACGGATATCTCAAAGATGAACGATGAACTCTCCGTGCAGGACCATGTTTCACCGGACAGTCCGGAAGGCTATCTCATCGGACGGAAAAATGTCCTCGAGCATCCGGAGCTTGCCGGTCCCACCGTCGTGATGAACTATCTCGGCGATGGCCGTCCCCTGCCGCCGGTCTTGATTTTTCACGGAAGCAACGACCCTCTGGTGGCATTCTCACAAAGCTGTATGCTCCATGACAAATTGCGCGAGGTAGGCGCGGATGTAACCTTTATCAGATACTCGGCGCACATCACGGCGGCAGAGAATTCTGGTCGGAGGATGTCCTCAGCATTATCGAACAGTTCATTCGCCGCGTAACCGCCTGATGTGTTCTGCGATTTCTCTCCCTTTTATCGGAACGCTTGTTTTGCCCAAAACGCATTACTATAGCAAAGCTTTCGTCCGTCAACGGCCTGAAGGCACCAGGCAAATAAACTAATTTTTGAAAATAAATGGTAAAATGCTCCCTAGAATGCGGGTTGTGCCTGCTGTCCCTTCCATAAAAGCGTAAAAGCGGAAAAAAGCGCCTTCATAATCAGCCGTCTTCGAGGAACAGTAACAAAGCCGAACGGTTCACAAAAAGTATTTTGTAAGCCGAACGGCAAAGGAAGGTGAGTCCCATGAAGAAGGCATGGCAGGCTCTGGCCGCCTGCACAGCGGCGTTGGCATTGTCCGTATGCGCCTCTGTGGGAGTGGCCGGACGGTTTACCTGCGACAGCTATCGCGTCACGCCTGGCATGTCGCTCTCCTGGAACGGCGGCGTTCTCTCCGCCCGTCCCTCGGAGACTCTGGCGGTCTCCGGCATGCGGGGCAGCAGCAATACCAGGCGGAACTGAAGCTGTTTGATTTCATTCCGGTAAAAACCGTCTCCGTCAGCGTTGTCCCGGAGAGGACAGTCATCCCCTGCGGTACGCCGTTCGGCATTAAAATGTTCACAAACGGTGTTATGGTCGTCGGAATTGCTGAAATTCAGACGGAGCAGGGAATGGAAAATCCTGCGGAGCAAGCCGGAATCCGAACGGGAGATATTCTCGTGAGCGTTGACGGCAACGCGGTAAACCGAAACGAAGAAATTGCCGCACTGGTGGAACAGAGCGGCGGTAAACCCATCACAATTTGTTACCGGCGGGAAGATACCGAACACACAACCCAGCTTACTCCCGCCAAATCCATGGTCGACGGGCAATGGAAAGCCGGACTGTGGGTGCGAGACAGTACAGCCGGCATCGGTACGCTGACTTTTACGACCCGGCCACGGAGGAATTCGGAGGCCTGGGCCACGGCGTCTGCGATACGAGACACAAGCAAACTGATGCCCTTTCTCAACGGTGAAATTCTTCCTGTCACCATCAGCGGGGTGACAAAGGAGCCAGCGGCGCCCCCGGAGAGCTGCATGGCTACTTTGAAGGCGACGAAGCAATGGGCGTGATGTATGCCAATGACGAAGCGGGCGTCTACGGTGCGCTGTATGATGCGCCGGAAGGCGATCCTGTTACAGTCGCCCTGTGTCAGGAGGTACGTCCGGGCGAAGCTCAGATTCTCACAACAGTCGACGGCGAAGGACCGGAGTACTATGATGTTGTTCTGGAGTATATCAATTATCAGGAAAGCGACGAGGGCAAAAATATGATACTCCGCGTGACGGATCCGCGTCTTCTGGAGAAGACGGGCGGCATCGTGCAGGGGATGAGCGGAAGCCCGATCCTGCAGAACGGCAAGCTGATTGGCGCCGTCACGCATGTCTTTGTCAACGATCCCACGCGCGGTTACGGCATTTTTGCCGAAAGTATGCTGGAAAACCAGCCATAACGCGCTGAAATAAGATTTCTTGATTCTTTGCAGCAAAAAAGGCTGCCGGTTCACAAAAGGACCGGCAGCCTTTTCTCCATATCAAATTGTACGCCCATTTCTCTGCGGCCGCCGTTATTCAGAACTTGTAGTTGTAAATGAATCTAAATTTGAAATTGTTACACATCCTCCCCCTTTGCTCACTGTATGCATCCGACACGCAGGCGGCCGGAGAACGGTATCCCTTTCTGTGAATCCTTGCCTCATCAAAAAACGAAAATTTGTGTTTTCTTTCCCATATTTTTCTGGTATGATGAACCCAAAGGAGGCAGTTTGTATGATTCGTGTTGCCGTGATCGGCGCCGGGAATATCAGTCCGGCGCATATCAAGGGATATCTTGCTTTTCCGGATCGGTGCCGTATCGTCTCTTTATGCGATATTTATCCGGAAAAAGCTGAGCGAAAAAAGGCAGAGTTTCATCTGGACGGCGCACAGATTTACTCTTCACATCGTGAGATGCTCCAAAGGGACGACATCGATCTGGTAAGCGTCTGTACCCCGCCGTATACACACGCAGAAATTGCGATCGATTTCATGCGGGCAGGCAAGAATGTTCTTGTGGAAAAGCCCATGGCCTCCTCTCTTGAGGAGTGCGACCGGATGATCGAAACCGAGCGGGAAACAGGCGCAACCATGGGAATTGTCGCGCAGAACCGCTTTACCGACCCGGTGATGAAGCTCAAACAGATCGCGGATACCGGTCTGGCCGGACGGATCGTCCATGCGCAGGTGGATTCTCTCTGGTGGCGAGGCCACTGCTATTACGATCTCTGGTGGCGCGGCTCCTGGGAAAAGGAAGGCGGGGGCTGCACGCTCAACCACGCCGTCCATCACATCGACATGCTTGGCTGGCTGATGGGCCGTCCGAAAAAAGTGACGGCTGTCCTCAGCAACGCGAGTCACGACAACGCCGAGGTGGAGGATATCTCCATTGCGGTGCTGCAATACGAAAAGGTTCGCTCGCACGGGTGACAAGCTCCGTGATCGACCACGGTGAGGAACAGCGGATTGTCCTTCAGGGAGAACACGCCTCCATCGCGGCGCCGTGGAGCGTACATGCCAGTCTTTCACAGCCTGAACGGCTTCCCCAAAGAAAATCGGGAACTGGAACAGACACTCAACGAACGCTATGAAGCCCTGCCGCGCCTCGCGCACACCGGGCACGAAGGAGAAATCGACAACGTTCTCACCGCGCTGGAAACCGGCTCCCGCCCGCTCATCGACGGAAACGACGGCCACCTTGCAGTGGAAATCATTTCCGCGATTTACGAAGCCGGATTTTCGGAAAGCAGTAGAGCTGCCGCTCACACCAGACGATCCGTTCTACACCGCGCAGGGAATTCAGAGCCACGTGCGCCACTTCTATGAAAAAGCCGCAAGTCTCGAAGATATGGAAAGCGACGGCTTCACCGTAGGCGAAATCCGCGAGAAAAAATAAAATGGAGGCGTCCGAAATGAATATGGGAGACGGCATGAATTACGCGCCCAAAGGAAAACCCAGTCCGGTGGTAAAGCCGGGTGAATTTTTTGCTTTGCGGCGGCTTATGCGAATCACGGACATATCTACGGCATGTGCAACGGCCTGACGGAGGCCGGAGGCATCCTCAAATACATCTATGATCCGGACCGGGAGCGGGCGGAAAACCTTCAGAAAGCTTTCCCCGGCGCTATTCTCGCGGAGAGCGAGGAGCATATCCTTTCCGACCCGGAAATCCGGCTTGTTGCCTCAGCCGCCGTCACCTCGGAGCGCTGTGCCGTGGGCCTGCGCGTCATGGAGGCGGGCAAGGACTATTTCACCGACAAGGCTCCGTTCACTACGCTTACCCAGCTGGAAAGCGCACGCGAGACCGTCAGGCGGACAGGAAAAAAATACATGGTCTACTATTCGGAGCGCCTGCACTCCGAATGTGCCGTCTACGCCGGCGACCTGATCCGCGAGGGAGCGATTGGAAGCGTGCTGCAGGTAATCGGCATGGGGCCGCACCGTCTGAGCGCCTCCTCCCGTCCGGGTTGGTTCTTTGAACGGGAAAAGTACGGCGGTATTTTGTGCGACATCGGAAGTCATCAGATCGAGCAATACCTGTATTATGCCGGGGTACACGATGCAAAGGTGGAATACAGTTTCGCTGCCAACCGGAACCATCCCGAATATCCGGAGCTTGAGGACTTCGGCGAGGCCGTTCTGGTCGGCGACAACGGCGCGAGAAACTATTTCCGCGTCGACTGGTTCCTCCGGACGGCCTGTCCACATGGGGAGACGGACGCACCTTCATTCTCGGAACAGACGTAACCATTGAGCTGAGAAAATACGTCAATGCAGGCGTGCCGGGCAGCGGCCCCGACCATCTTCTGCTTGTCAACGGGAAGGGAGAACAGCACATCGCGTGTCACGGCAAGGTTGGCTGCCCTTTCTTCGGCCGGCTCATCCTCGACTGCCTGAACCGCACGGAAAACGCCATGACACAGGAGCACGCCTTCAAGGCCGCTCAGCTTTGTCTGGAAGCTCAGCAGCTTTCGGACAGCAGAAAATAACAAAGAAAGCAGGAAACAAACATGAAAATGACCTTCCGCTGGTACGGAGAGAACAGCGATTCCGTGACCCTGACGCAGATCCGCCAGATTCCCGGCATGACGGGAATCATGGGCTTTCTCGACTATAAAGCAGCAGGAGAAGTGTGGACAAAGGAGGAAATCTCCCGCTATGTTTCCCTCGTGCAGTCCCACGGTCTTGCGTGCGAAGTAATTGAAAGCGTCAACGTCCACGAGGACATCAAGCTCGGTCTTCCGTCCCGCGATCAGTACATCGAAGCCTACAAAACCACCATCCGAAACCTTGCTCAATATGGTGTGAAGGTTATCGTCTATAATTTCATGCCCGTACTGGATTGGCTGCGCACCGATCTGGCGCACCTGATCCCGGAGGACGGCTCCAACAGCCTGTATTTCGACGAAGAGGAACTCGGCAGCATGACGCCTCTGGAAATTGTACGGAGGACGGCAGAGGGCTCCAACGGTTTTCCCTGCCCGGTTGGGAACCGGAACGTCTCGCGGAGCTCGAGCACACGCTGAAGCTGTACGAAAGCGTCAACGCGGAAAAAGCTGCTCGAAAACTACGGGTATTTTCTGCGGGAAATCATCCCGGTGTGCGAGGAAGTGGGCGTGCGGATGGCCTGCCATCCGGACGACCCCGCCTGGCCGATCTTCGGTCTGCCCGCATCGCGCACACAAAAGAAGGGCTTGACAAGATCATCTCTCTGTACGACAGTACGGCGAACGCCCTGTGCGTATGCACCGGCTCGCTCGGAAGCAACGTGGAAAACGATGTTCCCGCCATTCTGCGGTATTTCGGCGAAAAAAGGACGTGTCGCGGCCGTCCATGTACGCAACATCAAGCATCTCGGCGCTCCCCGCCGCTTCCGTGAGCGCGCACCTTTCGAGCGAGGGGAGACCTCGACATGTACGCCATCATGAAAACC
>VOFD01001110.1_pt1 | contig 11619 bp, 18 predicted proteins | sample 5384101 | NCBI WGS metagenome assembly VOFD01 (sample SAMN12384723, study PRJNA508395) | human gut metagenome | isolation source: healthy gut C | host: Homo sapiens
CGGGCCAAGAGCTACGGCGAGCAGACCATCGGCACCCCGGATGCCGGGGCCGCCTCCATGGCCTATTTCTTCCAGGGGCTGGCACGGCCCTGAGCGATCTCCATTGATTTTGAACGGGAGGTACTCCATATATGAAAATGAAGAAGTTCATCAACTCCCCCGAGACCATCACCGACGAGGAGCTGGTGGGTCTTGGCCTGGCCTACCCCGACATTCTGGACGTGGACGGCCACCTGGTCATCAGCAAGGATCTGGCAAACGCGGACCGCGTGACCATCGTCACCTACGGCGGCTCCGGCCATGAGCCCGCCCAGGCCGGTTTCGTGGGCAAGGGAATGCTGGACATGCAGGCGGTGGGCGACATCTTTGCCGCCCCCAACGCAGCTGGTCTTTGACGCCATGAAGCTGGCGGACAAGGGCCACGGCGTTCTGCTGCTGACGCTGAACTACGCCGGCGACCAGCTGGCCGGCAAGCAGGCCATCAAGCTGGCCAAGAAGGCCGGCCTGAATTTCCGTCAGGTGGTCACCGGCGAGGAGATCCAGTACGACCCCAGCGGGGAGGACAACAAGCGCGGCCTGGCCGGTGCTGTGGCCCTGTATCACATTGCGGCAGCGGCTGCCCGGGAGGGCAAGAGCCTGGATGAGGTGGCGGAGATCGCCCAGCGCTACGCCGACAACATGGCCTCCATCACCGTCAAATCCACCGACGCCACCCATCCCCAGAACGGGATGTCCTTCGGCGATCTCGGGCGAGACCGATCTGATGGAGATCGGCGCCGGCCAGCACGGCGAGGGCGGCGGTGTTCGGGTGCCCATGATGTCCGCCAAGGAGACGGTGGCCACCGTAGCCGAGGCTCTGTGCAAAAAGCTGGAGCTGAAGGCCGGCGACAAGGCCTTTGTCATGATCAACGGCTGCGGCGCCACCACCATGATGGAGATGCTGGTGCTCTTCAAGGACACGGTGGAGTTCCTGAAGGCCAAGGGCATCGAGGTCGTGGCCAGCATGGTGGGCGAGATCCTCACCGTCCAGGAGGCCGCCGGCTTCCAGATGAACATCGCCAAGTGGGACGACGAGATCCTCCGCCTGTGGAACACCCCCTGCCACACCCCTGCCTACAGCAAGGAGTAAGACATGGCTGACGCTATCGGAAACAAGGCCGCCCACGACTACCATCTGGACGTGCCGGCCCCGGGCAGGGGGTTCTTTTGTGAAGGGGGCTGCGCCCACTGGCGACTGGGGCATGAAAAACCGTCTGGCCCGCCTCTTTGATCCCAAGTCCGGCAACACGGTCATGCTGGCCTTTGACCACTCCTGCATCCCCCCCACGGTCCACAATGCCATCTGCCTCCGGGCCACCCATGACTCCAGTGTGCTCATCGACGAGATGAGCACGGCAACGGCGTGGGTGCGATATCGAGGCCGCCATCCGCATGAATGCCTCCGCCGTGGCCATGCAGTGCTTCATCGGCGGGGCGGGGAGGCCCAGTCCCTGGAGACCCTGTGCCGGGCCGTGGACGCCGGGGAACGGTACGGCATCCCTGTTCTGGGCGTCACCGCCGTGGGCAAGGAGATGGCGCGCACCACCCAGTCTTCCTGCTGGCCACCCGGGTGCTGGCAGAGCGGGGTCCATCGTCAAGAGCTATTTCTGCGATGGCTTCGAGCGGGTGGCGGCCGCCTGTCCGGTGCCCATCGTCATCGCCGGCGGCAAAAAGCTGCCCGAGCGGAGGCGCTGGAGATGGCCTACCGGGCCATTCACGAGGGCGCCCACGGCGTGGATATGGGCCGGAACATCTTCCAGTCCGACTGCCCCGCCGGTATGGCCCAGGCCATCGGCAAGGTGGTCCACGAGGGCTATACCCCCAAGCAGGCCTTCGAGGTCTATCAGGAAGTTCAAAAAGGATAACTGACAGGAGGTTTTCCATGTCCGCTGAGTATATGCACATTGGTATTCCCATCACCAACAAGAAGCCCGGCATGACCTACAACGAGGGGGCCAAGTTCTGGGTGAGCAACGTGGACGACTACGACTACCCGTCCGTTTTCAATTTTGGACAGGTAGACCACAGTGATGCCGGCCCGTTCCGCCGCGTCCTCCTGTGTGATCCCCAGTTCCTTTCGCCGCGCCTGCAGCCGGCCACCAATCGCAGCATAATCCAAAGGCATGTAATCACCCTAAAACATCCTAGCAAAGATAATCTTTTCATTTAATGAATTGACATTTTAACTTAATCTGATAAAATAATATTTGCGAATTTTCTAAGGGTATACGCCGCAGCGCCAACACATGGGAGATGACAGACAGATGAAAAAAAAATTCGGGTGGGGAATCCTGGGGTGGCCGCCAGCGGCGTCTCTGCTTCACGGCGGGAGCCGTCTATCTCTATGCCAGGGGAGTGTGGCAGATGCCCATTCCGGCGGACCGGGCCCTCCCGGTGCTGATGTACCACCATCTGGTGGAGGACGGGGAAGCGTGCAACGATATGACCATCACCGTGAGCCGTATGGAACAGGACCTGCGCTGGCTGACGGAACATGGCTACCATACTGTGCTGCCGCGGGAGTTGGCAGGGGAGAGCCGCTGCCGGAAAAACCCCTCTCTCATCACCTTTGACGACGGTTACCGCAGCAATTACGAGCTGCTCTTCCCGCTGCTTCAGGCATACCAGATGAAAGCCGTGGTCTCTATTATGGTGTATATGCAGGACGTGTCCGCTGACAACTTCCTCAGCTGGGACATGTGCCGGGAGATGGCGGATTCCGGACTGGTGGAGATCGGGTCCCATGCCTATTCGCTCCACAATCTGGGAGATCTGGGCGGAAACTTTGACCCGGGCGGCATCAACGGCATCCAAAGGGATCCGGAGGAGTCGGACAGTGCCTTTGAGGCCAGGGTGCTGGGGGATATTCAGAAGAGCCATGACCGCATTGCCCAGGAGGTGGGCCAGCCCGTCACCTTCTTCGCCTATCCCTTCGGCATCACCGAGCCGGACGCGGAGGCATTTGTGCATGAGCTGTTCCCGGTCACTGCGGTCACCAGACACGGCACAGCCGACTTGGGGAAGGGACTGCATGAGCTGCCACGCATGACCGTGACGATGGACAGGGAACTGGAGGACATTCTGAAGGACTGATGGAGGGGCCGCTTTTCCGGAGCAGGGAAAAAGGACTCCGCAGGCACAGCCTGCGGAGTCCTTTTGACCGGGGATGGAGTTGGCGGCGGGCCGCCCCTCAGGGGCTCTGGGGCAGATCCACTGTGCGGACCGTCTCATTGCCGGCCAGGTCCACCGCGTAAAAGGTATAAGGTCCGCCATTGCGCACCAGCAAGGTGGCGGCCCCCACGCATTCAAGGGGAGGGGCGTCCCCGCGGCGCCGCCCTGGAAATTCGCTGCCGTGTATGTCCCGGCGGCATAAGCGGCGGAGCGGAAGTCGCCATCCGGATCCTGGACTTGAACGGTCAGATACTGCTGCCCCCTCCACTGGAAGAGAGACAGGGAGAGAATGGGCGGACTGTCGGTATAGGCCGCCAGGTCCGGCTCCGTCCAGGTCCGCCCCTTCTGGGCCGCGGCCCCGGATGCCATGGCGGCGCCCAGGTCCAGCATCCCGCCGGTAGCCGTCAGGCCGGTGAGGCTGTCCAGCTTTTGGACGGAGGATAGCAGGATGTCCTTCACGTCGGCCAGCGTGGCATCCGGAAACTGGGAGTAGAGCATGGCCGCCGCAGCACTGACCATAGGCGCCGCCATGGAGGTTCCTGTCATGTAACTGTATGAATTCCCGGGGGTGGTGCTTAAAATATGGGTGCCGGGGGCGGCCAGGTCCACAGAGGAGGCACCGTAGCTGGAGGTAGGATCAGGTTTCCGTCGTATCGGAGGTTCGCCACGGTAATGAGGTTATCCAAGTGGTAGCTGGCCGGGTAGCTGGGGGGCAAGCTCCAGGTCGGCGCCGTCGTTGCCGGCTGCAACTACGAACAGCATATCCGACGCCGCGATGGTGCGGTACAGCGCGGGGGCGTTTCTGGAAGAGCCCAGGCTCAGGTTGCAGATCCGGGCTCCGTTGGCCTCCGCGTACTGAATGGCCCGGATGATGGACGCCGTGGAGCCGCTGCCGTCCCACCCGCCCAGAGCCTTGACTGCCATGACTTTGACGTGGTCGCTCCGGACGATGCCGGCGATCCCGATGCCGTTGTCCGCATGGGCGGCGATGGTGCCCGCGCCGTGGGTGCCGTGGCTGTCCTCACTGCCCGTATAGACCTGATTGCTGCCGGAATAGAAATTCCAGCCGTAGACATCGTCGATATAGCCGTTTCCGTCGTCGTCTACCCCGTTGCCGGGGATCTCGTCTTCGTTCACCCAGATGCGGCCCTCCAGATCAGCGTGGGTGTAGTCGATGCCGGTGTCCACCAGGGCCACCACCACATCCCGGCTTCCGCCGTCGTACAGGGCCCAGGCATCCTCCGCGCCGATGTCCACGCCGGCCGCGGCCTGCACGGTTCCGGTGCTCCCGGCGGATGCATCGGACTGCATCCACCAGGGGGCAATCCACTGCCACGGGGCGGAGGGGAGTGCAAAGGGATCATTGAAGACCGGATAGGGGTTCTCCTGCTCCTCCAGTTGGAAGCTGCCGTCGTTATACAGGGCCCACTGCTCCGCCAGCAGCGGGTCTGTGGTGGAGAGAGCGGTGCTTGTGTATGTGTAGTTGGGCTGGACCAGCGCCACACCCTCCTGCCGGGCCAGCTGCGGCAGCCCCTCCTCCAGGGAGGCGGCGTCCTCGTAGACGACCACCTCGGTCCTGCCGTCCTCATACAGGACCAGAACCTCACTGTCGGGGTATGCGGCGGGCTCCAGAACGGATGTCCCCGCCGGGACGGAATCGGTGCCCACAGCGGCTGCGCCCAGGGTCATGCCCTGCGCCAGCAGAAGCAGGGAGAGCAGCAGGCACACCGACCGTTTTACATGGTGAGAGACCCTCATGGCGTTCCTCCTATTCCGGGATGGTTCTCTGATGATGGGACCATGGTACACCCAAAAGCTAAAATGAGCCTGAAATGAGGGGAAACGGAGCCATCCGGCAGCCTGTCCCCTGTGTCAAGCATAGCAGACTTGCTCCCTGCTGTCCAGAGCGGCAGCGATTTTCCGGATTTGTGAAAGGCCATCCGGTGGGAAAATGAATTTGACACCGGTGCGGGAATCCGGTATTCTGAACGCATGGATACTGATTCCGGACACAAGATGAGAAAGGATGGATTATGGAAGCATTATACGGACTCCTGCTCCCGTTCCTGGGCACCTCCCTGGGCGCGGCGAGCGTGTTCTTTATGAAAAAGGCGATGTCGGACGGCCTGCAGAAGGGGCTGACGGGCTTCGCGGCAGGGGGTGATGACGGCGGCGTCGGTTTGGAGCCTGCTGATCCCGGCTATTGAGCGGTCGGAGGAGCTGGGAAAGTGGTCCTTTGCACCGGCCGCCGCAGGCCTCTGGCTCGGCTTTCTGTTCCTGCTGGCGCTGGACCATATCATTCCCCATCTGCATTGGGGCAGCGCGCAGCCGGAGGGCCCCTCCAGCCGGCTGCGCCGGACCACCATGATGGTGCTGGCGGTAACGCTCCACAACATTCCGGAGGGGATGGCGGTGGGCGTGGTCTGCGCCGGATATCTGGCAGGGGACACGGAGATCACTGCTATGGGCGTGCTGGCGCTTTCCCTGGGCATCGCTGTCCAGAATTTCCCGGAGGGGGCCATCCTCTCCATGCCCCTGCGGGCGGAGGGCGAGGGGAAGCTCCGGGCCTTCGCCGGAGGCGTGCTATCCGGCGTTGTGGAGCCCATCGGCGCCCTGGTGACGATCCTGGCGGCGGAGCTGCTGGTGCCCGCCCTGCCGTATCTGCTGGGCTTTGCCGCAGGGGCCATGCTTTATGTGGTGGTGGAGGAGATGATTCCGGAGATGTCCCAGGGACGCCACTCCCACATCGGTGTGCTGGCCTTTGCTGCGGGCTTCAGCGTGATGATGGTGCTGGACGTGGCCCTGGGATGACGGTCAGGACAATTTCTGTCCGGTGTCTTTCTCCAGCTGTCCGCTGAGGCGTTCGCTCTGCGTGCCGAAATAGAAGGCGATAACAACGGAGAAGACAGTCAGAAAATCGTGGCTGGAGATACGGCCGGTGACGGCTAGGTCGGCAAATACAACGGTGAGGATCAGCGTCACAATACTTTTGACGCAGAGAAGATTGCTCAGACGTTTAATCAGAGCGGCAGGCATGGGGACCCCTCCCTGTTTCGGATGATTTTGCTCCATGATATGCGCCCCGCTCCGAAAAGACCCCGGCGGGGGAACAGGACGGGCGCCCTCCCACTAAACTGGAAGGGGAGCCCTGTGCTCCCCTGAGCCTGTACAGAGGGGGAAAACGCATTTGAGCGAACGAGAAAAGCGCGTCTGCCTGGATCCGGGGCATGACGCGGGCAATCTGGCCAACAAGAGCCCGGACGGGACCTACTACGAGCATGTATTCACCCTGGACCTGGGAAAGCGGCTGGAGAAGCTGCTCACAGACCGTGGCGTCGCCGTCACCATGACCCGTACCGGCGGTGAGGCGGTGAGCCTGGCCAGACGGTGCGAGATCGCCAACAGCATCCCGGACCTGGACCTGTTCGTCAGCCTTCACAGCAATGCCGCCGCCGGGGGCGGCTGGTCCTCCGCCAAAGGGTGGAGCGTCTATCTCTACGGCCCCGGCGGCGACCGGGAGCAGGCGGCCCAGGACATTCTGGAGCAGGTGCGGGCGGCCGGGATCACCGTGCGGTCCACGCCCATCGTCTATGCCCCGGAACTGTATGTGCTGAAACACACCAAGGCCCCGGCCGTCCTGCTGGAAAACGGCTTCCACACCAACCGGGAGGAAGCTGCCCTGCTGGGGCAGGCCGACTACCGCCAGAAGCTGGCGGTGGCAGAGGCCAAGGGAATTCTGGAGTATTTGGGCATCCCTGGGTGGAGACCGAAGAAGAGACGGACTACCAGGCAGAAGCCAGGGCCGCCGTGGACTGGCTGACGGAAAGCCAAGCTGGAAGGATTTGTCTGAGCACAGGCCCCGTATGAATATGCGGGGCCTGTATTTTCTTTGGGTAAATCGACGAAATTCGACATTGTTCGGCAATTTTTTCCAAAAGTGAATTTTTATTCGTGTTAAAAATTTGGAAGATAATGTAAAATCCTCCGTAGAAGGAGGGTTTGCTATGCAAAAATATCAAAAAAAAGACACATCCAGGCGGAAATGTCAATAGTAAATGCGAAAAAATATAAAAAAATATAATCAGGCTTCCCGCGCCAATTCTTCAAGGCATTCCGCGAACACGATTTCAGAGGTTTTCCAGCCCAATATTTCACGCGGATAATTGTTTATCCATGCTTCCGTTTCCTTGATGCTCGCCCGGCTTACCTTGTTGAAGTCGGTTCCTTTCGGGTACTTCCGCCGAATCATTTTGTTTGCACACTCATTTGACCCGCGTTCGCAACTTGTGTACGGGTGGCAATAATACATTTTGGTTCGTCTGCCTTTGCGTAGGATAGACCGTTCAAGGCTCTTCACGTCGGAGAACTCCCCGCCGTTGTCTACGGTGATTGTCTGGAACACGCGCGGAAACAGCGCCCCGAACCTCCGTTCAATACGGTTCAGGGCGCGAACTGTGCTGATTGCGGTTCGGTCGCGCATTTTCTCTATAATTTTTTTCGCGTCAGGCGCTCCGTCATAACCAGCAAGGCGCATGAACCCTCTTTGCTTGAATATACGGTGTCCATTTCCCAATGCCCGAAAGTGATTCGCTGGTTAATCACTTCCGGGCGTTTTTCTATGCTCTCCATACCCGCGGGGCGCGTTTCGTCGTCTTTACCCGGTGATAGGGCCGCTTGCGATTCGGCTTCTCCGGCAAGTCCTTGTTCGTCAGGTTCAAGAAAACGCCCTTTTTCAATGTAACTGTAAAACGTGCTGACGCAAATAGAGGTTTTGAACGTCCGGCCCTCTAACTCTATGTCGGCAAGGGCCGCGGCGGGCGAACGGTCTTCTTCAATGACCTTGCGTTCCAAATAGTCGGCAAGTTCGCGGTCATTGCCGATTTTCAGCGGTGCGCCTTTTGCGGCGAGGTTTTCGCGGTATCTCCGTTCTGCTCCGTCCGGGTTGTATCGGTCTTCCGTAATCCATGTTGCACCGTCCAGCCACTCCCAACGGGAACGCTTGATTTCTCTGTAAATCGTGCTGACGTGAACGTGAAGTTCCGCCGCAATCTGCTTCGGCGTATCGCCGCGGTTCAAGCCGTATTCGATTTTCCGCCGATCTGTAAGCTGTAAATGACTGAAACAATGCCCCATGCTATAACCTCCCCAATATGCGAAACCCGCCCAAACTATCAAGCTGGGCGGGTTTTGTTCCTCTTTTCAGCGGTTCCCCGCAAAAAGATTATAACAATTACTTTTATACTAACGCAAGTATAAAAACTATTGCTCATTTTCTGTCAGCCATTCCATAGATACACCAAGTATCTTCGCAAGCACCGCAAGTTCATAATCGGTCACAAAGCGGGTCCCAATTTCAATTCTGCTCACGCTGTCCCGCTCCATTGTAATTCCTGCAACTTGTAGACGCGCCGCAAGGTCTGTTTGCGTGATATTCAACCGGGCGCGTGCTTCTTTGACGCGATTTCCGCAAAGGTTCTTTCGCCCCTTGTAGTCGTATATTTTCAACCGCCGATTCCTCCTTTTTTGTGTTAAAGGTCTGCATTTTTTCTTGACTTTAACACAATAAGCGTTGATAATTGTGTTAAAGGTCAGAATCCAGAAAAAGCAATGGTCCGGCCTTTGAAAATAACGCAAGCCGCCCGAACACTGGGCGGCAGAACGGAGGATTCCACATGAAAAAGGTTCTATCTCTTTGTCCTTGCGGCGGCGCTTGCCGCGTCCCCTCCGCCTGCGGCGGCGCTCTTGTCGATCTGGACACGCCCAAATCGGAGGAACTGACGGCGCAGTATGATTTTTACCCCGATGCCATGAACACTATTCGGGCAGATATGAAAATCACCCCCGAACAGGCCGATGAAGTTTTTATCGTTCTGACTTCCTGCGGCCTTGACGGGAAGATTACAAGCATTTCCGAAAGCAAGGGCGCGTATACCGTCTATTACGGCGGTTCGTCCCTCGACGTTACACTTTCTGACGGTGCGGTTGAAGCCGTCTATTCCGGGCGTGATATGCTGTACCCCGAATATCACAAGCACAATGTCTTGATGGACTATGACTTGACCGTAAAGGACGTGAAAACGGGTTCCGGCGATAAAATCGGAGAATATGCCTATATCCGCATTACAAAAGCACAGCTTCAAGCCATTACGGAAGAAAACTACAAAGAATTTGCGGAAACCGTCGTCAAGGACAGCGGCTACAACTGGGTTGCAATTCTCTGTGATGACGGCACGGGTATTTGTTTCCCCGGTTCTATGTACTATGTCGGTACATACGGGAAGCAAGATACCGACGGTTCTATTCTTGAAGATTACGGCGCTATCACGCTGGACGAAAACGGCGGCTATACATACGAACAGTTCTGAACAGCGGGAAAACAAAAGCGACGGGCGTAACGCCCGCCGCTTTCTTTATGCCTTTTCCTGCTCCGCGTCTGCCGCGGCCTGAACCTCTGCCGCGAACTGCTCCGGTGACAGTCCCAACACCGCCGCCGCCCGTTCGTCCATCAGCGATTCGATCATATCGTTTATGCTGTCAAACCCGCTTGCCTTTGCCGCTCTCTGATATACAGACTTTTTGCCTTTCTTTACATACGGGTAAATCCTGTCATAGTTTTTGCTGTTGTATTTCCGCTTCGCGTCTGTCGCGGCTTGCCCGCGTGGGTTTCCATATTTGCTTGCCATTGTCACCACTCCTTTGCTTGTCCATTTTATCACGCTGTTTATACTAACGCAAGTATAAAAAACGCACAATCTATCGTTAGTATATTTGTGCATCATTCCAGCTCGTATTTATACTAACGTTAGTATATAATCATAATCAGAAAGAGGAACACAAGCCGCCCGGTCGCTGGGGCGTAGAGTTCAGCGACGGCCAACCTTACGGGCCGACACGAAAAGGGGGCCGACACGGCATACAATGACACTTCAACTTCTGGTTTTATATATGGGGTAATCAATATGAAAAAGTTCGAGATCGGCAAGGAATATTTTGACCGTAGCGCCTGCAATTACGATTGCATTTTCACCATCAAGATTATCAAGCGCACCGAAAAGACGGTGACGTTCGAGCGTAACGGCAAAACCCGCCGCGCAAAGCTGTTCTTCGATGAACGCGGCGAATATATCATTCCCGAACGTTAGTCTATGGCCCCGGTCTTCCGTGCTGAAAACGAGGTTCAGCCGGAAGAGGAACCCAGCGTCGAGGAAGCCGCCGCCGAAACGTCCTGCGGCGTTGAGATCGTCCAGCCCGCCGACGTGAACACCGTTGTTGTTATGGTGGGTCAGCGCGTCGAACGTGTCTGCGGTGCTTGCTATCCTCCGCAGGGCGGAACCGTCATTGGATTTGTTAGCCTGCCTGATACCCGTTTCTTTCACGGCGGCGTTTTCGCTATGGTCCTGTATGACGGCGCAAAGGCTCCTGAACGTGTCCGCCTGTCCGACATTCACCGCCGCGGGTGGCGCTCTCCCGGCGGTTCTCCGTTGTGTGTTCGTCGCTTGACGCTTTACCGGGGCGGCGGTTTCCGCCGCTCTGTTTTTCGTGCCGCTGTATCTACCGCAACGGCGCAAAATTTTTCTGCTTTTTCGCATTTTCCCTATTGACTTTATACTAACGTTAGTATATAATAAGAGCATAAAGAAAGGGGGTGACAAGGTGAAGAAGAAAAAAGAAAAAGCCCACGAAATCGCGGGTCGATGTTCGGACCATCGTAATAACCGCAATCGTGGACTTTCTGGTAGGGCTTGCGTTACTGATAATTGATAAGCTGACGTAAGCCGAAACCCCGTATTCTATGGGCGGGTTCACCGCCCACCCATAGAATACACTTTTTCTTCTGAACTGTCAATCATGCTTTTGAAAATCGGAATTTTTTGATTGCCGTTGCTGTTGTAAAAATCATTGTTTCTGCTATAATCCACTTTAGGCAGAGAAAGGACAAGTGAGTATGGAACACACGATCAAACTTCACACCCGCGAAAACGGGCGCTTCGTTGTGAAGACAGTTGCGACGGATAAATACTTCACCGTCTGCCCATATCAGGTCGGGGACGACGATTTGGAGGAAGTCGAGGTTCTTTCCGTTTCTGATTTATACCTCATGTGGCAAGAACTCAAAGCGGGTGACAAGTCCTGCGGTGAAAACTGTTGGAAATATCATTTCTACCGCCACGAAATCAAGCCCGAACACGACGAACGCACAGGAAAGCCTATCTTCATTGACTATGTTACCCCCCGGCAAGGTATACCGCCGCGGGAATAAAGTTTTCTTCAAGGCAATTTCAGAATAGGGAGGAATAAACGTGAACAGAATCCGCCGCAAGGCTCTTCAAGAAACGCCTATTATAATCCCCCGACAAGTGAAAAACAAAATATCAGTGATTTATGAACATCCAAACGAGATTTATTCGG
>VOFD01003061.1_pt1 | contig 11615 bp, 22 predicted proteins | sample 5384101 | NCBI WGS metagenome assembly VOFD01 (sample SAMN12384723, study PRJNA508395) | human gut metagenome | isolation source: healthy gut C | host: Homo sapiens
ATCCAGCAGATCCTTTACTTCCTTTTTCCAGTGCCGGCAGTTCTGCCATACTGAAAATATGTATTCTTTTGTTTTTACCGCCTTTTTGTACAGATTACTGCTTTTCATGGCCTGATACACTTTATCCTCCGGCTCCAGTACCAAAACCTTTCCCGGCACTTTATCCGCTGCCTCTAACAGGATCTGGCAGTCTCCCCATACCAAACAGGATCAGATTTTCCGTCCGGTCAGACAACCATTTTTTTCCCCACACAAAGGCGGCATACTGTCCCTGAGTACAGGCTGCCCAGATGTCTGACGCCTCCTCTGCTCCTCAGCACCGGACCGGTGACCATCCTTTGCCCGCAGGGTTTCACATTTTATTGTCATGTTTTCCTCCTTAATAAAAACCAGGACAGGCAAAACCTGTCCTGATATCGTATTTATTTTTTCTGATTGAAATAAAGGACTGCTCCGGTATATGAGTGTTGGTCATATTCCGGTAATATCTGATGCCGTCTGGCTGTTCATGTGGTATTCACGGATCTTCTTCCGCTCTGCAGACAGATATGCCTTTAACCTCTCGCTGTTCTGATTCTCCAGTGCCTGGATCTTCATGCCATACTCCGAAACAATCACAATGCTTTTTTTGCATGCGCTGGATATTTTCTTTATACTGATCCTTGTGGCTGCGGATTTCCGACTCCACTTTAGCAAAAGTGTATCAAACCCTTCATCCATCTCATTCAGCGCCTCAATCCACCGCCCCTTCTCTTCCAGGATCTCATGAAAACGCTCCTGATCCAGTTCCTCCTGCTTCAAAAAGTGCTTCCTGTTCCCCCTGGTACGTTCCAGGATATCTCTGAGAAGATGCTCTTTCTTCTTCAGCACATCTTCCAGCATTCGCACATAAACACTGTTCTGCCTCTCCATAGCCATCTCCTTTTGCGCAGGCACTATTTAGGCTGTTTGCTGCCAGCCGGCGCCGCTTTCATTACTTCCTTCCAGGTGTCCCGCATTTCACGGATATACTTCAGTGCATCCTCTACAACCGCTATATCTTTGCTCATATTGGCCTCTACCAGTCTCCGGTAAATATAATCGTACACACGGTCAAAATCTTCCCATACCGGTACTTGTGATCCAGCGTCACCCGAAGTTCGGTAATGATGTCCTGAGCCTTTTTCAAATTCACATGTGCTTTTTCCATGTCCTTTTTCTCAATACCGATAATCGCAATATTGCAGAACTTGATCGCTCCGTCATACAACATCAAAGTAAGTTCTGCCGGCGATGCTGTCAATATTGCATTACGCTGATACGCATTAATGGTATCCTGATTCATATATAATCTCCTTATTTAAGCGAATTTTATGCAAATTCCACATCAACTGCTGAACAAACCGGACATAGTACTCTGCTGGGACTGCAATTTGGCAAGAGCCGTCTCCATGGCAGTAAACTTGGAATAATAAGCATCTTCCATTTCTGCCAGTTTGTCCTCCCAGTCTTTGATGTCAGACTCATAATCTTTCACATCGCTCTTCATCTTGATGTCATTGTAGAAAGTCATGGAACTGCTGTATTTGCTTCCTGCCATCTTATCACTCATAGTCTGGCGAAGATTACCGAACACACCCGTCAAAGTAGCAATAACTACATCCGGATTTTCTTCCAATGCTTTCTTCAATTTATCGTCTTTTCGCAGAGTACACACTGTCATCCGGATCACCATAGATATGAAGGAGTCCTCCCTCTGTATAGTCTGTGGATGTCATGATTCCCAGGCTGGACAATGCATAAGTTCCGCCGTCATACTCTACTGTCGTCTGCATGGCACTGCGCATAGCGTTGATAATGCTTCCCAGTGTAGAGTCACTGCGAAGAAGGGAATTTTTGATCTTCGTCTCCCATTCTTTTTTACTTCATCATCTGACATAGCCTCTTTTTCCTGGCTGGTCAGCGGCTCATAGCCTTTCGCCGAGTCAGCATTATACAGCGTATTCATCTCTTTCATGACAGAATTATACTCTTTTTCAGGAAACTCTTAACAGAGTCATAGATTGCATCTGTATCTGTTGTTACTGAGAAAGTAACCGACTCATTTTCTTGGTAACACCGGTGAGACTGATCTCCAATCCGTTGGCCGATACGACAGAAGAAGAGGACGTAAGTTCTGCACCATTCAGGATGATCTTACTGTCAGATCCCTCGATCAAAGCCATACCTGTCGGAATGGATGTATTGGTACTGTCATTGGCTCCGCCATTTACTGTCGCCTTGCCGTCTGCATCTACGGATATATCTGCCAAACCAAGACTAGTCAGGGCAGAACTGCTCAACGCCTCATTACGGTCTGTAACAGATGCATACTTCTCTGTATAGGCAGCCATTCTCGTTTTTTTCACTGTCTTCATCTACACCATCCATACCGGTAAACGCTTTCACGCCGGATGAATAATACTTGCTTACAGCCTTCTCGCTGAAATCTGCCATATCTGCTTCTGTTTTGCCTGAAAAAGCAGCTTCTTCAATCTGCAGTTTCACATCATCCTCCTTCAACTGGGAACTGATGTAAGACACCGTATCCGTGTCCGCCTTTTTGGCAACTGCTTTATCATAGTCTTCCTGTGTCTTGCCTGTCTTCAGATTTCCATCATCATCCAAGTATGTATTCTTCAGACTTTCTTTGCTTTCTCTTCGTACTCACTGTACTTCTCGCTGTAAAGTTTCGCCTTTACATAGGTCTCTGCTGCTGTATCAGCAGACGCTTTTTGTATCATATGAAAGTTTGGCAATGGTATCCAGTGCCTTATTGTAATCATCTGTGCCTACACCGGAAGTCTGCAAAGCCTGCATGGCCTCATCAAAACTGGCTTTGTTGGTGTTGGACATATTGCTGTACCCTGCCGCTTCGCAAAGCGCACCTCTTGCCGTCACCTCCGCATTGCTAAGTCCGGAAGTAGAAATGAGAAAAAGTATTGGCAACGCCACTGTCTTTACTACTGATGAAAATTCTCTTCTGAGCATCATCAAAGCTGGCATTCAAGCCGGCATTCTGCAATGCAGAAGTAAAATCTTTCAGCGTAGTATCTGCTGTTACAGCAAACTTGGTAGTTGTTCCACCTGTAGTAATACTGATCTCCTTGTTCAACAGAGACGAATCCAAATCTACTAACTTATCCGTAGCAGAGGCATCAATCTTTGCTCCGGTAAGATACTGGGCTGTGGCAATATTTTTTACTTCCATGGTATAACTTCCGTTTACCGCATTGGTCTTGGCAGAAACACTTGCCTTGCTGGTATCGGAAATCGTTGTTTTCTTGGTCTTATAAGCAGTAGATAACTGCATCTTGGTAACAAAATTGTTGTACAGACCTGTCAGTTTCTGTATTCAGATCTGCCCACTTTGTCTGAGTCCACTCCAATTTTGTCTTTGCCTTTACCACTTTATTTTTCTTCAGACTCTGGGCGGACATCAATTCCTTTACAATGGCTTCTGTGTCCATTCCGGAGGACAATCCACTCATACGAATTCCCATATCTGCACCTCCTTATCTTTTTTCATCTACTAAAATTCCAGCCATCTCCCACATTTTCTGAAGCATGTCTAAGGACTTCTCCGGCGGGATCTCCCGGATCACTTCATCCGTATCTTCGTTGATCACTTTGATGGAAACACGATTTGTCTCTTTATGGTAGGAATACTCACAACGAGTATGCTCCATGCGGCGATTAGCACTGCGGACAGCATCATCAATGGTTGCTTCACTTGGCTTGTGCTCTTTTCCGTTCGTATCCGCTTCGCCACTGGCTCCGGAAGCCATCACAGTCCTTGTCATTGCTTCCGCTGCCTCTGAAACTGTCGTCGCTGCTGTGTGTACCGTCTCTGCCGGTGCACTAGTTACTTTGTGACTTTCCGACGCACTATAATTTGCGTTTACATTTGCGATATTTTCCATATCCATATCTAACACCTCCGTGTGTATTAAAAAAAGAAACATTTTCCCTAATCTATAGTAACTATCGGCTATCCGTTTTCGAAAGTTAACCCCTCTAACTAAATTTGATGTCAGGCATTTTTTCCCATTCATCATGTCTCCCAGAGCCTTTGGCCCCGGTGTATTCACAGCTGCCTGATTAGCCTCCTGGATCTGTACGTACAGCTCCTTGCGGTAGACCGGCACGCTTTTCGGAGCATCAATACCGAGTTTGATCTGATCCCCCTTGACTTCCAGCACCGTGATCTCTATATTGTCATTGATCACGATGGATTCATTTACCTTTCTTGCTAATGCTAACATATCAACAGCCCTCCTTTTTTTCATTGAGGACATCATACACTTTGTATTTCACTTCATAATCATCATTTTCACAGATGATCTGTGCTCCCTTGCGGGTGTCTGCATTGATGATGATCGGTGCTTTTAAGTTTACAGACATCTGTTTTACATCTTCCGGCACGGTCATGGTGGTCAAAATAACAAGATTCTCTTCTGTCAATTCACCTATATGTTTCAGAAGTTCATCTTCTACAACCGGGTTGTAGTCTTCTTTTACCAGCCATGGCTTGATAACAGGCAGTGCAAAAGACGGTTCCTCTACGCTCTGGAGCCAGGAAATATTGCTGTCTTCTTTATCACAATCGTAAAGAATCGTAAACTTTTTGTACTCGCCTAATCCAATCAAGCCGTGTTCAAAAGTGAGAATCTTTCTTCCGGAAGATCTACCTCTCCGAAAAATCTTGTTTTTACTAACATATGCTACCTCTCCTTGCCTTCTTTTAAATGAAATTCAGTAGTGACTGTCCCAGAATCTTTGAAGTGGCATTTAAGGTTGCCTGGTACAAAAAGATCTGCTTCGTTGAAATTAATATAGGCTTTACCCAAATCTGCATTCTCATTATCACTTTTTGCCTCATCTGTGTCGGTTCTCTGCTGCTTCAGTTTGTTTTCCGTCATCTGGAGACGGCTGTAACGGGAGCCATGGTCTGCCAGGGCTACATTGATATCATTTTTCTGTCCCTGCAGCATAGTAATCGTGCCTCCCAGTGCTTTCTGAAGCACGGTGTTCTGCAGCTGGATCTGTGTTGTCAGCTGATCTTTCAATTCATTTAAGTCAGCCAGCTTGTCTGTGTCTCCTGCATTGCAGTCATCAATTCTCTTTTTAACTGCTGCCAGGTTCTGCTCCATTACATCCAGATCGTTGCAGATATTTGCCACTTCATCCACATGCCGGTAGATTGATGTGTTTATACTGTTGCATGCCTGTGTATTGACTACCAGGGTCTGGCTGAAGTTAATCTGATAACGGATTGTCTGGGTATCCGTCGTATTATATGTGATGGTCTTGCCTGTTCCGTTGTCCGTAGTTGTACAGTCAAAATAATGCTCCGGCCGGATCTGACCTTTGTTAAACTTCGTCTTCTCATATTCTACCTGGAGATCAGAGCCGCCACGGATCTTATCGTAAATCTTATCTCCAAATACCAGTTCTCCTGTCTCTTCTACAAAGTAGATCTCATCGTCTCCCGGCTGAAGGTGTTCATTGAACACGGTGTCGTCTCCGATTTTTTATTTACAGCCGTCACCGTCTGTTCGTTACCATCTTTATCTTTGTACCGGATCACTACCCCTGCATCATCGCAATTGTCATAGGATACAAGGATGCGGTGGGTTGTCTGGAACTTGGACGCTTCCTGGGCATAATCCTGGTCCGTCTTGGCATCATCATAAACCGGCTGTCCATAAACATACTCATACTTATTTATGTCATTGATCTCCAGTTTTTCCTGGATATGGTATGTAACATTGGTCTGATTTTCCTCAAACAACAGTGGCACATCCGTTCTGTATCCGGTAAACAGGTAGCGTCCTGCATAATCCTGATTGGCATCCTGCTCAAAAATGTAAGATGCATTTTCCCGTAACTGCTTTACAAAGGTTCTCACGGTCTTTGGCATTCACGGTGCCGGTGGCCGCCTGGTACACACATCTACCATAGTGTCCAGACGCTTATCTATCCTTTAATACTGTTTCCGTTGCATCCATCCAGGAAGTAGCATCTTCAATATTTTTCAGATACTGGTCAATCTCGGATATAGTCGTCCGATATTTCAGCGCACGGACTGCAATGGTCGGATCGTCCGAAGGACGCTGGATCTTTTTCTGTGTTGTAAACTGCTGAAGATACTTATCATAAGCCACTTTATTTTTCTGCATGTTCAGCATAGAATTGTTTCGCATCATATTATTTGTTACACGCACGGTTATGTCCCCTTTCAGTCTTACACCATTTCATTGATCAACTTGTCTAATACTTCATTCATAACAGAAATCACTTTATACTGATTCCGCAGCATATTCTGAATACGATCATATCGGATCCCTCTTCATCCTCATCCACGCCGGAAACGGATTTACGGTTGGTATCGATAGAATACAAAAGATTGCTCTCGCTCTTCTCCAGAGTGCTGGCCTTGCTGGCATTTACTCCCAGCGCCGAGGTCATAGACTGTAAAAAGGCATCCGGTTCACCATGGACAAACATTTGGGAATCATCTTTCAGTTTTGACAATTTCTGAATGTTGTCTCCGTTATCATTTCCTACACTGGATCCATTTCCATTGGCCTTGCAGGCAATCTTGTTTGAATCTTCCATCACTTCTTTTGTCACTGTAAAATTCAGCGCTGTCATGTAATAATAAGATCCCTGGTATTTTCCGTCTGCATCCGGGTTTCCTACAATCGAGGTAAATCCCTGATCCAGTCCGTTCACGCTTTCATTCATTACATAATTCTTGCCGTTGGCAGGAATAGTGGCATTGAAAAAGTCTATGCCCGCCTCATCATTCAGATCCAGTCCCTGTTTGTGGATCCGGTTAAATTCCTGAGCGTATGTTCTGACAAACTCATTCAACTGTGCCATGTAATAAGGAATTCCCTTGGCATTCACCGAGGTTCCTGCATGAGCCGTATAACTTTTATCCACTGCGATCTGCATCAATTCGTCATTGGTATCTTTCAAGTTAAACTCATAAGTATATTTACCGTCTGCATCTACTTTTACTTCAAAACTGTTGTATGCATAACGACGGTTATTGATGGTAATCTCACCATCGCTGGCCGGAATATTCAAAGTCAACAGATCATTGCAGTTTGTATTTTCAACGGTTAATTTTTTAGTGCCTGCATCATAAGCAGTAATAGTTCCGTCTACCACTGTAGCATTATTTCCGTCACGCATCTCGAACAACGCCTGCAGTCTTCCTCCCAGACTAGATGCATAAGGTGAAAAACTGGATCCATCAGCCCATGCAACATCATAACATCCTGTAATATCATTTATATTGCTGACCGTATCTTTCTGTTTTACTACCAGTTCATTCACATTGTAGGTATCTACCAACATCTGTCCGCCTACATACACATAGTACTGAGTCTCTCCCACACCGTCTGCCGGTGCTTTTTCCAAGGTTTCCACCGATACAAACTGAGACAGTTCATCGATCATAAGACTTCTCTGGTCTCTCAGGTCATTGGCCGTATTGCCGTATGCTTCGATGGTATTGATCTGCCGCGTCAAAGATGTGATCTTTTTGCATAAGCATTGATCTGATCTACGCAGGTCTTAATCTCTGTGTTGGCCTCTGCCTGCAGAGACTGGAGTTTCGTAGCCACTCCATTTACATACTCCGTAAAAGTCTGGGCTGTCGTTGTTGCCTGAGTCCGGATGGTGCTGTTGTTTGATTTCCTACCAGATGACTCAATACATCTGTGAAGGTATCAAACGCATCTGTAAGATTTACTTTATCATCCGATGTCACATTTCCACAGATCTGATCCTGCAGGGCACTGAGATAATACGCTTCTGTTTTATAACGGTTGTAACTTGTATTAGTCAGCTGATACTTGGTATCATAGTATTCATTACGGCTTCTGCTGATATCCGTAACCGTAACACCAAATCCCTGTGCGATCATGGAAGATTTGTTTCCTACCATGGATGTGATGTTGGCCGTCTGCTTGGAATATCCCTTTGTCTCCACATTGGCCACATTATGGAATGTAACCTGCAATGCCTGATTGTATGTCATCATTCCTGATTTTGCGATTTCAAAACTACCAAATGTTGATGCCATGGGATCAACCTCCTAACTTCTCGATAATGTATTCCAGCATTTCCGATATAGTTGTAATATATCGGGAGGATGCATCAAAGCATCGCTGAATTTGATCAGATCGGACAATTCCTCTTCCGTGGAAACGCCCATTACATTCTGTCTTTCTTCTTCCAGTCCGTTTACGGTGACGGTCTGGTTTTCCACAATTCCTTTCCAGACACTTCCGTTGTTGGCCAAATCACCACAGATCCCCACATAAAAATCCAGTGCACTGTAAGTCGTCAGCGCATTCGGATTCAGGGTACCTAATTTTTCATTGAAGGAATCCGCAATCCCTGCCAGTTCCTGGTTGGCATATCCGCCATATTTTCCACTGGTCTCTGAATACTTGGTAGGAATGGTAGATGAATCCTGCAAAACAGTAGGATTCATCACCAGCTGGCCGATGGTGTACAAGGAATAAGTATCTTCCGGTCTTCTTCGTTATATTTATAAACTTCTATATCGGATGTTGTTCCGTCTTCTGCCTTGACCGTTACCGTTGTTTTTCATAACGAGGCATACTTCTTCTTGCGAACAACTCTGTTCCGATGGTGCTGTTTTTATCATCACCGATCAAAGTCTTGTCTTCATCCAGCACTTTGATGGTAGTTCCATCTGCCAGTGTCAGTTCTTTTTATTGGGACACAGGGCATCATTTACTTTTTGTAACAATTCCATGAACCAGCATGTCGATCTGGCTCTGCACCGTCATTACGACAGAACATCCTACCGTATCATTGTAAACTTCCACATCTTTCTGAAACTGCTTATAATCGGCATCATATGCTGCCTGGTCAAAAGTACCGTCAGCCAGCTGATACTTGGCGTCTTCGCTGTCCGGCTTAACCGGGGTATCCGTGTACTTGGCTACAAAACTTCCCTGGATACCAGGATTCCCTTCAAGGATCCCACATCTGTATCTGTCTTGGACGAATAGGTAAGTTCGCCACGGACATAATACTCTCCGCCGGATGCCCATACCGGTTTTAACAGTCTGGAAGTTTCACTCTCATACGCAGTCTCCAAATAATACTGATTGCTGTCATCCAGCAGATAAGCACCCTCTGAATATATAGTAATGGTCCCATTAGACTTTCATTAGTCTCAAAATTAATGATGGTGGCAAGTTCATCCAGGCAATGGTTTCTCTTGTCCCTGTAATCGTTGGCCGGCTGTCCTGTGGCCTCATATTTCTGGATCTTTTTGTTATAATCCCGGATCTGGGACACCAGGCTGTTTACCTGGTCTACCTGTCTGGACACCTCATCGTTTAAACTGGTCTGATAGGAACTTAATTCATTCCACAGTACCTGCGCCCTCTGCACAAACTGCTGTGCAATGGAGACGATCTGGTCTTTATTTACGATGCTATCCGGATTCTCTGACAGCGTGCTGAGTGCTGCTTTCAAGTCTGCGATAGATGTGCGGAACTCCTCTCCGTGAAGTTCTCCCATCATATCTTCTATTTCATATACGGTCTTTTCATTCTGCTCATAAAAGTTCTGCCGGCCCAGCTGCAGTCTGTATTTCGCATCCAGAAATTCATTTCGGATCTGTCTGGTCTTGACAATGGCTGTTCCGGTACCTACCTGGAGCATATCATCATGCATTCCCAGATTGGTCTGATAAAAAGAATCCGTCACAATGGTCTGCTGTCTTACATAACCGGTGGTCTGTGCATTGGCCAGGTTATGTGAGGTAGTATTCAAAGACGCCTGCGCCGCATGCAGTCCCGATACTCCGGCATTAAAACTCGTCATGAGATTTCCCATTGTTTTCTCTCCTTTCTGTTTTTATTCTAACAAAAGACACGAATGCCTTTTACTGTTTTGCATCAAACATGCCCTGCTGCGGTGCGGTTCCATAAACCTCCGAGGCATCACTTGCATAGTTGCTGCTTCCTGAAGACATCCGTGTACTTCTGATTACATTCATATTAAATTCAACCATTTCCATGGCTTCTCTCAGTAAATTTTCATTGGATTGATTGATATCCTGCAGCTGCATCACTGTTTTCCTTAACCGATCATGCACCATCTGCAGTTTTCTCTGATCCTCCGGCTGTTTTTTTTTCAAAGCATCGGCCAGTGACGCTAATGTCATCTTGTCCGGGTCTTTTTCCTAACACCGTGGCAATATCCAGCACAATCCTTTTACGAACATTTTCCAGATGCTGGGTTTTGTCCACCAGTTCGTGTTCCTTTTCTACGATCCGGCGCATCGCTTCCAGATCTGTACCGGCGATTGCTCTTGTCTTTTCCTGCTCAACAGGAATCAACTCCTGGTACAGTTTTTCCTCAGCATCCAGCGTTTCCATCAACTCTTCCATCAAGCTGGCCACGCGAATTCCTCCTGTATCACTATCTGGTCAGAAGATCTGTCATTTTGTCTGCTACATCTTCTACAGACACATGATAGGATCCTGCTTCCATTCTTGCTTTAATATCATTGATTCTATCCATCCGCACATCTGTTCCCTGGGAAACAGCGTCGCCTGCAGCTTTCTTTGCTACCTGATATGCATTGGCATAACTGGATATTTCCAACGAATCTCTGCTGTCTGAATTTGCTGTATTCGCTTTGCTCTTCGTTTTACTTGTATGATAGAGCTGATTTACCTGAATATAAGCATCAATTCTCATAATAATTCCTCCTTCTGCTGGCGATTTCTGAAGATTTTCACATCCTCTATAATATTTATCGGTAGAAGTGCCGGCAATCTTAGTCTTTTTTATTTTTTTATAAAAGATCTGTTATTCCAGTGTGGCCTTCTGCCCCTTTGCTGCCCTCTTGCGGTTTCTCACTCTGCGGGCGTTCAGTGTCTTTCCATTATATTCAAATGTCTCTGCATCCGCTTCCAGTGCCTCTGCAAAAGCCACCCGGTCTCCTGCCTCCAGCGTGATTGCCTTGACACCCCGGCTTGTTTTCTTAAATTCGCTAACTTCCCCAGCTGGAATCAAGAGAAAGACCTTTTTTCTGTCAAAATCACTACTTTTTGCTTCCGGACAGCACCTCACCGGCTGACAGCATCTGCAATGCCGCCACTTCATCTCCCTCATCCAACTTGGTAGCTGCCACCATCTGGCGGTTGGTCTCAAACTCCACGCCGGACACCAGTTTGATAAATCCGGTCTTTGTTACAAACATCAGCATGGACTCAAACAGATCGGCAAAAGAGGTATATAAAATTCCCTCTTCATCGTTCTCCATTTTGCACAGTGAATGGATCAGCGTTCCCTTTTCTTTCATCTTGCAGCGTGGTATCTTGTCCATCTTTACCTGGTGCATTCTTCCTTTATTGGTAAAAACGCAGAGTTTGTCTGTGTTTTCTATCTTCAGCACATGCACATACTCTTTCTTCGTCTCTTCTGCTGCCCTGCCAAAAGCACCAGCGTCCACTGCCTTTGTATACCCAAAACGGTCGATGCACACATACAAGTCTTCGATCACAACCTTTTCCACATAAGCTTTT
>VOFD01002569.1_pt1 | contig 11612 bp, 24 predicted proteins | sample 5384101 | NCBI WGS metagenome assembly VOFD01 (sample SAMN12384723, study PRJNA508395) | human gut metagenome | isolation source: healthy gut C | host: Homo sapiens
CAGTCAGGAGGATGAGCGACAGAGGATGACCGGCAGAAAGAGTCCAATTCCATCCACAATCAGAAACTCTTCCTGGAACAGTACGCAGCGGATCATGGATTTGAAAAAACACGCTGTTCCTGGCGGACGATGGCTGCTCCGGTACAAACTTTGGCCGTCCGGCCTGGAAGAAAATCATAGAAATGGTGGAACGGGACGATGTGGAGACCATCATCGTCAAGGATCTCAGCCGCCTGGGACGAGAATACCTCCAGGTAGGACAGTACACGGAGATCTACTTTCCGGAGAAAGGCGTCCGCTTCATCGCGGTCAACGACGGCGTGGATTCCCTGGTGGAAAACAGCAACGACTTCAACCCTATCCGAAACTGGGCCAACGAACTCCACGCCAAGGACACCAGCAAGAAAGGACGCGCCATCAAGAAGATGCAGGCGGAGCGTGGGGAACGGCTGGGCGGCAAACCGCCCTACGGCTACAAGAAGAAGGACATGAACTCCAAGGAGAACATCCCCTATGAGGAAACCGACTCCCATCGTGCGTCGGATCTTTGACCTGTGCGCTGCGGGGAAAGGTCCGAACCAGATCGCAAGGATCCTGACCCGAGAGCAGGTGCTGAATCCGACTAACCAGTACTACCAGACTACCGGAGCCGCCTGCACCAATCTGGATACCACCCGACCCTACACCTGGTCCGGAAAAACCGTGGCTAAGATTCTGGAAAACAAGGTCTACATCGGGCACACGCTCAACATGAAGAAAACAACGCTCTCCTACAAAAACAAAAAGCAGATCCAGAAACCAGAGAGCGAGCAGATCCTTGTGGAGAACACCCATGAGCCGCTTATCTCCATGGAGGTCTGGGAGATTGTGCAGAATGTGCGGGAGCATAAGCGGCGACCGCCCAAGCACATGGAGGAGCCTAATCTGTTTTCCGGATTGGTCTACTGCGCCGACTGCGGCAAATACATGGTGCTCTGCCGGACAGAGAAAACGCGGGAGGATCAGTATTATTTCCGATGCTCTTCTTACAGTAAGCGCGGGAAAACCGCCTGCTCGCCCCACCAGATCCGTGAGGCGGACCTGAAAGCCATCGTGCTGGATGACCTTCGCAGGGTCACCCACTTCGCACGGATGAAGGAGCGGCAGTTCGCCCAGTACATCAACCAGAGGAACACCAAAGAACTGCGCCGGGAGATTAACCGTCTGCAGAGGGAACTGGATTCCATGCATCGGAGATACGATGAGTTGTCCGCGCTGTTCAAGCGACTCTATGAAGGTAATGTCCTGGGGCGGGTGAATGAACAGTTCCGCATGCTCTCCGCAGACTACAACGCTGAGCAAAAAAATCTGTCTGCAGCCATTCCAGCCAAGGAGGAACAGCTGGAGAAGCTGAAAGCCTCGGCCGCCAATGTGGACGCCTTCATTGAGAAGGCCAAGCGGTACACCACCATCGACGAACTGACACCGGAGCTGCTGAGGCTCTTCATCCAGCGGATTGAAGTGGGCGAGCGGAGCCAAAAGTATTCCCGCTCCGCGGGACAGAGTGTCAGGATCGTGTACCGGGACATCGGCAGAGTGGACAGCCCAATGCAGGAGGGAGACCTGGAGCTGGACGATAAGACCCTGGAGTTCATCGTGGCCCCCAACCTCCACTGGCCCGGACACCATGTACACCTACATCCGACAGGACAAGGTGCTGGTCACCTGTGACCTTCGGTTCCCACTACGCCTGCGACGGTATCCTGGCCAGCGCCGTTACCGACCAGGAGGGCTACTGGAAGGCCACCAAGTACTACTACGACTGCATCATCGGCCCCTACAAGATCCTTCATGCTGGACGCCCTGCAGCGGGTGCGGCCTCTGGAGCTGGACCTCATCTGCCCGGGCCACGGCCCCGTGCTGGACACCGGCATCCCCCTGATGCTGGACACCTACACCCAGTGGTCCACCGTCATCAACCCCAACCCCAGCCCACCGTCATCATCCCCTACGTCAGCGCCTACGGCTACACTGGCAAGCTGGCCCAGGCCATCGCCCAGGGCATCAGGGAGAGCGGCGACATCGACGTGCGCACCTATGACATGGTGGAGGCAGACGCCGCCAAGGTGGCGGGGGAACTCCTCTATGCCGACGGTTTCCTCCTGGGCACCCCTACCATCGTGGGCGAGGCCCTGAAGCCCATCTGGGACCTGACCACCGGTATGTTTGCCACCACCCACGGCGGCAAGCTCGCCGCCTTGCGCCTTCGGCAGCTATGGCTGGAGCGGCGAGGGCGTGCCCAACATCACCCAGCGCCTCAAGCAGCTCAAGCTGAAGGTTCTGGACGGCTACCGGGTGCGCTTCAAGCCCAGCGAAGACCAGCTCAAACAGGCCCGGGAGTACGGCATGGAATTTGCCCAGGCTGTGCTGGACAACCTCCATCCCATCCAGCGCGCTCCCAAAGCGGGAAAGGTGCGCTGCGACGTGTGCGGCGCGGTGTTTGATGCCGACGCGGAGGTATGCCCTGTCTGTAAGGTTGGTCGCGAGCACTTTGTCCCCTCACCGGGAGGAGAAGGCCCCCAAAGGAGGAGCTGGTGCGGTGCAAGGTATGCGGCGCGGTGTTTGAGTCGGACAAGGAGCGCTGCCCCGTGTGCGGCGTAGGCCCCGAGTACTACGTGCCCGTGAAGAAGGAGGAGAAGAAAGGCCTCCGGCACGCGCAAGCTAGTGAAGTGCCTGGTGTGCGGTGAAATCTTCGACTCCTCTCTGGATACCTGCCCTGTCTGCGGGGTGGGCCGGGACAAGTTCGTGGAGGTAGAGGTGGAGGAGACCGCCTTCCGCAACGACACCCAGAACACCTACGTTATCCTGGGCAACGGCTGCGCCGGTGTCAGCGCCGCCCAGGCCATCCGGGAGCGAGACAAAACGGGCCGCATCCTGCTCATCTCCAACGAGGGCCCCGCCTACCAGCGGCCCATGCTCACCAAGGCCATGCTCTCCGGCCTTACCGAGGAGCAGATGGCCCTCCATCCCGCCGGCTGGTACGAGGCCAACAACATCGTGCAGATCCTGGAGCGCCAGGTGGTGGCGGTGGACGCCCAGGCCAAGCAGGTGGAGCTGGACGGCGGCTTCAAGCTGCCCTATACCAAGCTGATCTTCGCCCTGGGCAGTGAGTCCTTCATCCCGCCCATTCCCGGCCATGATCAGGAGGGGAGTGGTGGCCATCCGCCACATGGGCGACGTGGAGAAGGTCCAGGCCATGGGCAGCGCCCTCAAGCAGGCTGTGGTCATCGGCGGCGGCGTATTGGGTCTGGAGGCCGCCTGGGAGCTGCGCAAGGCAGGCATTGAGGTGACCGTGCTGGAGCTGGCGCCCCAGCTCATGGGCCGTCAGCTGGACGACCAGGCCGCGGCGTTGCTGCTGGACGCCTGCGGAAAGTCTCAGGTCCGGGTGGAGACCGGCGTGCAGATCCAGTCCATCCAGGGCGGCGGACCGTCACCGGCGTGACGCTGGGCACCGGCGAGGTCGTCCCCCGCCGATCTGGTGGTGGTCTCCTGCCGGCGTGCGTGCCAACACTGCCATCGCCCAGAGCGCGGGCATCGAGATCGACCGGGCCGTGGTGGTCAACGAGCGGATGGAGACAAACCTGCGGGGCGTGTACGCCTGCGGCGACTGCGCCCAGTTCAAGGGCGTCAACTACGCCCTGTGGCCCGAGGCCCAGGAGCAGGGCAAGACAGCGGGGCCTGCGCCGCCGGAGAGCTGGCGGAGTACAAGCCTATCGCGCCGGTGCTTGCCTTCCACGGTATGGGCACCGAGCTGTTCTCCCCTGGGCGACCCCGGCAAGCAGCCCGGCGTGGAGTACAAAACGGTGGAGGTCCGGGACGAGGCCCGGAACACCTGGAGCGGTACTACTTCACCGGCGGCCGCCTGTGCGGCGTGATTCTGGTGGGTGACCTCTCCAAGATGGCAGACATGATGGCCGCCATCGACGAGAAGCGCTCTTTTGCCGAGTTCTTCGCCTAAATCATCTCCTCTTTCCCGGCTGGGCATCCGCTCAGCCGGGAATTTTTTTCTTCTTCCATTGACATAGACTCGGATGTGCTGATAAGATAGAGCGTACACAAAAAATCAGCCCCTTCAGTGCCCAGCCTCGCCGCTGGGGTAAAAGGAAATCGGGTGAAACTCCCGAGCGATCCGGTCACTGTAAACGGGGGAGCCTGCCGCAGGATGCCATTGTCCGGCCAATAACGCCGGGTGAGAAGGCGCGGCGGGCGCCGATCCGCAAGCCAGGAAGCCTGCTGAGGAGCCATGGTGGGTATCTTCCGCAGAAAGTAGCCCCATCTGGATTTTTGGGCGGTTTGCTGCGCCCATTTTTCCTGATGCCTGCTTTCTCCGGAAGCAGGCATTTCTGCTTTCTCCGAGAGGCAGGACATCTCGATGCGCAAGATACAAAAAAGAAAGGAGATCGTATGAATACCTGGAAACGCCCCCGTCCGCGCTGCTGGCCCTGTCGCTGGCTCTCACTCTGTCCGCATGCAGCGGACAACCCATGTCGGATACCTCCGGCTCCCAAAGCACATCCTCTGCTGTCTCGGGGACAGCTCCGATGGCTACTATCCCGTCACCATCACCAATTACAACTACGCCGGGGAAGAGGTAAGCTACACCTACAACGAAGCCCCCAGCGGGTGCTGGCTGTCTATCAGGGGCTGCATCGAGACCATGATCGCCCTGGGGACTGGAGGACCACGTCATTGCCAGCTACGGCCTGGACAACGAGGTAAAAGCCGGGTGGCAGGATGGATTCTCTAAAATGCACTACGATGACTCCGTTTTTGCCCCGGATAAAGAGACTGTCACTTTGATGGAACCCGATTTTATCTTCTCCTGGGGCTCCTACTTTGGAGACAAAAAGCTGGGGGACGTGGATGCCTGGAATGAGAAGGGGTGGGGACCTATATGAACTCCAACACCGTTCCCGGCGGCACCCGCACCTTGGAAAACGAGTACACCGACATTTTGAACATCGGCAAGATCTTTTCACGTGGAGGACAAGGCCCAGGCTCTGGTAGATGAGATGAAGGCCCAGGTGTGGAGGACACCCTGTCCGCAGTGAAGGGACAATCCCCGGTGACGGTGGCAGTGGTGGAGCCCATCAGCGGCAGCATCACCAACTATGGTGCCAAGTCTCTAGCAGGGGACATGGTGACTGCCCTGGGCGGGAGCTGGCCATGCCGGAGGCCGACTCCATCAGCAAGGAGGACCTGGTGGCCGCCGACCCGGAGGTGATCTTTGTGGTGTATATGGCCTACTCCGGCGACGACCCGAGAGCGTGAAGCGTGAGCAGCTGTCCCTCATTCAGGATGACCCCGCCCTTCAGAGCCTGCAGGCGGTAAAGAACGGTAACGTCCATCTCATCATGTTGGGCGACATGTACGCCAGCGGTCCCCGGACTCTGGACGGCCTGAAGACTCTGGCCCAAGGCATGTATCCCGTGAGGCTGAGCCTGTGAGTCGGAACGGAAAAGCACGCCTGGCCCTGGTGATCCTAGCCGCCGCCCTCATTTATCCCTCGGGGACTGGCGGTGACGTGGGTTCCATGGCCATCCCCATGGGGGACGTATACCAGGTGATGGCCTACGAGCTCTTTGGCCTGGGGAGACGGCAGACCAATGGGGCAGGGAACGGGTCCACGACGTGGTGTGGCTCATCCGCCTGCCCCGGCTGGTGCTGGCGGCGGCCACGGGCGCTGGCCTGGCCTAGTGCGGGGGTGGTGATGCAGGCCATGGTCCAGAACACCATGGCCGACATCCTGGGCGTGTCCTCCGGCGCCTATCTGGGGGCCGCCCTGGCATTGACCGCTGGGGCGGGCACCGCTCTGGGCGGCAATGCCATGGGGTTGGCCAGGGCGGTGGGGGCCTTTCTGGCCGCTGCGGCGGTACTCCTACTGTCCCGGCTGGGGGGGCGCTCCACGCCAATAAAACTGCTGCTGTCCGGCGTGGCTCTCAGCGCGGTGTGCTCCGCCCTGGGTAACTTCTGTATTGTACTGGAAAACGACGACCACGCCGCTGCCGCCCTGGTGCAGTGGACCATGGGGGCATGGGGGGCAGCCAACTGGCCGGGCAACGCCATCGCCTGTGGCGTGGTGGTATCGGGCGGGCTGTTCTTCTGGAGCCAGTACCGCACCCTGAACCTGATGCTGCTGGGGACGACTGCGCCGGTACCCTGGGGGTAGAGTTGGCCGGCCGGCGACTCATGTACCTGCTGGTGGTGGCCGCCATGGTGGGAGTACTGGTCTACCAGGCGGGGATGGTGGGCTTTGTGGGTCTCATCATTCCCCACGGGGTGCGGCTGCTCTTCGGCAGCGACCACCGCACTCTGCTGCCCCTGGCCGCTCTTACGGGGGCTGTCTTTCTGGTGTGGATGGATGTGCTGTGCCGGGTGGTGCTGCCGGGGAATGAAATTCCCATGGGCATCCTCACCGCCCTGGTAGGCGCGCCGGTATTTCTGGCTCTGCTGGCCCGGCGGCGGTACGGATTTGGAGGTGAGGTGTGATGGAACTGCTAGCCCAAGACCTGCAAGTCACCCTGGAGGGGAACCACATTCTCAAGGGGGTGACCCTGGAGGCCGGGGCAGGGGAAGCTGGTGGGGGTCATCGGCCCCAACGGCAGCGGCAAAAGCACCCCTCCTCAAATGCCTCTACCGTCAACTGGTCCCTCAGGGGGCGCGGTGTACCTCAATGGCCGGGATTTATCCAGGGAGACCCGCCGGGAGAGCGCCAAACAAATCGGGGTCGTGGCCCAGCATAACGACAAGGTTTTGACTTTTACCGTTCTTGACATGGTACTTCTGGGCCGTTCTCCCCATAAAAAGCCCTGAACGGGACAACCCAGCAGACTACGCCATCGCCCATCAGGCACTGCGGGAGGTGGGGATGGAGGAGCTGGCAAACCGCTCCATGGCCACCCTCTCCGGCGGAGAGCGCCAGCGGGTCATTTTGGCCCGTGCCCTGGCCCAGCAGACTCCATGCCTCATCCTGGACGAGCCCACCAACCACCTGGATGTGCAGTACCAGCTCCAGCTCATGGAGCTTGTAAAGGGAAGCTGTACCGTTGTTGCCGCCCTCCACGACCTGAATTTAGCCGCTATGTACTGCCAGCGGCTCTATCTCTGCTGGACGAGGGTAGAGTAGTGGCCCAAGGTACCCCGGAGCAGGTACTTACCCCGGAGCGTATAAGCGCGGTGTACGGCGTGCGAGCGGAGGTAGTGTCCGCTTCTGACGGACATCTAAGGGTGTTGTTTTACCCTCGGTGAAGGAAAATTTCTCCTTGCCAGAACCACCCTGTTGGGGGTATGGTTAGGACAGAAAACCACGGGGAGGGACACACATGACGCTGCTGGTTACGGCGGAGCCGGATTCATCGGGGAGCAACTTCATCTTCTATTGGCTCAAACACCACCCGGAGGACCGGGTAGTCTGTCTGGATAAGCTGACCTATGCGGGAAACCTGGCTACCCTGGCCCCGGTGATGGACCATCCCAACTTTCGCTTTGTGCGGGGAGATATCTGCGACCGGACAGCGGTGAAACGACTCTTTGAGGAGGAACAGCCCCAGGCAGTGATCAACTTCGCCGCCGAGAGCCATGTGGACCGCTCTATCCAGGACCCGGGCGTCTTTTTAGAGACAAATGTTCTCGGCACCCAGGTGCTGCTGGACGCCTGCCGCGCCCACGGCGGGGTGCGCTTTCATCAGGTGTCCACCGACGAGGTCTACGGCGACCTGCCCCCTGGACCGCCCGACCTGCTCTTTACCGAGGAGAGCCCCTTGCGGCCCAGCAGCCCATACCGCCTCCAAGGCAGGGGCCGACCTGCTGACCTTGGCCTACTGCCGCACCTACGGTCTGCCCGTGACGGTGAGCCGCTGCTCCAACAACTACGGTCCCTATCAATTCCCGGAAAAGCTCATCCCCCGGATGATCGCCGGGCGCTGGCCGGAAAGCACTCTGCCGGTACGGTGGGGGAAGAATGTGCGGGACTGGCTCACGTGGATGACCACTGCGCCGCCCTGGATGCGATCCTCCAACGCGGTGGCTGGGGAGGTCTACAACATCGGAGGCCGTAGCGAGCGCACCAACCTGGAGATCGTGGGGCTCATCTGCCACAGGCTGGATGTACCCCGGAGCAGGTGGTCCATGTGGGACCGGAAGGCCACGACAAGCGCTACGCCATCGACAGCGGAAAGCTGTCCTCCCAGCTGGGCTGGCAGCCTCAGGTGTCCTTTGATCATGGGATGGATGAGACCATCAACTGGTATCTGGACCACCGCTATTGGTGGGAGCCACTGGCAGAGGATGTATGAAAAAGACATTCCGATAAAAAATTTCTCGCTATTGACAAACAAATCTTTTTGTGCTAAGATGCAGAAAATTTAATTTACTAAACCGTTGAAGCGGAGATAATGGCAGGATATGCCTTTCCAGAGAGTCCGGGGTGCTGAGAGCCGGGCAAGAAACAGCCTGTCAAATGGACCGCTGAGGGTGCAGGGAAATGTGGAGGAACCTCAGAGTATTCTGCAACGCATGGGCATGCGTCAGTTGCCGGGGATATGTTGGTATCCCGCAAGGGCATAGGGTCATTCCTATGAATGCAAGGTGGCACCGCGGATAAGCTTTTTTTCGTCCTTGACAGAAGAGATCATTCTGTCAAGGGCGATTTTTTTCTCCTTTGGCAGACACGGACTGAAGACAGAACGCGGCCTTTTCTGGCGGCCCTTTCCACCAAAAGCGCCAGGGCGGAAACCACCGACGAGATCGCGGGCTGCGCGGCGGCCATGCGGGCCCACGCCGTGAAAAGCCGAGAAACCGGGATGGAGGTCTTTGAGATCGTGGGCACCGGCGGGGACAACGCCCACAGCTTCAACATCTCCACCACCTCCGGCCTGGTGGCGCCGCCGGAGGCATGAAGGTGGCCAAGCACGGCAACCGGGCGGCCTCCTCCCAGTGCGGCACGGCGGACTGTCTGGAGGCCCTGGGGTAAACATCCAGCAGAGCCCCCAGCGGTGCATCCAGCTGCTGAAGGAGGTGGGCATGTGCTTCTTTTTCGCCCAGAAATACCACACTTCCATGAAGTATGTGGGCGCCATCCGCAAGGAGCTGGGCTTCCGCACCGTATTCAACATCCTGGGCCCCCTCACCAACCCCGGCAACCCCAAATCCATGCAGCTTCTGGGCGTCTACGACGACTACCTGGTGGAGCCTCTGGCCCAGGTGCTGATCAGCCTGGGCGTGAAGCGCGGCATGGTGGTGTACGGGCAGGAGAAGCTAGACGAAATTTCCCTCAGTGCCCCCACCACTGTGTGCGAAATCAAAGACGGGTGGTTTAAGAGCCGGGTCATCACCCCGGAGGAGTTCGGCTTTGCCCGCTGCTCCCGGGAGGCCCTGAAGGGAGGGACTCCGGCAGAAAACGCCGCCATCACCCGGGCCATCCTCAACGGCGAGCGGGGCCACAAGCGAAACGCTGTTCTCCTCAACGCCGGAGCGGCCCTGTACATTGCCGGAAAGGCGGATACCATGGCAGATGGCGTGGCCTTGGCCGGGGAACTGATCGACTCGGGCGCGGCCAGGCCCGCACCCTGGAGAAGCTCATTGTAGTGAGCAACCGGGAGGAGGGGGGCGGCATGACCATCCTGGAACAGCTAGCCGACCACGCCCGGGCACGGGTGGCGGCGGCCAAGGAAAAGGCGGGGCTGGATACCCTCCAGGCCCAGTGCCGGTCGCTGGAGCGGACCCTGGGCCATGGACATGGGGAGAGCGCTTCCAGAAGGCCCTGAGTAAGCCGGGGCTGTCCTTCCTGTGCGAGCTGAAAAAGGCGTCTCCCTCCAAGGGGCTCATCGACCCGGAGTTTCCCTATCTGGACATTGCCAAGGACTACGAGGCCGCCGGGGCGGATGCCATCTCCTGCCTAACCGAACCCAAGTGGTTCCTGGGCTCCAACGACATCTTCCGGCGGGTGCGGCAGACCGTGTCTTTGCCCATGCTGCGCAAGGACTTTACCGTGGACCGAGTACCAAATCTATGAGGCGCGCCTCATGGGGGCCGACTGCGTGCTTTTGATCTGCGCTCTGCTGGAAACCCAGACCTTGAAGGAATACCTGAAGCTGTGCGAGGCGCTGGGGCTGGCCGCCCTGGTGGAGACCCACGACGAGACGGAGGTCCTCCGCCGCCCTGGCGGCGGGAGCCACCATTTCGGGGGTCAACAACCGCAACCTCAAGGACTTCTCCGTAGACTTCCAGAACGCCAAGCGGCTGCGGGACCTCATCCCGCCGAACGTACTCTACGTGGCCGAGTCGGGGGTGACCGGCCCCCAGGACGTGGCCGAGCTGAAGGCGGTGGGGGCCGACGCGGTGCTCATCGGGGAGGCCCTGATGCGCGCTCCCAATAAGCGCTCCATGCTGGAGCAGCTGCGGGAGGCGGCCCGATGACGAAAAATCAAAAGCTGTGCGGCCTCACCCGGCCAGAGGACATCACCGCCGCCAACGTCCTGGAGCCGGACTTTGTGGGCTTTGTCTTCGCTCCAAAAAGCCGGCGATATGTCACCGGGGAGCAAGCCGGGACGCTTCGAGGCGGGACTCTCGCCCACAGATGGGCAAGACCCGTCTGATCGCGGAAACCGGCGCCGGGCAGCACGGGGTGGCCACCGCCACCGCAGCCGCGCTCCTGGACATGGAGTGCGTGGTCTTCATGGGCGAGGAGGACACCGGGCGCCAGGCTCTGAACGTCTACCGCATGCGGCTTTTGGGCGCCCAGGTGAGTTCCCGTTAAGACGGGCACCGGCACCCTCAAAGACGCGGTATCCGAGGCCATGCGCGAGTGGACGACCCGCATCGACGACACCCATTACTGCCTCGGCTCCGTCATGGGCCGCACCCCTTCCCCACCATCGTCCGCGACTTCCAGGCGGTGATCTCCCGGGAGATCAAGGCCCAGATGCTGGAGAAGGAGGGGCGGCTCCCCGACGCGGTGCTGGCCTGCGTGGGCGGCGGCTCCAACGCCATCGGGGCCTTCTACCATTTCATCGCGGACAAAGACGTGGCCCTCATCGGCTGCGAGGCCGCCGGCCGGGCATCGACACCTTCGAGACAGCCGCCACCATCGGCGTTGGCCGGCTGGGCATCTTCCACGGCATGAAATCCTACTTCTGCCAGGACGAGTACGGGCAGATTGCGCCCGTCTACTCGATTTCGGCAGGCCTCGACTATCCGGGCGTGGGCCCCGAGCACGCCATGCTGCACGACACGGGCCGCGCGGAGTACGTCCCCGTCACCGACGACGAGGCCGTCCAGGCCTTTGAGTATCTGGCCAAAACCGAGGGGATCATCCCCGCCATCGAGTCGGCCCACGCCGTGGCCTATGCCCGTAAGCTGGCCCCCACCAGGGTTGTGGCCATCCTGCCTTCAGTATCTCAAGTCGGGCAGTGCCGCCGTGGTGGCCAAGACGGTGGAGACCTTCGGCACGGTAGACGTGCTGGTGAACAACGCCGGTGTGCTGGACAGCGGTCTGGACGCCATCGAGAAGATCAGCGATGAAACCATCGACCGCCTGGTGGACACCAACACCAAGGGCACCCTTTACCTCACCC
>VOFD01001128.1_pt1 | contig 11606 bp, 22 predicted proteins | sample 5384101 | NCBI WGS metagenome assembly VOFD01 (sample SAMN12384723, study PRJNA508395) | human gut metagenome | isolation source: healthy gut C | host: Homo sapiens
CATGTCCGAGAACGATAACATTTTTATAAGGCGCTTCATTGAAAAGCAATGTTGAAATCGCCAGCAGGGAATAGAACCAGCCTCTGGTCTGATCCACCGCCTCGGAAATAAAGTCTGCCGGGAACTGAGCCTTTAAAGACTTCTTTATTTTCAAATGGATAGTGATGCTGTGCAAACGGCATGGAGCCGGAGTCAAACCAGCAGTCAATCACTTCCGGCACACGTTTCATCGGCTTGCCGCATTTCGGACAGGTCACTGTGATTTCATCGATATACGGACGATGAAGTTCAACATTGGCCGCCTCCGGATTACCGCTCATTTCCACCAGTTCCTGACGGCTTCCGACGGCATGCTGATGGCCGCATTCACACTCCCATACGTTTAACGGGGTTCCCCAGTAGCGGTTGCGGCTGATGCCCCAGTCCTGGACATTTTCAATCCAGTCGCCGAAGCGGCCTTTTCCGATACTTTCCGAATCCAGTTGATCGTATTGTTGTTGCGGATGAGATCCTGCTTTACCGCCGTCATCTTGATGAACCAGGACTCCCGCGCGTAATAGATTAACGGGGTGTCGCATCTCCAGCAGTGAGGATAGCTGTGTTCAAATTTCGGCGCATCATATAACAGGCCGCGGCTCTTTAAGTCATCAAGAATCAGCGGGTCTGCCTTTTTTCACAAAGGTCCCTGCAAAAGGCGCATCTTCGGACATATTTCCTTTGGCATCCACAAGCTGTACAAAAAGGCATGTCGTATTTACGGCCGACACGGGCATCGTCTTCACCAAATGCCGGAGCCTGGTGAACAACGCCGGTACCATCGGTCAGCGTTACATATTCGTCGCATAATACATAAAAGGCTTTTTCTTTTTCTGCTTTTCGGCAATTTTGCTGCGGCTTCATAGAGAGGTTCGTATTCCTTGTATTCCAGCGCTTTTCCTTTAAAGCGTTCCAGAACTTCATAAGCCGGCGCATCTTCGGTTTTCAGTTTTCCGAGAACCGTGTCAAGAAGCGCTTCTGCCATATAGTAGGTATAGCCGTCCGCTGCCTTCACTTTCACATAATCCTCGTCAGCATTCACACAGAGCGCCACATTGGACGGCAGCGTCCATGGTGTTGTTGTCCATGCAAGGAAATATGCATCTTCATCTACTAATTTAAAGCGAACGATTGCTGAACGTTCTTTGACATCTTTGTATCCCTGTGCCACTTCCTGAGCGGACAGAGGCGTTCCGCAGCGCGGGCAGTAAGGAACGATTTTAAAGCCTTTATACAAAAGACTCTTTTTCCCAGATTTTCTTTAATGCCCACCACTGGATTCAATATAATCGTCATTATATGTGACATATGGATGTTCCATGTCTGCCCAGAAGCCAACGGTACCGGAAAAAATCTTCCCACATTCCTTTATACTTCCAGACACTTTCTTTACATTTATCAATAAACGGAATCAGGCCATAGGCTTCAATCTGGTCTTTTCCATCCAGACCGAGCATCTTTTCCACTTCCAGCTCCACCGGCAGGCCGTGCGTATCCCAGCCGGCCTTTCTCGGAACCTTGTATCCTTTCATAGTACGGTATCACGGGATCATATCTTTGATAACACGGGTCAGTACATGACCGATATGCGGTTTGCCGTTTGCTGTCGGCGGTCCGTCATAAAAGGTATATTCCGGCGCTTTTTTCCGGGCATCAATACTCTTTTTGAAAATATCCTTTTCTTCCCAGAATTTCTCAATGTTTTTTTCTCTTTCCACAAAATTCATATTCGTAGAAACTTTGTCGTACACAATAATTCCTCCATTCTTTTATCATAAATAAGAAACGGACTTTCACCGCAAAGGATGAAAGCCCGAAAACAATCATTAAACCACCTTATGCAGCATACCAACATATGCTCTCCCGGTAACGGCAGGATGCCGGCTCCCTTACTCACGAAAAACCCGTTTTCGGTTCACAACTCAGGTGATTTTCGACTTCGTGCTACTGATATCCGGCTTCCACCGTCCCGGACTCTCTGAAAACTTCCCACAAGGCTACTGTCTCCATCTTCGTTTTTATATACTTAATCATCATAGTATATATTTTTTCCACTGTCAACTCCACAATATCAATAAATTTGGATTTCTTAAGTAAATCTTAATATTGCGAAGATTGCGCCACCTCCCTATATTCCCCTGTGCTTTTATGGTATACTTTTATTATTAATTTGATTTTGGAGGACAGTATATGAGCAAAAAAAAAAACGCATCTTCATCGGCGCCGGAGCCGCCGTCATTCTGGCAGTTTTGATCGCCGTCTGGTTCTTCTTCCTGAGAAAACCCGGAGACGCATCCGAAGCCGGTGCAGCCTACACAACCTCTGTGGCCCAGCTCACCGGAAACCTTTCCGGAACCGTCAATCGTTTTGCCGGCATCGTCGAACCTCAGCAAACGATTAAAATCCAGAAAGCCTCCGACCGTAAAATTAAAGAAGTCTTTGTGAAGGAAGGCGATACGGTCAAAAAAAGGGCACCGAATTATTTTCCTATGATACCGATGAAACTCAGATGAAGCTGAGCGAAGCGGAACTGGAACTGGAACGGATTGCCAATGAAATATCCACCCTGTATGAACAGATTGAAACCCCTGAAAAAGGAAAAAGAACAGGCTCCGGAAAGTGAAGTCTTTTCCTATACGACTCAGATTCTCACCGCCCAGAACGATGTTAAAAGAGCCGAATATAACCAGAAAAGTAAAACCGTTGAAGTCGAGCAGATCCGTAAATCTCTTGAAAATGCCACCATTCACAGCGAAATTGACGGCGTTGTCAAAAGCATCAACGACGGTTCAAACTGAATATCTACGGTTCCGGCGATGATTCCGCCTATATGACGATTCTTTCCAATAAAGAATACCGGATCAAGGGTACGCTGAACGAACAGAATATTGCTTCCATCACCCCCGGACAGCCGATGCTCATCCACTCACGGATTGACGAAACTATTGTCTGAACGGCACCGTCACCGAAATTGATATTGAAAATCCGGTGAATTCGAACAACAATTCCTATATGATGAGCAGCAATGATACATCGACCACATCGTCTTCCTATAATTTTTATGTGGAAATTACAGACGGGGCGCCGCTGATGCTGGGGCAGCACGTTTTCATGGAACCGGACCTCGGCCAGACCAAAGTCAAAGAAGGACTGTGGCTCTCTGCCTTCTATCTCGTCATTGACGGAAATGATGCCTATGTCTGGGCTGCCGGAAAAATGACCGGCTGGAAAAACGGAAGATCACGACCGGAGAACACGATGAAGCGATGGATGAATATGAAATCACTTCCGGCCTGACCGCCGAGGATTATATTGCCTTTCCGGAAGAACACCTGAAGGAGGGTATGCCATGTACCAAAAATATGCCTGTAAACGGCGGCATGACCACCGATATGCCTGAGGGAAATGCCGCTGCGGAGGAGGTCGTTCAATGATTCTTGAATTAGAACACATTTATAAAGACTATATGCAGGGAAGCATGGAGGTTCACATTCTGAAGGACATTTCCCTCGCCGTGGCGGAAGGGGAATATCTGGCGGTCATGGGCCCCTCCGGTTCCGGCAAAACAACGCTGATGAATATTATCGGCTGTCTGGACAAACCCACTTCCGGCACTTATCATCTGAACGGGGAGGACGTTCTCTCCTATTCCGATAATGACTTTTTCCGACACGCGGCTTTACAATATCGGTTTCGTTTTCCAGAGCTTTCACCTGCTGCCAAAGCAGACCGCCCTTGAAAATGTTTATCTGCCGCTGATCTACGCCGGCGTTTCCAAAAGGAGCGTATTGCGCTGGCCACAGAAGCCCTGGAACGGGTAGGCCTCGGCGATCGTCTCCATTTCCGTCCCACACAGCTTTCCGGCGGACAGAAGCAGCGTGTCGCCATCGCCCGCGCGATGGTCAACCATCCTAAGATTCTGCTGGCAGATGAGCCGACAGGCGCTCTGGACAGCGCCTCCGGCGAACAGGTAATGGATCTTTTCCAAAAACTGAATGACGAAGGCATTACGATTATTATGATTACCCATGATGCAGACATTGCATCCCATGCCAGACGGCAGGCCATCATCCGTGATGGTATTCTGACAGAAAAGGAGGCCGAAAAAGATGAAACTGAAGAAACCTCTGATTGCCGCGATTAGCGCCGCTGCCGCCCTTGCCGTGGCGGCAGCCGGTATCGGCGGCTACCGTATTTATAAAAATGCCAATACGCAGGTCGAAGTCACTCCTGTTTCTATTTTGTCCATTCCCTACTGGGGTGAGGAAAATGCTTCCTCCGGCTTCGTAACCACCGATATGACACAGGACGTTTATGTGACCGAAGAACAGGTCATTCAGGAAATTCTCGTTAAAGAAGGGGACGTTGTCTCCGTAGGGACGCCTCTGATGAAGCTTGACAATACCCTGGCTGCTCTGGACCTGGAAATGCAGGCCCTCGCCATTGATACGATAGACATTCAGATTGCTGCGGTGGACCGGGATATCCGGCTTCTTAAAGACGCTGCCGTCCGGCAGCCCGGCGCCGGAGATGTGGATATCCTGATGAAACCGAACACGCCTCAGATCGTATCCTCGCCCAATAAAGGCGGCGCAGACCCGGATGCCATCGTGGCCCGTCTGGACCAGCGAACCGTTCTCTTTCTTAAGGACGGCATGAAAAATGTTTACACGGTGAAATGTTCTCCGGAAACGATCATCACTCCGGAATTCCTTTACCGCATCATCGGTATCGATATGGAAACCGGACGGAAAAACGGCGAACCGATTGTCGTCTTTCTCCAGATTCCATCCATCGGCCGCCGCATTTATCTGGACGGTTATACCTATCAGATTCCCGCAGATTTTTATGAAATGACACTGGATACCTTTATGAACACCTATGATGTGTCCATATCGGAAACCGCTCCGGAATCTGAGAATACCATCAATCCTTTTAACGGCATCACTGCCGAAGAAAGAGATAAACAGTTAAAGGAAAAGGAAAAACAGCAGAAAACGTTGGGGATCGACCGCAAAGAAGCGGTGTTGAAGTATGAAAAAATGCGTAAGGACGTTTCCGACGGAACCATCCTCAGCACAGTCAACGGTGAAGTTAAAGCTGTCGGCAGCCCGGAATCGGGCATGGATTTTTCCCTTCCTTTTATCACCGTCACCAGTCAGGACGGCTTTTACCTGAAGGGCACGATCAATGAACTCCGCCGTGACGAGCTTCGTATCGGTCAGAAGGTAAGCGTTACAAATATGGAAACGGGCATGATGACAGAGGCCGAAGTCACCTCCGTCTCGGATTATCCGGTTTCGGACAATGCCCAGGCTTACGGTACAAACCCGAATACGTCCAACTATCCTTTCACAGCGGTTCTCACCGATGCCGGCGGATTTAAAAATAACCAGCCCGTAAATGTGAGCATCACGGCCGACGCCGGCCTTTCCAGCCAGGCCCTTTATATTCCAAAGGCCTATGTCCGTGAGGACAATGGTGAATACTATGTATTTATTGCCGACGAAAAAGGCCGTCTGAAAAAGCAGGTCATTGATGCGGGCGCAACACTGTACGGCTACTACCAGGAAATCCGTTCCGGACTGACCGCTGAAGATCTGATTGCCTTTCCTTATGGAAAAGCCGTCAAAGAAGGGGTTAAAACCAAAGAAACCGATTCCCCTGCCATGTATTAAAGGAGGCCCGGATTATGCTTGAAAATATACGACTTTCCTTCCAGGGCATCTGGTCCCACAAAATGCGTTCTTTTTAACCATGCTCGGTATCATCATCGGTATCGCCGCAATTATTTCGATCGTATCTACCATCAAGGGAACCAATGAGCAGATTAAACAGAACCTGGTCGGCTCGGGAAATAATACCGTCGAAATCAAACTCTATCAGAATGACTGGGAATATGACGCCACTTATAACGGTCTGCCTCAGGGCGTCCCCGTTATCGGCAGCGATACTCTCGACAGCCTTCTCGAAGTCGAAGGCGTTGACAGCGCCTCCCTCTATGTCGCCAGAAATTACGCAGAAGGCATTTACTATAATAATACGGCGTTTAACGGCGGAAAAATTTACGGTATCGACCACCGGTATTTTTCCACCTGCGGTTATCAGATGCAGAAGGGCCGCGGATTTACAGACAGTGATTACAAAAACTTCCGCAAGGTTGCCATTCTGGACTCGGACGCAGCCAAGTCCCTCTTTTCCGGAACAGATCCGCTCAACAAAACCATTGAGATTAAAGGCGAACTTTTTACCGTCGTCGGCATCTGCCAGAAAACCAATACCTTCAAACCGGTCATTAATTCCATGGAAGACTATATGAATTACATGAACGCTTCCAGCGGAGGCATCCTTTTTATCCCGAATGCCTCCTGGCCGATCATCTATAACTATGACGAACCGCAGAACCTTATTATCCGGGCAAAAGTACCGATGAAATGAGCGCTGCCGGACGGAAGTGTGCAGATCTTCTGAATACATCGGTCACCTCGGCCGATATTAAATACAAGGCTTCGGACCTTCTGGAACAGGCCAAAACCTTCAGGATCTGAGCGCTGCGACAAACCAGCAGCTCATCTGGATCGCCAGCATCTCCCTCCTTGTCGGCGGCATCGGCGTTATGAACATTATGCTCGTTTCCGTTACCGAACGTACCCGGGAAATCGGCCTGAAAAAGGCGATCGGTGCAAGAAAGCGCCGGATTTTAGCCCAGTTTCTGACCGAAGCCGCTGTGCTGACCAGCCTCGGCGGCATCATCGGCGTCCTGGCCGGCATCATCATGGCCCAGGTCATCTCAAAGGTTTCCCAGACGCCGTCTGCGATCAGCGTTCCGGCCATCCTATTTTCCGTGATCTTCTCCATGGTCATCGGTATCCTCTTCGGACTTCTGCCGTCCATCAAAGCGGCAAATCTTAATCCGATCGACGCATTGAGACACGAATAACCTGCCCGGGAGTTCATTTCAGAAAGCTGCAAAAAGCTTTCTGAAATGAACTCCCGGCTTTTGTTTGGAATGGGATAGATAATTTGTCGATGGATTATGATTGATGGCTCTTCGTTTTTGTAGTAATCTATACCTGTCCTTTATTTTATCTTTGCGATTTCCGCAGAATTTTCACCAATTTTATTTTTATAAGCTTTGGATTGAATTCCAAATGAAAAAATTCTATAATGGAGGTGGGTATACGTGACAGGTAACCCGATTTTATGTAACAATGAAATTCAAAATTTCCATGTTAACCGTTCCTACAAGGACTGTCTTTTTCGGATGATTTTCAGTGACAGCCGTGTACTTCAGGAATTGCCTTTTCCTCAGTATATCGTTTTTTATAATGGAACCACGGCAGCACCGGAACGACAAACATTATGTTTAACCCAGGCATTTAAGAAATATCCGGAAAAACACCCTTACTGGAATGTAAGGCTATCCTTCTGAACATTAATTATGGAAAAAAATCAAAAAATCATGAAGCATTGCCGAAAGCTGAAGGAATATGCTCTGTTTGTAAACAAGATGAGGTCTTTTCTCAAAAAAGGTCTGTCGGTAGAAATATCCGCTCAAAAACCATAAGCGAATGTATCTCTCAGCATATTCTTGAAGATTTTCTGGTAAAGCATCGTGCGGAGGTGACCAGTATGGTATTATCAACCTTTGACCAGGAAAATCACGACCGAATTCTTCGTGAATACTCCGAAAAAATCGGTCTGCAAAAGGGGAATTTCAGGGCAAAACCAAAAATTGTATTAAAGTCATAAATAACCTGCTGAAAAAAGGAATGTCTCTGAAAGATATCTCCGAACTTCTGGATGAACCTGCCGAAACGGTGGCTGCAATTGCAGATATGATTCAACAATATCCGGATGCCGACGAAACTGCTCTTTATGAACACCTTTACCCTGCAGATAAAAATGAAGATGAAGAATTCTAAGAGGCGCCCGCCTGTCTTCGCATACAATAAAAACCCCCGGTGCTGCCGGAAAAGCTTTCTCACAGCTTTTTTCCGGCAGCATCGGGGTTAAACTTTACTTCATATAACTTGCAATTAATTCCCAGATTTCAGGACCGCTTTCCCAGCCGATGCTCCAACTGGACACACCCGCCAGATCATATTCCTGAATCATTTCCATACGTGCTTTGATAGATGTTTCATCCTCAAGCCATATCTGATACCGCCGTCCATCGACTTCGGACGTATATTCACCGTAATTCTGGCCCGTTTCTTCATCATAAACCGGCGTTACATTATGACTCTCCAGATAACCTCTGGCCTCCTTCATACCCGAGTTGAAGGATTCCACCAAACCATTGCTGTCTGTCGCCCAGACACGGGTAAAGAGCGGAATACCGTTAATCACTTTTCTGCCGGAACCATCGACAGCATATCTTCGATACCCTGACGGACAAATCCCATAGAAGCTACCGAACCCGCCACCTCAGAGGTACTGTGATGTTCATCATAGCCCATAATCACGACGTAGTCTGCAAAAATTCCCTCTTCTTTATGGTTGTAATGCATCCAGTACATCGGAACATAGTTATCAATAGAGAATACAACTTTCTTTTCGCGGCACAAATCGGACAATTCGCGGACAAACTGAATATAGTTATCTGCACCGGATTCACCGATCATCTCGAAATCCAGGTTAATGCCATCAACATCATAGCTGTCGATATATTTTCCCAACTGTTCCAGAACATGTTCCCGCTTCTGTCTGGAGCTGAGAATCTCATCGGTCATCTCACCATCAAAATTCGTAAATTCATTGGAAAACATGGCCCAGACTTCCACACCGGCCTGATGGGCTTTTTTCACATAATCGGCGCTTCAAGGGTAATCAGATCCCCGTCTGTATTCTGGAAATAGAACCATCTCGGGCTGATCGTATTAATCCCCGGCGTTTCTTTCAGAATCTGCTCCAGTTCCTCATTGGCGGATTCACTGTAAACACCATGCCATGCCATGTTAATCTTATAATTTTTAGAAATACTCGTGAACTCCGGCTCTGTAAAATCCGGTTCTTCCAGCGTTACCGTGGACGGCTCTTCCAGATATTTATTCAAAACCCAGCCGTTATATCCGTCTTCGGTAACCACCTGTGCCCATTCATCACCGCTGCCGTCGTCCAGTACATAGAGCTGTTCGCCCTTTTCCAGCTTCCGGAAAACAGGACTTTTAATACCGCCCTGATAGCGGATCGTCGCTTTCTTTCCACTGACCGTTGTCATATCGGCTTCACCCCATACGGTGCGGATAACGACCCTGTTTGGATCCGTAAATACGTCACAATCCATCTTTGTGTTTTCTTTCAGGAAATCCAGAGAAATATACAGCATACCGTCTCTGGAAATGACTACCGGGATATCGCTGGATTCACTGGAATCTCCAATCCGGTAGCTGGTGGAATCCGGTGTATACTCTGCCATTCCTTCCGGCGTCGCATACAAAATAACATTTTCATCTGCCTGCCAGTAAATTCTGGAATTAAATTTTTTGTTTGCTGTGTTTGCATCCATATAGACATTGCCCTGACCATCATCAATCGCCGCAACGTCCATCATTTCATTATTCAGTGTAATCGTATATTCCCCTTCACCGATGCCATATGTCGTATTATAATCTACCACATCTGTTTCAGACCTCAATTCATCGATTAGATCACATCCACTAAGAACACTGAGGAGGCATACAGAAATAATGAACATTCCCATAAATCTTCTTATCTTATTCATGTGCTTTAACCTGACCTTCCTTTTGGTTTTTTTTTATTTCACGGGTAAATAATCTGCCCTGGTCTCTCATGTTTTCTTTTCCCACATCGACAGGCTCCTATGCAGACTATATAAGAATTATACTACATCGGAGCCCATCAGGCAAATGTTAATGGAAATCTTACCCACTTTCAATGAGATGCAGCCTCATAATATGTAATGATATCCCACATTTGACATATAATAAGATTATCTAAATATAATGCTGCCACGCAGAATTAATTATAAAATTCATATAACAGGGAAAAATATCGGAAATGAATTCAGAGGTCAGGCACATTACTTCAGAAACCTTATATATTTATTATAACAGAATCGAAAAAAAAGCAGCAATTTTAATGCTTCGACAAAATCTTTCTTAAAATTTTATATTTTAATCTCTTTACAGTTTCTGCTGCTGTAGGTATACTGTAGGTAACCTCAATCCACCTTAAAGGAGTGATTTCTATGAAGATTGAGAGACTTAATGAAAACCAGATTCGTTGTACATTAAACAAAGAAGATTTGGTAAATCGTGAAATCAAATTAAGCGAACTCGCTTATGGTTCTGATAAAGCAAAACGTCTTTTCCGGGATATGATGACTCAGGCCTCTACGGAAGTCGGCTTTGAAGCCAATGACATCCCCTGGTGATTGAAGCCATTCCTGTTTCCAGTGAATGTATTATACTGATCGTAACCAAGGTTGAAGATCCTGAAGAGCTGGATACCCGTTTTTCTAAATTTTCTCCGACAAATATATCCCTCGATGATGATGACCTGGAAGACGGAAAGCCTTCTCCTGCCGAATACCGGAGTGCCGCGGATATTTTAGATTTATTCAAAAAAGATCAGCGAAGAATTGATTGAAAAAGAAATTTCACCGGAAGCGTCCGTGGAATCACAGCCATCCGACAGCGGAGACGGAGAACTTCCAAACACCGCCGCATCGGCTGTAAATCTGACAAAGATTTTCCTTTTCCATCGTCTGGAAGATGTCTGCCGCTTTGCCCGGGTCATTCAAAATCGCTATAACAGCCGTAATACCCTGTATAAAACCCGAAAACCGGCGATTTTTATCTGGTGATTACGAAGGGACGGGCGACACCGGTCCTCTATAATAAGATTTGCAACATCGCTGTAGAATACGGTGAGTATGTACCATCCGGTGCCGCATCCATTGCTTATTATAACGAACATTTCACGATGATGATTAACAACAGAGCCGTTCAGAAACTGGCGAATCTGTAACATTTTTTCTGAACAACCAAAGACGCCTTTGAAAGCGTTTCGAATTTACAGGATTTCCTGTATAAAAGGAATCCTGCTTCGCGGGATTCTCCGCCTGCGGCGGTCGCTTCAGCGACACAACTCTCTCTTCTGCCGCAGTGCGATCCTCGCGGAGCGTTTTTTATTGTATAGGAATTTCTATACAATAAAAAACAGCGGGACCATTCCCGCTGTTTTCTATTTCATCTATCCTATTTATCATTCTTTTCAAGGAATTTATTAATTTCTGAAACTAATGCTTCGGGTCAATACCGTGAACCATAGCAGCCTCTGCAATTGTTTCTCCCTGAGAAGACGGACAACCCAGACAATGCATACCGATGCTCATTAAAATCGGTGCTACGCCTGCATCAATTCTTAATAAATCGCCAATCATAGTATCTTTTGTTACCTGTGCCATTTTCAAAGCCCTCCTTTTGAAATTTAATTACTGCTTATTATAATACATTCCTACACCTTGGCAAGCCTCAGCACCCCTGAAACTGCCCTTCCATAAATTATCTCCATATTTCATGATTTTTATACTTGTCTTATTA
>VOFD01001549.1_pt1 | contig 11596 bp, 9 predicted proteins | sample 5384101 | NCBI WGS metagenome assembly VOFD01 (sample SAMN12384723, study PRJNA508395) | human gut metagenome | isolation source: healthy gut C | host: Homo sapiens
TTATCTTTATGCGTAGTCCGCGTTTTGTCCGCTATAAGATTGGCTTTTTCCGTTTGGGATGGTCACGAGCTATATTTGGACGTTTGAATGGGATCGGATGGCCGGTTGCCTTTCAAATGGGAATGGAGACAGCCTCCTTTAGTCTAAGTGCGATCATGATCGGTTGGCTGGGTACTATCGCTCTGGCTTCCCATCAGGTTATGCTGGCTATTTCGCAGTTTACATTTATGATGTATTACGGTATGGGTGCCGCTGTGGCTGTTCGTGTCAGTAACTTCAAAGGTCAGAATGACATCATCAATGTACGTCGTTCCGCCTATGCCGGTTTCCATCTGATGATGGCATTGGGCGGCGTGTGGTCTTTCATTGTTTTTCTTTGTCGTAACTATCTAGGAGGTTGGTTTACCGACAGTCCTGAGGTGGCGGCTATGGTAACTTCTCTCATTTTTCCTTTCCTCGTTTATCAGTTTGGCGACGGACTGCAGATTACTTTTGCCAACGCTTTGCGTGGCATTTCGGATGTAAAACTGATGATGCTGATTGCCTTTGTCGCTTACTTTATCATCTCACTTCCCGTAGGTTATTTCTGCGGCTTCGTAATGGGCTGGGGGGTGGTAGGTGTATGGATGGCGTTCCCTTTTGGAATGACAAGTGCAGGGCTGATGCTTTGGTGGCGTTTCCACTACATGACGAAACTCCCCGAACCCCATCCCAAAACCTGATACTAAATACTTGATACTTAAAACTTAATACTTAACCCCAATGGCTTCCTTCCGTTTTACAAAGTTGAAAATAACCGCCGGTTACACTTTGTTGCTGGCGATCCTCCTTTTCTCGCTGGTGTTTGTACATCGTGAGATGGAAGCATTGTCGGCCGCCGACGATCAACAGAATTTAAGAACAGACAGTCTGTTGACCCTTCTCCATGAGAAAGATCAAAAACACGATTCAGATGTTGCGGGTGCTAAGTGAAGCAAACGACAGTCTTCTTCTCTGCTTCGGAAATCGAAGAAATCATTTCCGAACAGGATTCTGTGATTACCCAGCAACGGGTACAACATCGGGTCATCACCAAACGTGACTCGTTAATCACTACTCCTAAAAAGAAGGGATTCTTCAAACGACTCGCCGAAGTGTTTTCCCCTTCTAAACAAGACAGTGCCGTATTAGTAAATACATCGTTGGAAGTCGCTACCGATACCATTCTTCAACCGACCACTTCCAAAGATTCTCTTCAGCAGAAAATCCGCATGGCTACCGAAGAAAAACGACTGCAACGGAGGAAAACAATCCGGCGTACCAGTACAAAGTATCAGCGGATGAATACGCAGTTGACGGCACGGATGGATAGCCTGATTAAACAATATGAGGAAGAAATGACCTTGCGTGCCCGTCAGGATGCCGAACTTCAGCAGGAAGTGAGGATGCGGTCGGCACGTATCATCGGCGGTATCGCGGTTGGTGCCGTACTATTATCTGCTTTTTTCCTGATATTGATTATGCGGGATATTTCCCGTAGCAACCGTTACCGCCGGCAATTGGAGGTAGCGAATAAACGGGCGGAAGATTTGCTTGTTGCCCGCGAGAAATTAATGCTTGCCATTACCCATGATTTTAAAGCTCCGTTAGGCTCAATTATGGGATATACCGAGCTTCTGTCCCGGTTGACAGAAGATGAACGGCAACGATTCTATCTCGACAATATGAAAAGTTCTTCGGAACATTTATTGAAGTTAGTCAGTGACTTGCTCGATTTCCACCGGCTTGATCTCAATAAAGCGGAAGTGAATCGTGTAACCTTTAACCCCTCCCAGCTATTTGATGAAATTTATGTCAGTTTCGAACCTCTGACTGCTGCCAAAGGATTAGCCTTGCAATGTCACGTCGCTTCGGAACTGAACAGAGGATATATTAGCGATCCTTTGCGACTTCGGCAAATTGTGAATAACCTTTTGTCCAATGCTGTAAAATTTACTCAAAAGGCGAGATTAGCCTGACAGCCGGTTATGATTCTTCAAAGTTAACCATTGCTATAGCCGATACAGGAAAAGGAATGGCATCAGAAGATCGTGAACGTATTTTCAGGAGTTCACACGTCTTTCCGGTGCACAGGGGGAAGAAGGATTCGGACTCGGACTGTCTATTGTGAAGAAGCTGGTAACCTTGCTTGAGGGAACAATCGACGTGCAGAGTACATTGGGTGAGGGAAGCTGTTTTACGGTCGTTCTGCCTCTGTATCCGGTAGGTAAATCCCTTGCGGAGAGTGAATCTCCGGAAAGTGAATCATCGGAGAACGAAAGTCCATACGCTCCCAAACAGTCGGCTGGCATTCCTCCCATGAAAGTCATTCGTGTGCTCTTGATTGATGACGATAAGATTCAGCTGAATCTGACTGCTGCCATGTTGAAACAGCATGGTATTGATGCAGTGTGCTGTGAACAGCTGGAACAGTTGATTGAGCAACTTCGCTCTTCCGTCTTCGATGTATTGCTGACAGATATACAAATGCCTGCCATTAACGGGTTTGATCTGGTAAAACTATTACGGGCTTCTAATATTCCACAAGCAAAAACAATCCCTGTTATTGCTGTGACTGCCCGTAGTGAGATGGATAAAGCCGCTTTACATGAATATGGTTTTGCCGGTTGTTTGCATAAACCGTTTACAGTAAAGGAATTGTTGCTAACAGTAAATGAAGGTCAACTTTCGGCCGATGAAGCGCATATTACAGAAGATATGGGAACTGTCGGGATCAACTTTTCTGCACTTACTGCTTATTCTGAAGATGATCCGGAAGCAGCATACTCCATCATTCATACTTTTATTGAAGAGACAGGTAGGAATATCGAACGGATGCAACAAGTATTGAACGATAAAGAAGTGGATGGGATAGCTGCCATGGCGCATAAACTTCTCCCTCTCTTCACAATGATCGGAGCGGAGGAAACCATCGCTCCGCTAAAATGGTTGGAGGCTTGTCGTGGAGAAGAATTCTCGGAAAAAATAGAAGAAATAACATTTAATACATTAGAAGCTGTCCGTAAAATAATTAGTGAAGCGGAGCTTTATTGGGAGACAATGAAGAAGCCCCAATAAGCTGGTTTCTCCTACTCCTTAGCTACTATTTATATCTTTCTTACTATTACCCAAACCTTTTTTCAAAATAATTTGTTTACTTTGTGTCACCTTATTTACACTGACACATTTTACATGAAACGAAAATGGATACGTTGGGTAAGCTGGATACTGCTTACTCCTATAATACTCTTTGTAATACTGATGGTATTACTTTATATTCCTCCCGTACAAAATCTTTTACGCCGGGAAGTGACCGCATACGCTTCTAAAGCAACCGGCATGCAGATTCAGGTGGAGCGGATAGACCTTCGTTTCCCACTTAATCTGTTGGTACGTGGCGTGGAGGTCATTCAACAGCCGGACACCCTTTTGTCTTTAGAAAGCCTCAATGTCCGTGTACAGGCATGGCCGTTGATAAAAGGAAAAGTTGAAGTGGATGAAGTGACTTTGAGCCGGGTAGCCGTTAATTCAGCCGATTTGATGGAGGGAATGAAGATTAAAGGCGTTTTGGGACGTTTCTTCCTGCAAAGTCATGGCGTCGATCTGTCTAATGAAGTAGCGGTAATCAATCAGGTCGAACTATCCGACACTCACGTGCAGCTACTGATGAATGATACCACAACTACGCCCAAAGATACCGCAGCTTCTGCTCCGATCAACTGGAAAGTAGCTCTTCATCAGTTGAAATTGAAAAATGTATCGTTCAGTATGCAGCTTCCTGCTGATTCCATGCGTATGGCGGCCCATATTGGAGAAGCAGCCATCGATGATGCTCAAGCGGATTTGAAGAATCAGTACTACGACTTGAAGAAGTTCTTATTATCGGGAACCTCCGCCAGCTATGATACCGGAACTGCTCAACCGGCAGAGGGCTTCGATGCTTCTCATATTGCCGTCCGGGATATTCGCATCGCTCTGGATTCCTTGCTGTATAAAGGGAGGGATATGAACGCAGTCATTCGTGAATTTACCATGAACGAACGTTCCGGATTGAGCGTCACTTCCCTGACGGGTAGAGCCTACTCCAATGATTCTGTTATCTGTGTTCCCGGTTTGAAACTGAACACTCCCCATTCTGAAATCGATTTATCTGCCCATACCTATTGGGAACTGGTCAATATCCCCACTACGGGACGCTTATCCGCCCGTCTCAATGCCTATATCGGCAAAGAAGACGTCATGCTATTTGCCGGTGGTCTGCCTGAAAGCTTCAAAGAAGCCTATCCCTTCCGCCCGCTCGTCATCCGTGCCGGCACGGACGGCAATCTGAAAGAAATGCAGATTTCCCGTTTCACGGTAGATCTGCCGGGTGCTTTTTGCATTGGAGGGTGGTGGTCTTCTGGAAAACCTTGCTGACAGCCTCACACGCACCGGAACCATCGGCTTGAAAATGACCACTCAAAACCTGAACTTCCTGACCGCTCTGTCGGGAGAAGCCCCTAATGGCACGCTTGTTATTCCTGACAGTATGAATCTGGTGGCGAAAGTAGATATCAAAGGTCCTGAATATAAAGCAAATCTCCGTTTGAAAGAAGGACAAGGAGCTATGGACGTGAATGCAGCCTTAAATACCGCTACCGAAGTCTATAAGGCTGATCTGAAAATAGACAATCTGCAACTTCACAGTTTCCTCCCGAAAGACTCTATCTATGAACTTTCTCTTTCGGCTGCGGCTAATGGTCGTGGATTAGATGTCATGTCCTACCATTCATTTGCCAAATTGAATCTTGCATTAGATCAACTTCATTATGCTAAATACCATCTTTCCGATCTTGATCTGACGGGAGAACTTAAAGGCGCCTTGGTCACTGCACATCTGGCAAGTGATAATGCCTTTATTGAAAATGACAACGGATGCTGAATACAATCTGGCACACAGTTACCCCGACGGTAAAATAACGATTGATGTTACTCAACTGGATTTGCATGAACTGGGAATTATGCCGCAGTCAATGAAGCGTCCGCTTGCTTTCAATTTTTTGGCAGAGGCTCGTCAGAACCGCGTATTCACCCATTTAATCTCCGGTGATATGAAACTCGACTTGAGCGCACGCTCCGGTGTTAATCCTTTAATTCGCCAATCTACTCATTTTGTGGATGTATTGATGAAGCAGATTGATGAGAAAGCCTTGAATCACGCTGAATTACGCAAAGCATTGCCAACTGCTATTTTCTCTTTCTCCGCAGGACAAAGAGAACCCTTTGGCATATTTCCGGCTACCAAGAAGATAGCTTACCATGACGCTTCAGTGAAATTCGGAACGGCTCCCAACTGGGGAATCAATGGAAAGGCCGCTGTCCATGCCTTGAAAGTAGATACTTTGCAATTGGATACCATCTTCTTTACCGTCAAACAAGATACCACACTCATGAAATTGCGTGCCGGCGTTATTAACGGACCGAAGAATCCGCAATTCTCTTTTTCTACTACACTGACGGGAGAGATTCGTGACCGGGATGCAGAACTGTTGGTAGACTTTAAGAATGGAAAAGGAGAAACAGGAGTATTACTCGGTGTCAATGCACGTCCCTTGTTTGAGGGCAAAGGAAAAGGCGATGGACTGGCTTTCACCTTGATTCCGGAAGAACCGATTATAGCCTTCCAAAAATTCCACTTTAATGAAAATCACAACTGGATTTATGTGCATAAGAATATGCGTGTATACGCTAATGTAGATATGTGGGATGATGAAGGAATGGGATTCCGTGTACATTCGGTGCGGGGAGATACTGTTTCTTTACAGAATATTGATGTCGAAATCCGAAGAATCAGTTTGGCTGATTTGAGCAGTGTACTTCCTTACTTCCCGGAAATAACCGGTTTATTCTCTGCGGAAGCGCACTATGTACAAACCGAAAAGGATCTTCAGCTTTCGGTTGAAGCGGCTATTGATGAATTGACTTATGAACGTCAACGCATTGGTGACGTGACAGTGGGAGCTACTTGGTTACCGGGAGAACAGGGGAAACAATATCTTAACGCCTATCTGAATCATGACAAAGTGGAAGTGATGGTGGCGGATGGTAAGCTGGTTCCAACCCGGACAGGAAAAGACAGTCTGGAAGTAAACGCTACTCTGGAGCATTTCCCGCTACGTGTAGCTAACGTATTTATTCCTGATAAAATGGCTACGCTGGCCGGTGATATGGATGGTAATCTGAACATTACGGGTAGCACCGAACAGCCTTTGATTAATGGCGAACTGGTGCTGGATAGCGTTTCTGTCCTTTCTCAACAGTATGGTGCTAATTTCAGGTTCGACAACCGTCCGGTACTGATAAAGAATAATCGGTTGGAATTTGATAAATTCGCTATCTATACAACAGGAAAAACTCCATTTACGATTGACGGTTATGTTGATTTTCAGGGATATGTCCCGACCGATGGCAAATCTGAATCTGCTGGCGCAGAACTATACGCTTCTGGATGCCAAACGCACTCGTGAGAGTCTGGTCTACGGAAAGTCTTTGCCGATTTCCGGGCAACAGTGAAAGGGCCGTTGGATGGATTGAACATGCGTGGAAACATGAGCCTGTTGGGTAATACAGACGTTTCCTATATCTTGACCGACTCACCGTTGACGGTACAGGATCGTTTGGGAAGTCTGGTAACCTTTACTTCGTTTAGCGACACCACTACGGTTGTTCAACAAGAAGTGCCGACAGTTTCTTTAGGCGGTCTGGACATGGTTATGATGGTTCATATTGATCCTTCCGTCCGTTTGAAAGTCGATTTGGATGCAAGCAATGACAATCGTGTCGAACTGGAGGGAGGAGGTGACCTCTCTATGAAATATACTCCGCAAGGTGATCTGACATTGACCGGACGTTATACCTTGAGCGGTGGTTTGATGAAATATGCTTTGCCGGTGATTGCAGCCAAAGAGTTTGCCATAGATAACGGCAGTTACGTAGAATGGACAGGCAATCCGATGGACCCGATGTTGAACTTTAAGGCGACCGACCGTATCCGCGCTTCCGTATCCGAAGGAGAGAACGGCGGAACGCGTTCGGTTAATTTCGATGTATCCATTGTCGTCAAGAACCGGTTGGATAATCTTTCCCTTGCATTTGATGTATCTGCTCCCGAAGATGCAACCATACAAAACGAGTTGACAGCCATGGGGGCGGAAGAGAGAGGTAAACAAGCTCTCTATATTATGGTTATGAAAACCTATCTTGGCACCGGACCGATTGGTGGCGGAGGTGGTGGATTGGGAAAACTGAATATGGGTTCTGCCCTGAACTCCGTACTGAGCAGTCAGATAAATTCACTGATGGGTAACCTGAAGAATGCAAGCGTCTCGGTGGGTGTCGAAGATCACGATTTGTCGGATACGGGTGGTAAGCGTACGGATTACAGTTTCCGTTATTCGCAGCGCCTCTTCAATAACCGCTTCCAGATTGTAATCGGTGGTAAGGTATCGACGGGCGAAAATGCGACGAATGATGCCGAATCCTTCATTGATAACATCTCTTTGGAATATCGTTTGGATAGAACCGGAACCCGTTATGTCCGTCTGTTTTACGATAAAAATTACGAGAGTGTACTCGAAGGCGAGATTACGGAAACCGGAGTCGGTCTGGTACTTCGCAAGAAACTGGACAAACTCAGTGAACTGTTCATCTTTAAGAAAAAGAAGTAAGCATGAAAGGGATATATAATAACATATTAGCAAGTTGTCTGATTGGTATCATTTTGTTTTCGGGCTGTTCGGTGACAAAACACCTGCCCTGAAGGGAGGTACTCTATACAGGAGGAAAAACGGTAGTAGAGAATAAGTCGGCAACACCGGTAGGAGAGACGGCTTTAACAGAGATTGATGCGGCTCTTGACAAAACTCCCAGTACAAAGATGTTAGGAGGCTTCTGCCTATTCCTTTTAAAATGTGGATGTATAACGACTTTGTGAAATATAAAAAGGATTTGGAAAGTGGATGTTCAACCGTTTTGCTGCCAATCCTCCGGTTTTTATTTCTACTGTCAATCCGGAAGTGCGTATCAAGGTGGCTACCAATCTGTTCCGTGATTATGGCTATTTTAATGGAAAAGTGACTTATGAAACATTGGTCGATAAGAAAGACAGCCTGAAAGCAAGTATTCTTTATACGGTAGACATGAAGAATCCTTATTTTATAGATACGGTTTATTATCAGCGTTTCACTCCCCAAACGTTGCGCATTATGGAACGGGGACGTCGAATGTCTTATATAAGTCCCGGCGAGCAGTTTAACGTGGTCGATCTGGATGAAGAACGTACCCGTATCAGTACGTTGTTGCGTAACCGGGGATACTTCTATTTCCGTCCCGACTATATGACCTATCAGGCGGATACCACCTTGGTTCCCGGCGGACATATCAGTCTTCGTCTGATTCCTGTGTCGGGATTGCCTGCTGCTGCGCAGCGTCCTTACTATGTAGGAGATGCTTCCGTCTATTTATTTGGGAAAAATGGAGAAATGCCGAATGATAGCATGATGTACAAGAATCTGAATATCCATTTCTATAATAAATTGCAGGTTCGTCCGAATATGCTTTATCGGCGGATGAACTATCAGCAATTTGTGCGGAATACACAGATGCGTGCTTCCAACCGCACCCGGCTTTACAGTCAGTATCGACAGGAGCAGGTGCAGGAGAAACTTAGCCAGTTGGGAATCTTCAGTTATCTGGATTTGCAATATGCTCCGAAAGATACGACAGCCGTTTGTGATACATTGAACGTAACCATGCAAGCTACTTTTGCCAAGCCGCTGGATGCCGAGCTGGAATTGAATGTCGTAACCAAAAGTAACGACCAGACCGGTCCGGGAGCCTCATTCGGCGTAACCCGGAACAATGTGTTCGGAGGTGGAGAAAGCTGGAACGTGAAGCTGAAAGGCTCTTATGAATGGCAAACCGGCGGAGGAGAAAAGAGTTCTCTGATGAATAGCTGGGAGATGGGAGTTTCTACCTCTCTGACTTTCCCACGGGTGGTTTTCCCGCATTTGGGAAAACGGGAGTTCGACTTTCCGGCAACAACGACTTTCCGCTGTACGTCGACCAGTTGAACCGCGCCAGATATTACAAATTGCTATCCATTCGGTGGAAATGCTACCTACGATTTCCAGCCGACACGTACAAGCCGTCATAGTATTACTCCTTTCAAGTTGACATTCAATGTCCTGCAACATCAATCGGACGAATTTATCGCAATAGCCGAAGCTAATCCGGCCTTATATATCAGTTTGAAAGACCAGTTTATTCCTGCCATGGAATATACTTATACGTATGATAACGCTTCCGCGCGGAGTATAAAGAATCCGATTTGGTGGCAATCCACCAGTTACTTCTGCCGGAAACTTGACCTCAGTGATCTATCGTGCTTTCGGTCAGCCTTTTAATAAAGAAAATAAGCGATTGCTGAATGTTCCTTTTTGCACAATTCGTGAAGTTGAATACGGAATTCCGTCATTTATGGAATATTGACAAGAATAATAAGATTGCCTCCCGTGTGGCCTTGGGAGCTCTTTTCTCTTACGGTAATGCAACGATAGCTCCTTACAGCGAACAGTTCTATGTAGGCGGTGCTAACAGTATTCGTGCCTTCACGGTGCGTAGCATAGGACCGGGTGGCTACCATCCGTCGGAAAGCCGCTATTCTTACCTCGATCAGACGGGTACTTTCCGCTTCGAGGCAAATGTAGAATATCGTTTCCGTATCTATAAGAGTATCTGGGGAGCCACTTTCCTAGATGCGGGAAATGTCTGGCTGATGCGTAAAGATGAGGCTCGTCCGGACTCACAACTCGAACTGAAAACTTTCCCGAAACAAATCGCCTTGGGTACAGGTGTCGGTTTCCGTTATGATATGGATATTCTTGTGTTCCGTCTCGATTTCGGTGTACCTTTGCATCTGCCTTACGATACGGATAGAAGTGGGTATTACAATGTTACCGGAATCCTTTATGAAGAATTTGGGAATACATTTTGCTATCGGTTATCCCTTCTAATGAATGATTTTTGTATGATTTTGGTGAATAATGATTGATATTTGTCCTGTTGGATTCAACTATTTTTGTAATTTTGCAACGAAATCTGATGCCATTGACATCACTAACCTTTTAATATTACACAATTTATGAAACCAACTTTATTCTTATTGGCAGCCGGTATGGGCAGCCGCTATGGAGGCTTGAAACAATTGGACGGACTGGGTCCGAATGGCGAAACTATTATGGACTACTCAATTTATGACGCCATTAACGCAGGATTTGGTAAGCTTGTATTTGTAATCCGCAAAGATTTTGAGCAGGATTTCCGTGAGAAAATTATTTCCAAATATGAAGGTCATATTCCCTTGCGAGCTTGTATTTCAGTCTATCAACGATCTTCCGGAAGGATCTTTACTTGTCCGGCAGACCGTACAAAACCCTGGGGTACTAACCATGCAGTAATGATGGGTGCTGATGTGATTAAAGAACCGTTTGCCGTGATAAACTGTGATGACTTCTATGGTCGCGATTCTTTCCAGGTAATGGGTAAATTCCTTTCAGCTCTTCCTGAAAATTCAGAGAACGTTTATTCGATGGTAGGTTTCCGTGTAGGAAATACATTGAGCGAAAGCGGTACGGTATCTCGTGGTATCTGTAGTACAGATGCTAAAGGCTTGTTGACATCTGTAGTAGAACGTACGAAGATTCAACGTCTTGGACGGTGAAGTGAAATATATCGGTGATGATGGCGAATGGACTGCTACTCCTGACACGACTCCGGTAAGTATGAACTTCTGGGGCTTCACTCCTGATTACTTCGCTTACAGCGAGGAGTTTTTCAAGACTTTCCTTAGCGATCCGAAGAACATGGAGAACCTGAAGAGCGAATTCTTTATCCCGTTGATGGTGGATAAATTGATTAACGACGGAACTGCAACTGTAGAAGTACTGGATACTACCAGCAAATGGTTTGGTGTTACTTATCCGGAAGATCGTCAGAGCGTAGTAGACAAGATTCAGGCATTGGTAGATGCCGGCGAATATCCTGCTAAGTTGTTCTAAAGAAGATACATAGGTAAAGATAGAGGCAGTCATTCAATCAGAATGACTGCTTTTTTGTTTTTCATAACGTATAATACTGCCCTTTATCCAATAATTATTCATTATCTTTGCAATCCAAAATCTTATAAATCAGAGGCAGACGTGATTTCAGTAGAAGGATTATCAGTAGAATTTAATGCGACGCCGCTTTTTGAGGACGTCAGCTATGTAATTAATAAGAAAGATCGCATTGCGTTGGTCGGCAAGAATGGTGCCGGCAAATCAACCATGCTGAAAATATTAGCCGGCTTGCAGTCGCCGACACATGGCATTGTAGCCACTCCGAAAGATGTAACCATCGGATATTTGCCGCAGGTCATGATTCTTTCCGACAACCGGACGGTGATGGGAGAGGCGGAACTGGCATTCGAACATATTTTTGAACTTCAGGCGAGGTTGGAACGGATGAATCAGAACTAGCCGAACGGACAGACTACGATTCG
>VOFD01002428.1_pt1 | contig 11588 bp, 8 predicted proteins | sample 5384101 | NCBI WGS metagenome assembly VOFD01 (sample SAMN12384723, study PRJNA508395) | human gut metagenome | isolation source: healthy gut C | host: Homo sapiens
GTAGGCAACTACACTTGCTCCAATAGATAATAAAAATGAAATGAGAAGATCCATTGGGTCACCTCCTTCCTGCCGGAAAGAGTCAACAGCACAATCAGTATATCACATCTATTGAAATATGTCGATATACTTTGACACTCATTTACAAACAGAACACCCCGAAGAACTTAATCTTCGGGGTGTTTTATGTTTTACCGTAAGAATTTTTGCAGTCGCATACTCGGGCAAAATATGATATAAACGATTCAAACTATCTTCCCGACCGCACCTAACAGCTATTAACTTTTCACTCCTCACTTCCAACGGTATCCGTTGGTTCGGTTGATTTGACTTTTTTCTGATAGGTGTCAATACTAAAAATGCCGAGATTTTGTTTCCATTTCAGGATTCGCTTTACAGATGCGTCAACCTGAGCTTCGGGAATTTCACCGTTTTGAACAGCCTCAAGAACTGCGGGATATTGGGTATTGCAGATGAACAACAGAGCAAATCGTTACCGCATTTTGCCGCTGTGACTGCCGCCGCTTCATCCCCCGTAAAATCCGTGATTGCGTCCATGATAAGTTCATCGGTCATAATTACACCGTCAAATTTGAATTCATTTCTGAGAATATCATGCACCTTTTGTGAAAGTGACGCATGATATTCGCTGTCCATGCAATTAACTATGTTGTGTGAAACAAGAATACAGTCGGCACCGGACTCAATTCCCTGATAAAACGGTTTAAAATCTGTATTTTCAAATTCCGAATAGTCACGGTCATCGTATGCAATTCCCGTGTGTGTGTCGCTGTTATTGCCGTAACCGGGAAAATGCTTCAGAACCGTGCCGAGCTTTTTTGATTTGCTTGTTTCAACAACGGTTCGCACATATCTGTTTTCCATATCAACATCCGAGCTGAAAGAACGGTCATACATAAAGCCGTATTCATCCGAGGTCATATCGCACACGGGAGCCAGATTCACATTGATTCCGAGTGAAAGGAGCAAATCCGCTTTTTCTTCTGCATCCTGCTTGACAGCATCCCAACCGCCGTCTGCATAAGTATCTTTTGGAGAAAGAAACGGAGTTTCACGGAGGTTTGGGTTACTGCTGACACGCACAACCGTTCCGCCCCTCCTCATCAACGCCGATTAAAAGCGGAATATCCGCCTCGTTCTGATAGCTGTGAATATCGTCAACAACTTCATCTTTGGTTTTACCGTCAAAATCTCTGCCAAGCAGGATGTAACCGCCGATATTGTACTCGCTGACCTGTTGCACAGCGTCTTCATCGGGACAGCGTACAAAAAACATCTGCCCCACCTTTTCTTCAAGCGTCATATCAGATATGAATTTATCAAGCTTTCGGTCATTAATTTCTTCGGCTGACATTGTTGTCGGCTGAACAGTCGTCTGCTCTGCAGGCTGTGATTTTTCGGACTGACTGCTGTTTTCGGCACAAGCCGTCATTACAAAAAACCATACATAATGTAAGCAAAGCAGATGAAGTTATTTTTAATTTTCTGTTAAATATTTTCATAAACGCCTTATGCTTTCTGCATTTTAGTCTGCGCACTGCTTGTGACATATACAAGGCACCTTACCGTTACACCGTTTGCCGTGGTACATGATACTGTGGTTTTGCCCGTTTTGTTGGCTGTAATTTTTCCGCTGTTTTCATCAACAGACGCAACAGTCGGATCTGTTGACGAATAGGTTGTTGAACAGGTCGCCTCACCGTCTGCTACAGAAAGATTCAGCAAGCTTGAATTACCCTCTGAAAGTGAAATTTTATTTTTGCCAAAGCTAACCGCCATTGCAAGAAACTTTACATTCACATTCACATTTTTTGTTTTTCCGTCAGAGGTCGAAATCGTGATAACCGTATCGCCTATGCCCGTGGCAACAATATTGCCGTTTTCATCAACAGAGGCAACTGACGGGTTACTGCTTGAATAGCTGACTTCTATATCTCCCCTCAACTCCGTAATTTCGCTGTTAAGGGTGTAACTTTCAAAAAGTCCCATAGAAATGTCACTTTTCGGCAAAACAAGTTCAGACTTGCTCTGTACTGTTTCGTTAAGCTTTTTCGGCAACGATGGGACCGTATATCTTCATATTGGCATATGCAAGAGGGTGAATCCCATCGCCTTTTTTGGTTGTTGCATTATATCTAAAATACTGTGTTGTAATTTCCTCATTATCACCGGTAAGCTCTGTTTCTTCCGAAAGGTCAACATAGGGAATTTCCCACTTATCAAGTATATTTTTCATTAAAGACCAATACTGTGACTGTTTTATTCTTGTTGAGCAATTGTGACAGAGTACGAACAGCTTAATTGAGTCTTTATAATTCTTGTCAAGAAAATAACAAATACTTTCCAACGCACCTGCTGTGGTGTATTCATTGTATTTTTCCCGATTTATTATTTATATCGGTCATTGCACCCATTTCAACATTTTTGAACAGGTCATTAAAACCGCCGTCAAGCAGAATAACATCGTAACTGCCTTTCATTTCACGGACACGCTCAAGGATACTTCTGTGGTCTGTGCCGATAAAATCCTTTCTTATTGCAAGAGTTGTGCCGGGAGTGGCCTTGTTGGTCATTGTCATATTATATTTTTCGGCAACATAATTGCAGAAAGAATATGTTGAATTTCCCATTGTGTCCGTACCCGAACCGTAGGCAACGCTGTCGCCGTCACAATACATAGTTCTGCCCGAAAGGTAGTCGGGAGCAGAATACATAGCCTTTGCACACGGAAAAAGCTGTGCGTAAAATTCGTTGCCGACAGCCTGCAAAATAAGACTAACATCGTTTTCTGTGATTTTGCCGTCATCGTCAACATCGGCAGCCGTCAGTTCTTCCTCGGTCGGAACAGTGTCGATAAGGCTTTTGGCAAGCTTTGCATCAGCTGCCTCAACAGTTCCGTTGTTATCAACATCGCCGTAAATCACATTGCCCGACGAAACAAAGTTTAGCGAATTATCATTGCAATATTTTTCTGCGACAGTCCCCGAATAGCCTTCAAGAGTGAACGATGAATCGGTTGAATACTGCTGAGTGCTTATTGTCTGCTTACTGTAGGTGTCAAAAACGCCCTTTTGGGTTGAACAGCTTACCGCAAACGAATCATCGCAAATCTGCGTTACGGACATTGGAATGCTCACGGATTTAAGCTTTTACAATTCATAAACGCACCGTAGCCTACAGTTTTTAAACCAAAATTCAGGTTGATTTTTTCAAGGCTTTCACAACCGTAAAAAGCCCACCATTTGATGCTTCTTACTGTGTTGGGAATTGTCACTTCCTTGATTTTGCCTGAATAAAATGCCGTCCTGCCAATTGAGGTTACAGGCTTTGAATCAATGCTGTCGGGAACAGTCACAACTGCATTCTTGCCCGTATAACCGCAGATTTCGGCTGTGTTATCGTCAAGAATTCTGTATTTAAAGTTTTTGTATGTGTGTTCATCGGTTGCGGCAAAAACGGTTGTACCGACACCTACAACTGATGAAACTATTATTACCGTTGAAAGTAAAAATGATAAAGTTTTTTTGAAATTTCTCATTAAATAGCTCCCATAAATCATTATTCCTATATTTTACTACAAAATGCAACATTTTGTAAATAGGCAAACAACCTAGAATTACCAAAAATAAAAAACAGAGGAACAACATTGAAAGCAATTCAAAGAATGCTCCGGTTAATCCTCTGTATCCTTTATATATTTTTAAAAAATCAGCCTGCAAGCACAAGCGGAAGAACATCGTTACGGTCAATGTGAAGAACAACCGAAACCTCGTCACAAACCATTTTTTCAGCTTCTTTGAGAAAACGCTCGTCAGTAATGTGAAGTCGTCTACCCTTTTTGAGCTGGAGCTTACTGTGGAAGTGCATTCTCCTGATAAGCTCAACAAGCTTCATACAATCGCCGCCCGAAATAATCTCCTTGATTTTTTCACATCTTTCGGCTTTATTGTCAATCCATATTTCATTATCGGTTTTCTGTGACAAAATATCTTTAATTTCATCCGAAGAAAGGACAGCACGCATTCTTGACACAAGCATTTCATTCTGAGTCGGAACAAAAAGCGTTGAAGAATCCGAGCAAACAGGTTTTAAAACATAGTATTCAATAGAATCCTTTCCGATTTTTTTCGTTGTAATTTCGGTAATCTCACAAACTCCGTTTGAGCCGTAAAGAACAATCTCGCCAATACTGTACATACTCTCACCATCCGTATAATCGCATCATCTTAAATCTCAGATAAACACTGAGTTCTTACAATATTATTGTACCACATTTTGCATAATTTTGTTATAGGCAAAATTACCGAATTTGACAATTTTTTCACTGTGGGAAATTAGAGCATATTCTACCAAAATCCGTTAAAATAGAATTGGTTTAAATCCGAAACAGGGTACAAAATACGCTCTGCGGATATTTTACGAAAAGGCTCTTGGAAATGCAAGGCATTTTAATTGGAGGCGTCGAGGAATTTATGCCTATTGACAAACACATTTAGACAATTTAAAAGGTCAAAATGTTATTGTTCGGTATATATTTTAAGTTGATAAAAAATGTCTGAATCACAGATATTAAATACAATTAAAGGCACGGCGGGTGTTACTGCAACAAAACAAGCGACAGTTTAATTTTTGTCGCTTGTTATTACACTTTATTCTGTTTTTACGGGTTGCCACATAACTATTGACATTGAGCCATAAATGTCAATTCATCAGCAAAAGTCGTTTTATAACGGTTACGGATTGTAGGCTGACCAGTTACCGTTTGAATAAATCTTGCCGACATTCACCGTGAGATCAGCAGTTTGATTTGCACCATTGTTGCTGAAAATCACATTTGTTGCACCTGTCGGCACTGCTATACGGTAGACACCGTCACCGACACTTTCCATTGCTTTTCCAGGCCATTTACCTGCCATATCGGTTGCGGTGCTGTTCCAGAAGTATGCATAGGTGTAGCCTTTTGCATAGACATAAACAGTTGTGGGAGCTGTTGTCGGTTCAACGCTGTAATTTGTCCAGTTACCGTTTGAATAAATCTTGCCGACATTCACCGTGAGATCAGCAGTTTGGTTTTCGCCCTTATTACTGAACACAACATTTGTTGCACCTGTCGGCACGGCTATACGGTAGACACCGTCACCGACACTTTCCATTGCTTTTCCAGGCCATTTACCTGCCATATCGGTTGCATCACTGTTCCAGAAGTATGCATGGGTATAGCCCTTTGCATAAACATATGACTTGCCGACTGTTGTCGGTTTGGTTGTGGGAGCAACCGTTGTGGGCTGTGTTGTAGGTACTGTCGGTTCTGTTACGGGAGCTGTTGTGACCTCTGTTGACGGTTCCGTAACAGGCTCTGTTGCAGGAGTTTCCGTTGTTGGTTCGGTTGCGGGGACTGTCGGCAACTGACTCGGATCAACATATGTACCGCAGTAACCGCAATTTTCAAACTTTGCAACATAGCATTGAATCAGGGTTGCGTCCTTGATTGAGATTGTGTTATCCCTGTCAACATCTGCCGCAATGAGGGCATTGTTTGTAAGATTTTCAAGCTTTACGATATGCTTTTGAACGAATGTTGCATCGCTGACATCTATTCTTCTGTCAAGGGTTGTATCACCCATAAGAATCATATTATCGGGTATATCCATGTTGTAATACTCGAACATATAAGTATTGTTGAAGTCGTTGTAATCGTTTGCCTTTGAGATTACCCTGACTGAAACAAAGCCTGTGTCATCAACATATGACTTATCAAGCGGAACAGTTATCGTAACGGGGGTATTCTTTGAAACAAAAGGAATGTTCTGTGTGAAGTAAACCTCGTTTGTGTTTCTGTTATAAACCTCAAGAGTTGCAGGAGAGTCATAGCTGAATCTGTTGTACACAACAGCCTTGATGAAGTTTTCGTCGCCGTCAATATACTGTTCTGCACTGACCGCCATATCGGTATAGCCGAGGGGATATCATATGATGAAGTGTACTTTGCCTTGCTGTCTGTTACGGTAATTGTTATACAACGGTTTACAATCTGTTCGGGTGATGTGAACGGAACGCTGAACGTCTCGCTTGCACCTGCAGAGAGTGATTTATCTGTTGTTGTATATGTACCGAGTACAGTACCGTCATAGTTCTTTACCGTAAAGGTGAGATTGCCTGTCGGTTCAAAGCTGTTGTTTGTTACAGATACATCTGCTTTGGCTTCCTTGCCTGCGTTGATTTCGCTGTAGTCAACGCTTGCATCTGTAATTACAGGTTTTGAAACAGAGTCGGCAATTGTTGTAACAAGCTTTGACTCTGTGTTCATATCGTCATCAATTACCTTCGAATCGTAATATGTGAATGTAAGCTTGCCGTTAATGTACACCGGCTCAACATTTTCAATGTAGTTGTCGGATGAAACAAGTGTTACGGGATTTGACCAGGTACCGCTTGCCGTGTCAAGATAGAGGGCATTGATTTTGTTCTTGCTCTCTGTGTAAACGATTGCACAGTTGCCGTTTTCATCGTTTACTATTTCAACACCGTTTGCAGCCGAACCTGATATGTTGCAAATCTCTGCTTTTGCCTTAGACTGAACATCATACTGCATGAGAGTTCCGTTTTCGTACCAAACTACAACGGATTTGTTAAGGACTTCGCCTGTTGAGATTGCAGTTTCTACATTTTCTGCAATTACATTTGTTTCGCCAGTGGCTGTGTTACATACACAGATTGTCTTATCGTCTGTTGTCGAAAGGTCGCCGTCTTTGTCACAGGTGTAAACAACATATTTTGACTTTGAGCTTTCGATAATATCACAGTTGATTACCGTGTCAACATTCTGTGCAACAGCCTGTGGCTGTGACCATGTTCCGTTAGCAAGACTGCTCATCATAATTGAGTTGGAGCTGTCATTAAAGAACGGATTGTTTGAAGAACTGTTCATCCAAATTGCTGTGGGAACACCGTTGATGTCTTTAAAAACAGGGTTTGCATCGTATGTACTGTTGTTTGAAATGCGTGTAAAGTTTTCAAACTTGTTAGACCAAAAACTGAACTTTGCAGAATATACATCAATGTTCTTTACTGTATCGGTAATTGAAGAATCTTCCAAAAGCTCTGTGTTACTCTGGGCATAAACAAGATAAATCTGATCTCCGCTTACTGCAAGTGAGTACGATATATCGGCATTTTTGTTGTCATCAAGCTTTGATGCTTTTGACCACTTGCCAGTTGTTGAATCGTAAACGCTATAGTAAAGTGCGAGTGCATTTGCCGAATTTGTTGCATTTTCGTCAACACTCTGGTAAACCATTACCGCCTTGTCACCGCAGGCTGCAATCTGTGGCTTTGATGCGGAGTATGCATTGTCAAGCAATGCCGTATTGCCGTTGCCGGACTCTATCTCGTCATTCCAACCCGAATTGTAGGACAGCAATTTATCATTTATGTTGTATTTGTCGACATCATATGCCGCTGCAACAAGCTCGGAGTAGGCTTTTGCCTTAGCCTTGGAATCTCTCTCATACAAGGTTGCGGTTCCTGAAACGATTTTGAATTTATCCGTATAGAAGAATAATTTTATGTAGACTCCAAGCTCACCGCTTAATTCAACTTTTTTTTCAATTCAAAAGCATCTTTTATATCGATATCGAAACCTAAGTCAGCACTTCCGTAAAGACCTGCTGATAAACATTTTATTCCAAATCCCGCTTTTATTTCAAGAGCTGCCCGTATTGCGAGTTCAAAACTGTCAATACTGAATATTTTATTAACATCGTTATAAACAAATGATGCTTCTGCACCCATTCCATATGAGAAAGTAATTGACGCCGTGATAGGCACAAAGCCTAAAGTGAATTGAGAACCCCATTCTCTAGAAATAGACAAACTGCTGCCACCGGAATTATCCCCATCGGTCTTTTCATCATTTTTATCGCTGTCTTTATCGCCTTCGCTTTTATTATTTTTCCTTTTTATCATTTTCCTTTTTATCGTCCTCCTTTTTCTCATCATCTTTTTCATTTTCGTCTTTTTTATCGTCATCTTTTCCGCCTAAGCCCTTATTTGCATCAAAATTAACAGCACATACCAACGCATCTTCGTCTTTGTCATACTGCCAGGAAAGTCCCATACTCTTGCCACTTGTAAGCGAAAATTCAAACGAAGCACCGTTCATAAATTCAAACGGAGAATTATCTATAGTAATAGAAGTACTTTCGGGAAGTTCAATACTTACATCCTGATAAGTCAGCATTACGGAACTGACATTCAGCGCTGTTTTTTCAATCTTGCCCGATTTCAATGTTACATAAAGATAAACAGGTTTGCTCTTTTCAAAATCCGATGCTATATAAGTATTAGTATAAATGTATTCATCTGAATTTATGTTTTTGCTTTTTGCAGTTAAAGTTTTATCGTTTTGTACAACATCAACAGAAGAGATTTCACCGTAGATTTTCGCTATAAATGTTACACTTGCGGCACTTCCGTCTTTGTTCTTAGCATTTGTTTGAATTGAGGCTTTTGATTTAAGTGCGTCTGCACCATCAACCTTAACGCTTGCTACAGCATATTCACCGACACGGTACAATTTTATCTTTGTATTACTGCCGAAAAGTAATCCTGCAAAACTATCATCTTTATAGGTATAGTAATTTGAAGCCGTTACCTTGAGATATGAAGACTCAATATCAAATCTTTCATCCTTATCAATAACAACCTTTCCCTCTCTGTCAGAAGTACGGGTAAATTCAGAATTGAGTTCAACGGTTGCACCCGATATCGGGTTGCCGTCCTTGTCCTGAATATAGAATACATATGCGCCACCCTCTTCGGGGAATTTTTCATAGTATTTTTCAAGGAAGTATTTTTACTTCATGAACGGATACACTTGCATTAGCACCCGTTGAAGCAACATCTTCTATAACACTTTTCAAATAACTTAGTGAGCCTTTTGGCTTTGTAAAGCAATGATAAACATACTTTTCACCCGGATTAAGTGTTGTGCGCTGTTTGTCCATTTCGTAAGAATTGCCGTTTGCATCAACATATTCATCACAGTAGGACTCGTTGAGTTTTTCCCATTTAAAGCCCTCAAGAGCAAAGTCGCCCTTGTTTTCAACAATGATATTGTAGAACACCTTACTGCCGTAGTTATGATCTGCCGCCTCAATTTCAACATCAATAGTTGACGCATTGTGAACCTCAATCGGATTATCGGCTACGAATTTTGCGGAAATCGGTTCGTTGAAGTAAGAAAGCATTCCGAGGAAGTCGGCAGAAATATCATATGTACCCGCCTTGTCGCCTCTGAGAATCCACTTAATTGTTTTCTGAGTCTGTCCCTTGATTTCATCAATATAGACAGAAGCCTTTGGTTCTAACGAATTTGTCTTTACAACGCTGAGGCCGTCAGGAACATTAAGTGTAACCGTGTTATCAAGCAAGCTGAAATCGCTTGAAGCGTGGTTGATAATATGAAGTGATACGCTGAAGAATTCTTTGAGATATGAGAACTCAACAGGAACATCAAGGTAAACGATTGTTGGATCTTCAGCTTTTGTCAAGCTTGAATTTGAACTGCCAATTACACAAGGAGTAAGCTTTCTTGTGCCTGATGATGTTTTTACATAAATCGGGTCCGATTTTGCGGTTTTACCGTTCCAATAGATTACCGAATGAATCGGTTCACGCTCATAGTGGAGAGTTACATTGATTTTTACAACATTTCTGTTTTCGGCGGCATTGATATCGATACCTGCCGCAACAATTTCATCAAATGTCATTTTGTGAATTTCAAAATTCAGCCGTAACAATCGGTTCATTGACAAGAACGAGTGTTACACAAGTTTCCTTGCCTGTAACAGAAATAATCTTTTTGTACGAAGATACAATGTGAGTTCAATCGGAGCTTCAAACACGGCAAGACCGTTTGAATCGGTAAATGCATGCTGCTGTTCTTCCTCACCGAGATCCATATAAGCGTCTGTGTTCGGAAGAACATTGCCCTTTCGTCTTTAAGCAATACATTGACTGTGCCGACAAGCTCTCTGCTTGTAACTGTGATTTCCTTTGTCAGCTTGGTTGTGTTGCCGTCACTGTCAGTTACGCTGACAGTAACTTTGCACTTGCCTGTCTTATCGAAAATATGGAGTGTTTTGCCCTTTTCGTTCTTTACAACGGCTGTGCCGTCACCAAAGTCAAAGCTGTAGCTTACAATTTCGGTATCATCTGTTGAGCCTGTTGCATCAAACATATACTCACTGCCCACTACAACGGTTGACTGACAATCGAGTACGGGAACGGGAGCAATTATGCCCGACACCTTAACGAGTTCGCTTTCGGCACTTGATGAGTTTTTAGCCTTGTCAAAAGCCTCAATCTTGTAGATTACGCTTTGTCGGAAACGGCAATTTCATTATCGTTGTAGGTGTATGAATTCTTTCCGCTTTCAGCCATTACGGAATCGTAAAGCACATATGACTTGTCATTTGCACGCTTTCTATATATATAGAAGTGAGAAAGATCATCTGCATCACAAGACCAAACAAGGCTGAAGATATTATCGTCTTTTCAACAAGCTTTACATCCTTGATTTCGGGAGCATCCTTGTCAATTGTGTAGGTTGCGATTTTTTCATCAGCCTGATTGCCCGATGAATCGCTTGCCGTAACCTTGATTGTAACCTCTGTGCCGCTGTTAAGCTCATCAAGAGGGAGAGCAATCGTTGCGGTACAGTTATTCTTTGAGTTACCTGCAATTTCTTTGATTGTCTGATATGAACTGAAAAGTCCGTTTGTTTTATACTCAATTTTCAGGTTGCTGAGTTTTGCATTATCCGATGCGGCAACCGTGACGGAGTTGTTGTTATTACCTATTCTTGTGCCGTCAACAGGTGAGAGATCATAGATAACAGGCTTTTCGGTATCGTCCTTGACTTTGCATGATACAACCCCCGACTGTTTGCCGACATTGCCCGCAAGGTCAACAGCCTCAACCTTTGTAGTAGTAGGTAGCAATTGAAATCTACATTTTCATCATATGTATTGACAGTCTTTACATTGTTTTTCAAAAGGGTAAATTCAAGTGCTGTTGCTCTTGTACACCTGTCAAAGCTGTTGTCGTCTGTTGCATTCCACGAAATGTTTGCACACTCTGTAATAAGCAAAGCTGTTGTCGTCTGTAATTGCATAAATTCCACGAAATGTTTCTTTTTACGAATGACGAACAGACTCGCGAAATATCATCGTCCGAAACATGCTCCAAGAAAGTGTTGTTAAGCAGCTGCCTAACGGCAATACACCACATTCTTGGACCTGCTCGGGCCTTGACGTCGCTACCATATCTCTGTTTTGAGAATAGGTGAAGTTTCCGACAGCGTCATAAATTTTTGCAACAACATACACAACGCCGTCTTCGCATTACTGTCGCCGATGTTCTGCGAGTAAGAACTGCCGTTATGCTCGTCAATGAGAGTCCAGCTTTCAAGAGGAGCTTCGGGATCGGTTGAGTAGTGCTGTTTTTGCAACACCCATGTCAAGTTGCCGACTACCAGCAAATACGTAACTGAACCAAAGCATTGA
>VOFD01002752.1_pt1 | contig 11557 bp, 19 predicted proteins | sample 5384101 | NCBI WGS metagenome assembly VOFD01 (sample SAMN12384723, study PRJNA508395) | human gut metagenome | isolation source: healthy gut C | host: Homo sapiens
TCGGTAATACTTCGTTCAGTTACGTATTGCTGATAAAAAAGCCAGCGTTTATAAAATCTCTCTATATGGAATAATAATCTGGATGAACAGGAACAACCATGATGCAAATGTTTGCCGGCTTTAACAGACCGCATGAAAATGTTTACCATCCGCACTAAAACCAAGCGGACATGAGAAAAGAAAAAGTAGCTTTCCGTTTCGCAAAAGAAACTAGGGATGCTGGATACCCGATAATTTATCCGGTGAACCTTATTACATTTTCCATCATCAACCAAAACACCGTATTGCCACCGATGGATCGAAAGGCAAAGAAAAAAAGGAGCGGATGGTGTTGACCCCGCAATAATATTCCGGGGAAAAGCTCAGGTTAAAAGTATTCCTCCAAACAAGCGTTACTGGCAGGAGAACTACCTGTTACAATTTGGGACAACGGAATGTCTGATAGATAACCTTTTTTAATAAAAGTAAATACACGGTGATCTTTAATCCCTAATACCGGAGGAATTGAAGATTGATAAAGACTAAAACTCCATCTCCCCTTTCATAGCAAAATGAGGGTATCCATAATACACTGGACACCCTCATTTTTCACTAAAAGACAATCAATTATTTTTTTTAATATTTGGTTCCTCAATCCATACCTTTTTTCTTATTCTCACCTTTCAGCCAAAGCAAAAAAACAATGCAGCCACACCAAAGCCTGCAAATATCCCATGGGAGTGTATAATCATAAAGTCTGCATTCCATCTACCGGTCCTTTGCAATACTCATTCAAGACAAAAACCAATCAAAGCTTGGGTACACCCATCAACCCCCAGTTTTGTACCCAGAAGATCAAAGCGTAAGCTGTGCCTTCTTTTTCCGGAATAATTTTAGGAACAGAGGGCCACATAAGCCGATGGCACCAAAGAAAAGCCAATCCCAATATAATCGCCAATGATGGTGGCCGACCACCATACATTCAAGACAGGGCTGAAAACGCAAACATTGTATGAACAACAAGAGGTTCTATTATTGAGCTTGACAAAGTCGCAGGCGAATCCGTAGAGCTTTTTGCCAACGGAAAGCTTATCTTAGCAAACGGCGAAGTTGTTGTTATAGAAGACAACTTTGGTCTGCGTATAACAAGCATTACCGATCCGGAAGAAAGAATTAAGAGCCTGTAATAAAGTATATTAAACTTTTTGTCTGTTAAATCACTAATCGCATGTTAGTCAATAACTTTTGCGCCATGTTCTTCTACCTGCAATGTTAAAATTTTTGATTTAACATTCATTTCTAACCAAACTTTAGAGACCGTTTCTCTTATTTTATTAAGGTTATTGCCATGCGAAATAACAAGAACAGCCGGTCCTGCCCGCTTATTACAACACCCAGAACATTGTCTTCATGTTTCAATGCTTCTTTAATTTCAACAAGACCCGGAATAAGTTTTTCTCTGTATTGTTGGTGAAGCCTGTCATCCAGAGCTATTTTCATAAGCTTTTCATCATGTGTATTAACAGCCTGTATAAGCATGGCTGTGTGTTTCAGGTTAAAAATAGCATCTTTCATAGGAACTTCCGCAGGAAGAACAGAACGGGCAATGCTTGTAGAAAGTTCATAATCAGGAATACATACCGTTATATTCCAGTCTTTTGGCCAATTAATTTTTGAATAAACAACGCTGCCGTCTTCTTCCAGAGAAGAAACAACAAAACCGCCCACAACAGCAGGTGTTATATTGTCGGGATGATTTTTCAATTTCTGTTGCGATTGATAAAAGAGCGGCTTCATCTGCAGGTCTGCCCAAAAGTTCATTAGCTGCAATCAATCCGCCCACAATAACTGCTTTGCTGAACTGCCAAGTCCTCTTGCAATAGGGATTTGTGTTTTTATTGTAATTTTAAGTTCGCTCGGACTCTGGCCTATTGAATTGTACAAGAGTTCAATTGCCTTGTATACAATATTGTTTTCATCCGTGGGTACTGATATAAGATCCTGCTCGTGAGTTTCGTCTATAATATTTATCTCTATGCCTGTACCGGGCATTATGGTTTCTTCTACCGTTATTGTATTATATATAGGCAGAGCCAGTCCCAGACAATCAAAACCGGGTCCTAAATTTGCTGTAGTAGCAGGAACTTTTACACTAACTTTCATACTTTATCCAATAATCTGTATTTCAAACAAATTATAACACAAGCAAATTTTCTGTGTATGTTAACAGACCTGCCAGCAATAAAGCTGCTATTTGAGCAACTAAGCAAAGTTATGAAACAATTGCAGCGCCGGAGCTTGTACCCAGCCTGTCGGCACCTGCTTCTATCATGGCAAGCGCTTTTGCCTGTCTCTTATACCTGCAGAAGCTTTTACCCTTAGTCCGTGCGGTTTTACCGTTTTTGCCATAAGTTCAACATCTTCGGCTTTTGCACCCTCTCCGTTTTTACAAATCCGGTTGAGGTTTTTTACAAAATCTGCATGCGCCTCTACACATACCTCGCAGGCTTTTTTAATTTCTTCTTTATTGAGAAGGTCAGTCTCAAGAATTACCTTTAAGGGTTTATCTTTGCAGGATTTTTTTTACTTCTTCTATATCTTTTTTACAAAATCCCAGTCTTTGTCTTTAATTTTGGAAACATTTATAACCATATCGATTTCGTCCGCACCGTCTTCCACTGCTTTTTGTGTTTCAAAAGCTTTGACGTCGCCGCGGTTTGCACCAAGAGGAAAAACCTACAACGGTTACGATTTTTATGCCGGTATCTTTTAGATACTCTTTTTGCCATGCTGACATTACAGGGATTTATACATACCCGAGAAAACCGTATTTTTTAGCTTCATCAAAAAGTTTTATTAATTCTTCTTTTGATGCATCCTGTTTTAAAAGTGTATGTTCAATATATTTTGCAAGTTCCATGATTGATTCCTTATTTTGCCTGTATTATTTTCGTATCACAGCCTCTAACTCACTGAAGAAAAATTGTTTTCCGTCAAAAACTGTGCGGATTTGATTTTTAGGTGCGAATTGTTCCACATGCCTTTTTAAAAGCTCAAAACAAAAACGCAAATTCTTTCTGTCGCAAGCTCATCGTATCTTGTTTTTGCGTCAAAATCGAGCCGCAAAAGTGTATTTAGAAAATCCCTTATTTTGTAATGCAGTTTAACCGCTTTTATTGTATGTTTTTTTACACTCAAAACACACAGCCCCGCCATTTTCCGGTGAAAAATACATATTTTCTTTATCAAGTCCCCCTCCGCAAAGCATACGCATGTTTCTAACTCCAGAGAGTATCCGGCAATATGAGTGATTTTCAGCTGAAATTTTAACACTGCAAGCAGGAGTTCCGTTTTGTTTTTCGATTTTGATATTGCATCAAGAGTTTTGTAAAAAGTTCGTAGATTTCTTCACTGTTAGGGTCATTTTCTACCCCGAAGCTGTGAACTATATCCCCGCAGTAAATAGAATACAAAAAGTTTGTCCATGTCATTGCGGGTGTTTTTAAAAGTGTTTATTGCCTGAGCCTGACATATAGTATCAAGATTTCTGCCATGGCGCAAAGCATCAGCTGGTTTGCAACAAGCATGTCCATTCTTCCGCCGAGTTTGCTTGTCGTTTTTTTACACCCTTTGCCACACCTCTTATAATACCTTTGTCCTTTGAATACATGACAATAATTTTGTCAGTTTCGGACAAATTGTATGATTTCAGATTAATAGCATTAGTGGTGAAGTTTTGCATTGTTATAATATTAACGAATTAGAACTGAATATTAAATTTTTTCGTATGTACCGGTGCCGTGATAAGCCCCTCTTAACATCTGCTCTATTTCAACCTTGTTATCGCTTACCTCTACAGCAACTTCTTTAGATATTAAATCTTCTTTTATAAGCTGGAGCAAAGACATATTCATTGTAATCATGTCATTGTAAGAACCTTTTTTAACAAGGTCATAAATTTGTTCAAGCTCGTCTTTAACAATAAAGTCCTTGATAGTAGGTGTAACAACCATAATCTCGCATGCCGGCAGACGACCATGCCCGTTTTTCATCGGAATAAGTTTTTGTGCCACACATGCTCTTAACGTTTCTGCGAGTTGTTTTCTTACATTTTCTCTGTCAGACGGTTCATACATGCCAACGATTCTGTTTACCGTTTGTATTGCATCGTTTGTATGCAGAGAAGATATTACAAGGTGCCCTGTTTCAGCCTGCTTTCATGGCACTTGTAAGAGTTTCTATATCTCTGATTTCACCTATCAAAATAACATCCGGATCCTGTCTTAGTGCATATTTAACACCTTCAGGAAAAAGAAACCGTATCAATTTCAACCTGTCTTTGGGTAATAATACAATTTTTATTTGAATAAATAAACTCTATAGGATCTTCTATTGTGATAATGTGTTTGCGTTCATTCTTGTTTATCAAATCAATCAATGAAGCAATGGTAGTAGATTTACCGGAACCCGTCGGACCCGTTACCAGCACAATACCGCTGTTAAATCTGGAAAAAGTGTTTATTGCCGGAGGAAGATGAAGCTCCGCAAATGTAGGTATTTCATAAGGGATTATACGAAATACCAGAGAGGTATTACCCATCTGTCTGCCCAGATTAATTCTGAATCTTGAAACACCCTTTATTTCATAAGAAAAATCCAAATCAAATGCGGCCTGTACCTTTGTTCTCAGGTATTTGGGCAAAACAACATTGAGCACATGCGAAATGTCTTTTTCTTTAATAACCGGATAATTTGTTTTGACAATTACTCCGTCTTTTCTCACAACAGGCACTTCGTCAATACGAAGATGAACATCCGAAACGCCCTCTTCTACAGCTTTTCTTAAAAAGCATTTATATCAAAAATAACTTCATTCTTTTCCAACGTAATCTCCTCCATTTATAGTTTACTATTTTTTGTTAAGAAAAGAAAATTTTTTATAAACTTTTACATAATTTTACTAAAGTTTTCAAAAAAATATGCCGTTATCTGGATAGTGAACCGAAGGGATGAAAACTTTAAACGGTTCGAAAGTACATAATTGAGGCGTATTCGTGATTACAAAACACATGTACATGAACTTGGAATCAGACATTGCACTGGAAGAACTACAGGAGGATCTTCAGGACATCAAGCTTATGTTCAATGAAAAAAATGTTTTAAGCAAAGAAAAAAGGAGAAAAAATTTAAAAACAAATTCTGCTGGGAGTAGTACTCCGTTATAATAAAATTGAATAGATTTATTTTAAAACCGGCTTATAAAAGCCGGTTTTTTGCATTGACAAAAAGTCAAAAAAGCGGAAAATACTATTAATCGGCAAAGAGTAACAAATTGTTAAGAGCATGCCGTGTTTTTGTAAATTAATATTTTGACTATACTTTATTAATATGTGTGAATCTACCATTCTCAATAAATAAAAAACAGGTGGGGTAAATATATGTTTAATTTGAAAAATTTGAAAATTGTAAAACAGCTGAGATCTATCAAGCCAAGACTAAAATGGCTTATGTTTTCTCAGATGCAGGATTACAAAGTAAATTCCAAATATATTGATATGATTTGTTCGGACAATGATACACAAACAGCCAATGACAAGCTTGAAGACATTGTAAGAGCATCATTGATTCGTGAATTTACTCCGGAAATCCAAAATATGAAATCTTTTGATTTTCTTGTAGATGCTGTTGTGCACAATCTGAAAAAGAAACAGCTTGCGCAATATGATGCACAAATCAAAGAATAATAAATAAATTTACCGGATTAAATATTAAAAATGATACTTACAGGCAATGTAAGTATCATTTTTTTGTGAATAATGCTTACAACACTATTGTGAAGGAGAAATTGCATGAAATACCTTATAAGAAAACCTGACACTTTCATGAATACTTTAAACGAAGAAATCAACTCTATTTTAAGAAGAAGCTTTTGATTCTGTTTTCCCCGAATATGTTCTTGAAAAAGAGACAAAAGGACTGACTATTCCAATAGACATAAAAGAATTCGATAACGAATACAAAGTAAGAGTGGAAGTACCCGGTATAAAAAAAAGAAAACATTGACATAGAGCTGAACAAATCATACATGACCATAACCGCAAAAAAAAGAAGAAGAAAAAGAAGAAAAGACAAAAAATATCACAAAACCGAATTTGCATACGGAAATTATTCAAGAACAATATATTTCCCGAGCGAAATAAATGTCTCAGCTTCCGAGGCCCATCTGGACAACGGAATACTGTGTCTTCACCTTCCCAAGCTAAAAACACAGGAAGAAGAAAAAAAAAAATTGGAAGTAAAATAACAAGAGTCTTTTTTAACCCGTGCCGTCAGGAACGGTACGGGTTTATTAAATTTATTAAATGGAAAATGCTATGACTACAATAATAGGTATAAAAGTTAATAACAGATTGCAAAATGCCCTGTATGTGCAAAAAATTTTAACCGATTTCGGATGTGTAATAAAAACAAGAATAGGTCTGCACGAAGAAATCAACGGACAATGTTCTCCAAAGGGTTTGGTTCTTCTGGAAATAATCGATGATATTAAAGCAATTGAGATAGCCAATGCACTATGCGATATCGAAGAAATCGAGATTCAGCAGATGAAATTTTAAAAAGTCTTCTTGAGCTCTCTATTCAAAATGAGAGGACGGCTCTGCCATGCTCAAAAGGTTTTTAAAAGTTTTGATAGCTGATTTGTTATGAAAACTCAATACACCTGATGAAACACGAAATACAGGAGATGTTCTCATCATTCTTTTTTGGAAGTCTTCCTGTGAAATTGTACCGTTATCCAGCTTTTTCTGGTATTTCTTTCTTGTGGTAACAATATTTAAATGCGGAAGGAAATAACCGAGCAATGCAGCCATAAATGCTATGCCGCCGAGTTTTACATAAGCATGTGATTTTTTGGCATATTTAACAAGTTTATTGTCATTGCCGAGCTCTTTCAATGCTTTTTCCAAATTAGTAAAGGCTTCTGATTTGTTTGCCTGCGATTGTTTAAGAGCACTCAATATTTCATCATTTTTAACAGCATTTGTAACAGCATCCAATTTGTCGGTAAAACCGAGTTTTTAAATACTTTTCTTAAATTGCCGCCATGTTTGTTAACCGTTTCGGAGAAATTAACAAGAGCATTGTCCATTGAAGCAAAATCCGAATACCAGTCAATCAACTGTTTTTGAGAAGTAAAATTAGCACTCAATAATTTGCCCTGTTTTCCGATTTTATGACGGTATTCGCCTGTTGTTTTGTCCTTGCCGAATTTGAAAAGCGGTGCCTCTGCATCACCTATTGTTACAATAGGAATTCCTGATTTTTTAGACACTGCATAAGCAACTGATTTGTTTATCAACGGAGCACCGGCTACAGAAAGTGCAACTGCAGGTACGTCTCGTGTAACAACTTCACGTTTTTTCATCGTTATCACGGGATTTTACAAATCTTCCGCCAAGCATAAATGTAGTTGCAACAATGAAGAACATGAGTCTTGTCAAAGAACCGTTAGATTCTATGTTACACGCATTACCGAGTCCTTCAAACACTCTTCTTGCAGTACTTACATTGGGTGCAAAGCACCAAAAGATGTATTATTTTTAGTTTTATTTGCCGCATAAGATTGTGCGTTTGAATATGCCTGAATTTTCATTACACAGCCTCCTTTACTTGATTTTCTTTAGGAGCCTGTGCCGCTTGTGCAGGCATTGTTTGCATCGTTTGTTTCACCCGTATTCAATCCGTCTTTGCCGGGGAATTTTTTAGATGTCTGATAAAGTTTTGGAACTAACATCAAGAATGCTGACAATGCACTCACAGCCATGATATTTGTTATATTTCTTAAATCTTTGGCTTTTTTGTGGAAAAGTTCTATAAATTCAGCTGCAGGTTTATCTGTTTTTTGTGCTTTATTTGTAAAGTCGTCAAGATAATTTGACATATCCTGGAAGAAGTCTTTTATATTAAATTCAGCATTATCGCCGAGTTTGATAGTACTTGCATTGTCAAAGGAATCTGCCGTTTGCTTTATTCAGTTTTGTAATTACCTTATCAGCTTCTTTTCTTATATCAGATTTTTTAGTACCTTTTGCAGGTTTTGCTTCATTAAATCTTTAAGTCTGTCAACAAGACCTGTTTCATTTTTGTAATCGCCAAAAGCTTTATTGATAACTGTATCAACAAAATTATTTTTAGTTGCATTGGCATCTTTAAGATTTACATTTGTTTTTTTCATCACAGACTTAAAGCCTTCGAGTACTTTTTGTCTGAACCTTAGCGGCTTTGCCTCTCAATAAACCGGCTAAAGTTATTACTGCTAAAGGTACATAAAAGAAAGAAGGACCTGATAATAGTTCTCTGACAGCTTCTTCCTGACCGGCTTTATAGTTAAGATGACCTAATTCTTCTCTGTTACGCAAATAGCCCTGACCAGTACGCGGGATCATCATGCCGCATGTATCAATTGTTAAAAATTCACCTAAAAAACCGTTATTTTCTATAAAAGTAGCAAGACCAACCGCAAGATTACCGAAAGAAGGATTTTTTCTTTCGTCGGTCATACTCCGCATTGTTATTATTAATACTTCTGGCGTAACTTATTTGTTGTAACTTCATTTCTTCCCTACCAAGGTCTACATAAATAGTTAAAGCAAAACAGTGATGAAAATTGCTAACTGGTAACGAATATTTTAACATATATTAACAAATATGTGTAAATTTTTACACTTAATTTTACCCGTTATATTAAGTAATGTTAAGAATGTAGCAAATAAAAATCCGCCCTATAACTACTATTTTTGTAGTGTTTTGGACTTTTTAAAATTGCCGTAAAAATCATAAACAAAATCACCCTTAGCAAAAAAAAGTTTTTTTTGATTTATAATAATTCTGAATAGTAAGTGTCAATTAATAAAGGAAAAATTAATGTCCGAAGCAATGCAAATAGGTATCCCCAGAGCCATGTCTTATTACAATTACTTCCCGTTCTGGTACGGATTTTTTGAAGATTTGGGTATAGAAATTGTAATTTCAGATAAAACAACAAAACAAACCATGTCATCAGGTTCCGCTCTGGTTGTATCAGAGACATGCCTGCCCATAAAAGTATATGTCGGACATATTCTCAATCTGCTTGAAAAAGGCGTAGACAAAATTTTTATACCTTCTATTCAGTCTATTGACCACAAAATTTACAACTGCTCAAAAATCAGAGGACTCCCCTGATTTAATAAAAAATGTTGTAAAAAAGGATTTCACTATTATTGATGCAACTCTTGACAAATCCGCTAAAAATCAGGGTTTGTATGAATTTTTAAAAGAAGCTGTCGCACCTTTTGGCATAACTGACGAAAAAAGAATCAAAAAGCTTCAAAAGAAGGCTGGAAAGTAATGAACAATTTTAAAATCATGCTAAACTCCGGACTTTCTTTTGAAAGAGCACTGAGTTATGCAAAAAAAGGACAGGTTGTAATTACAAACAATCAAAAATCTTATCCTATTTCTGTTGCAATTCTTGCTCACAATTACAATCTTTATGATGAAAGAATTTCAATGAAAATTTTTGACAAGCTTGAAAAGCTTGACGTAAAAAACCTATACAGCTGAGCAGCTTTCCATTGAACAATTAAAAGAAGGCATCTGCTCTATGGATTCAAAACTATACTGGGCAAACGAGTATGAAATGACAGGCGCGGCAGGTCACTATTTGCAAGACAACAACATTGACGGCATAATTACAATCAATGCTTTTGGCTGCGGACCTGACTCCATTATGGTAGAAAGAATCTCACGTGCCGCAAGAAAATTCAACAAACCTGTTTTGAATCTTTCCGTTGACGAGCAGACGGGTGAAGCCGGATTTGTTACAAGAATTGAAGTTTTCACTGATATGCTCTTCCGCAAAAAAACGTGCAAGCATTATAAATAAAATTGATATTAAAGAAGAAGCCAAAACTTCTTTGGAATCGGAAATAAAAATTTCTAAAAAGTAACATATGCGCGGGGGGGAATATGAAGCCTGAAAGGAAAAGTATCTTGCGCCCGATAGTAATATCAGCAAAACCGGCTATCGTGCTTTGTTTGTGTTATTTAAGCTTATGGAATTGCCGAGGACCCGAGAAGAGATTTTAGAGCTTTTTTCTAAAGATCCGATTTTAAAACATGACATCTCAAAAGATACGGTAACTATTACCGTCAATACTCTTAAAAAAGCTGGCTGTATAATAAGCAGACCATCACAAAGAACCTCTAACAGATATGTTTTAAAATCACATCCTTTTAACCTGCATTTTTCTATGGAAAATATTGATGCACTACAAGCTTTAGAGAGAGTATTATTACCTTTCAGGATTTATATCTTTTGATTTATTTGAACAATTTTTATATAAAAATTGCACATCTTGCACCGGATGAAGAAACAAAAACATCTTGATATATAAACATCCGCTTACGGAAATAAATTATGATATCCTAAACGAACTTGTAATCTACGCAAGGATAAAAAGCCCATAAACATATGCTACGACTCTCCGGAGAATAAAAAAAAGGAAAATCTTGATTTTATACCGGAATATCTGACATTTGAAAGCGAAAAAACTATATGTTTGGGGATATTGCAAAAAAATATGACGAATTTGCTTATTTAAGAGTGGACAGAATAAAAAGAGTAAATCTTGTCACGGCATACTCCGTGCCTGAGGAAAATATAGAATTTAAAAAACCCGTAGAAACGGTTGTGTATAAATTAAAGGATACAGTGCTTTAATGTACGGCGAAAATAAAGAAGAAACCGTTACATATGAAGATAAAGACAGCGAATATCCTCTTACAATAAGTGCAGAAGTATCTAACAGGTTCAACTTTTTTCAAAGAATACTTTCATACGGAACAGATTGCCTGATTATTTCTCCGGAATCTGCAAAAGCAGAGTTAAAAGAGCATTTGAAAAATATCAAAGCGGGGTATGAAAATGAAAAATACTAAAATTTCCAATGCCGGATACAGAGTATTAGAAATATTGAAAGAACTGACAAACCGCCCTCTTTCTCCGGACGAAATGCTTTTTGTATCTCGAATCAGCTACAAACAATCTTTATAGGAAAGAACTTGCTCTTAAATATATAAATACTCTGAAATTATTAAACATTGATATAGAAAAAACCGACGGAAAGTATTTTATAAAAAAGAGCCTAGAGAGTATAGATCTGGATAAAAATGATTTATCAATAATGCTTTTTATCAGAAAATATATAGAAACAATCGGGCATGAAAGTTTTAAAAACAATATAGAAGAGTCCTTGCAGATTATAGAACGCTGTTTTTCGAACAAGGTTCTTGATTGTATAAAAACACATACAATAAAAACCTTACACCCCTAAAAAATCATTGATTATAAAAGATGAAAATGTTAAAAAGTTCGAAAAATACTGCCACGACGGTCTCGGACTCGAACTAAAATACGAAAACTATCAATCCTGATAACAAAGATAATTTATACAAAATTGCACCGTTAAAGTTGTATATAAAAGAGGCAAAGCCGTATTAATAGCCTACGACCAGAAAGACAATGATTACAAAG
>VOFD01002515.1_pt1:0-7500 | contig 11534 bp, 13 predicted proteins | sample 5384101 | NCBI WGS metagenome assembly VOFD01 (sample SAMN12384723, study PRJNA508395) | human gut metagenome | isolation source: healthy gut C | host: Homo sapiens
AAATGACACAGGGCATTTCCGAGGATACGGTTCAGGCATTAATGCATGTCCGTATTCAGCAGAAAGCGGAACGTGAGGAAGTTGCCAAAGTGACCGGAACGAACAAGGATACCTCCGGCGTGAAAGAACCGGTACGCCGGAAAGATGGCAAAATCTATCCGAATGATCCGTGTCCGTGCGGCAGCGGCAAAAAATATAAACAATGCTGCGGACGTAAGTAGTCTGCGGCTTTTTGGGAACAATTCCCGTTTAAATTTTTGAATAAAAGAAAGAAGGTGAAGCAATGGTTGAATTAGACCAGTTCAAAGGAACATTACTCAGTTATGAGACACCATTAGCGGAAGTGAGGGATTCACTTTGACCTGGCTTATAAAAAAGTCCAGAATCGGTGAATTAGAAAATATTATGGAGGAACCGGGTTTTTTGGGATAATCCGGACAACTCCCAGAAGGCCATGAAAGAACTGAAGCATCTGAAGGATACGGTGGAAAAGTATGAAGCGCTGGAAACCGCTTATGAGGATGTGGAAACTTTAATTGAAATGGGTTATGAGGAAAATGACGAAAGTCTGATTCCTGAAATTGAGGAAGCCCTGAACCTGTTTATTGAAGAACTGGAGGATCTGCGTGTGTCAACGCTTCTGAATGAAGAATACGATGACAATAATGCCATTTTGACCCTTCATGCGGGAGCCGGCGGCACAGAAGCCTGTGACTGGGCGGGAATGTTATACCGCATGTACAGCCGATGGGCAGAAAACATGGATTTTCCACGGAAGTTCTGGATTTCCTTGACGGTGATGAGGCCGGGATTAAAGCAATTACCCTGCAGATCAACGGTGAGAATGCGTATGGCTACCTGAAATGTGAAAAGGGAATACACCGCCTTGTGCGTATTTCCCAATGCAGCAGGAAAGCGTCAGACGTCTTTTGCATCCTGTGATGTTATTCCGGATATTGAAGAAGATGTCGATGTTGAAATCAACGACAAAGATTTGCGGATTGATACGTATCGCTCGAGTGGTGCCGGAGGACAGCATATCAATAAAACGTCTTCCGCGATTCGTATTACCCATCTGCCGACAGGTATTGTTGTTCAGTGCCAAAATGAGCGTTCCCAGCATATGAATAAAGATAAGGCGATGCAGATGTTGAAAGCAAAGCTCTTTCTTTTGAAACAGCAGGAGAATGAAGAAAAAGCATCGGATATCCGTGGCGAAGTGAAAGAGATCGGCTGGGGCAACCAGATCCGTTCTTATGTGATGCAGCCTTACAAGCTTGTGAAGGATCATCGGACCAATACGGAAATCAGTAATGTGGACAGTGTCATGGACGGCAATATTGATCCGTTTATCAATGCCTACTTAAAATGGCGAAGCCTTGGTAAGAACAAGACGGAGTAAAGCCGGAGGCATAAAAATGAAAGAGCATATTAACTATTATGTAGTGAAGAAAAAGGCAGTGCCGGAGGTACTTTTGAAAGTGGTTGAGGCAAAACGTCTGCTGGATTCCGAAAAGGTGATGACCGTACAGGAAGCCGCAGAACGGGTTGGTATCAGCCGGAGTTCATTTTACAAGTACAAGGATGATATTTTTCCGTTTCACGATAACTCCCGGGGCCGTACATTTACGGTGATGATCCAACTGGATGATGAACCCGGGCTGTTGTCCGGCCTGCTGAACTGTGTGGCCGGATACCATGCAAATATATTAACGATTCATCAGGCCATTCCTGTCAACGGAGTGGCCTCTGTAACTTTGAGTATCGAAGTTTTAAATACAACCGGCGATGTGTCAGAACTGATTGACGCATTGAAAAGACCCAGGGCGTTCATTACCTTAAAATATTATCCAGAGAGTAGAGAGGAAGGAAAATATTATGAAATATATTGTAATGTTGGGAGACGGCATGGCGGATGAGCCGCTTCAGGAACTTGGTGGAAAGACACCACTGGAATATGCAAATACAGAAACAATGGACCGGTTGGCGGCAAAGTCGGAAATCGGCATGGCCCATACGATTCCGGAAGGGATGAATCCGGGAAGCGATACGGCGAATCTGGCGGTGCTCGGCTATAATCCGAGACTCTATTATACCGGACGTTCACCGCTGGAAGCGCTGAGCATCGGCGTGGATATGAAAGAAACCGATGTGGCGCTGCGATGTAATCTGGTAACGCTTTCAGAAGAAGCGGGTATTCCTTATGAAGAACGGACGATCATCGATCACAGTTCGGATGAAATTTCCACGGAAGACGCGGCGATTTTGCTTGAAGCAGTCCGTAAAGAACTGGAAAATGATACATATAAATTTTATGTGGGTACGAGTTACCGGCATTTGCTGATCTGGGACAAAGGGATGGTTGTTGACCTGGTTCCGCCCCACGATCACCTCGGTTCGGTAATCAAAGAATATCTTCCGGAAGATGAAATGCTTCTGGAGATGATGAAAAAAGTTATGATATTCTCGAAAATCATCCGCTGAATGTAGAACGGCGGAAAAAAGGACTGAATCCGGCAAACTCCTGCTGGTTTTGGGGTGCAGGCACCCGTCCGGCGCTGACTTCTTTTGCAGAGAAGACCCATTTAAAGGGTGCCATGATCTCTGCGGTGGATTTACTGAAAGGAATCGCTGTCGGCGCAGAGATGCAGAATATCGAAGTGGAAGGTGCAAACGGCGGCCTTCACACGAATTATGAAGGCAAGTCAAAAGCGGCAGTGGACACACTGCTGAAGGATGGAAATGATTTTGTCTACATCCATCTGGAAGCGCCGGATGAAATGGGACACCAGGGAAGTGTGGAACGGAAGGTACAGGCGATTGAAAATATGGACAGCCGTCTGATTAAACCGTTGGTGGAAGCGCTGGATGCTTCCGGAGAAGATTACAGGTTGCTCATTATGCCGGATCATCCGACACCGATCTGCATCCGGACCCACTCTTCAAATCCGGTGCCATTTATGCTTTACGACAGCCGTAAAGATTTGAAAAAGACTGGCATTACAACGAAAGAGAAGCTTCGGAAAGCGGCAATATTGTTGTTGAAGAAGGTTATCAGTTGATTGACCGGTTAATCAGGGAGTAAAAAAGATTTATGGACATTATAAAGACACTCAGCCGGGAACTGGCGATTGAGACCTGGCAGACAGAAGCGACAATCAAATTAATCGACGAAGGGAATACGATTCCTTTTATTGCGAGATACCGGAAGGAAGCCACCGGTTCTCTGAACGATGAAGTTCTCCGGCAGTTTCATGAACGTCTTGTGTATCTCCGGAATCTGGAGGAAAAGAAACAGCAGGTACTTTCGACGATTGAAGAACAGGGGAAACTGACACCGGAACTGAAGAAATCCATTGAAGCGGCAGAAACGATGGTGGCGGTCGATGATTTATACCGTCCATACCGTCCGAAACGGCGGACACGGGCGATTATCGCAAAGGAAAAAGGGCTGGAGCCTCTGGCAAATATTATTTTACTTCAGATGACAAAGAAACCGATCGCCGGGGGAAGCTGAAGCTTATATTTCTGAGGAAAAAAGGGCGTGAAAAGCGCTGAAGAAGCGCTGGACGGCGCAAAAGATATTCTGGCAGAAATGATTTCGGATTCGGCGGATTACCGGGCGTATATCCGAAAAGTGACCATGAATGAAGGAAAGGTCACTTCGAAGGCCAGAGATGAAAAAGAAAAGTCTGTTTATGAAAATTATTATGATTATGAAGAGGCTGTGAGCAAAATTCCGGGACACCGGATTCTGGCTTTGAACCGGGGCGAGAAAGAGAAATTTCTGACCGTCAAAGTGGAAGCGCCGGAAGAAAAAATTCTCCGATATCTGGAAAAACAGGTCCTCCGAAAAGACAATCCGGAAACGGAAGAAATTCTGAAAGCGGTGGTTGATGACAGCTATCATCGTCTGATCGCTCCGGCAATTGAGCGGGAGGTACGCAACGAACTGACAGAAAAGGCGGAGGACGGCGGCATTAAAGTTTTTGGAAAGAATCTGCAGCAGCTTCTTATGCAGCCGCCGATTGCGGGAAAAGTTGTACTCGGCTGGGACCCGGCATTCCGTACAGGCTGTAAGCTTGCTGTGGTGGATGCAACGGGAAAGGTGCTGGATACGGTGGTTATTTATCCGACGGAGCCTCAGAAAAAGGTGGATCAGGCGAAAAAGATTTTAAAAGACCTTATAAAAAATATGATATTACACTGATATCCCTTGGAAATGGAACGGCTTCCAGAGAATCGGAAATGGTCATTGTCGATCTTTTAAAGGAACTGGACTGCCGGGTGGAATATGTGATCGTCAGCGAAGCCGGAGCTTCGGTTTATTCGGCAAGCTAAGCTGGCGACGGAAGAATTTCCTCAGTTCGATGTGGGCCAGCGAAGTGCGGCATCCATTGCCCGGAGACTTCAGGACCCGCTGGCAGAATTGGTGAAAATTGAGCCAAAATCCATCGGAGTCGGACAGTATCAGCATGATATGAACCAGAAAAAGTTAAGTGATGTTCTCGGAGGCACCGTTGAAGACTGTGTCAACCGGGTTGGTGTGGATCTGAATACGGCATCGGCATCGCTTCTGGAATATATTTCGGGGAATTAATAAAACAATCGCTAAGAATATTGTGGCTTACCGGGAAGCGAACGGAAAGTTTAAAAACCGCCGTCAGCTGTTGAAGGTGCCGAAACTCGGACCGAAAGCCTATGAACAGTGCGCCGGCTTTATGCGGATACCGGGGGCGATAATCCTCTGGACCGGACAAGCGTCCATCCGGAATCCTATAAGGCGGCAGAAGAACTTCTGAAACGTCTTGGATTTACGACCGACGATATTTTGGACGGGAAATTACAGGGCCTTAGCCGTCAGGTGAAGGACTATAAAAAACTCGGCGGGGATATCGGCGTGGGTGAAATTACGCTTCGGGATATCGTCAAAGAGCTGGAAAAACCGGGCCGTGATCCGAGGGATGAGATGCCGCGGCCGATTCTTCGCACGGATGTTCTGGAAATGAAGGATCTGAAAGAGGGCATGATTTTAAAGGGAACCGTTCGAAATGTTATTGATTTCGGGGCTTTTGTAGATATCGGTGTCCATCAGGACGGCCTTGTTCATATCTCTCAGTTGACGGATAAAAAGTTCGTCAAGCATCCGCTGGAAGTGGTCAGTGTCGGCGATGTGGTTGATGTTAAAGTCATGAGTGTCGATTTACAGAAAAAAGAGAATCCAGTTGACGATGAAATTGTAAATAGTGGTTGAAAAACTTTAAGTATCGAGGTATAATCGAAGAGTAAATAATATGAGGAAATTTTCAGGGCAGGGTGCAAGTCCCTACCGGTGGTACAGCCCACGAGCCGCGAGGCCGATTCGGTGAAACTCCGAAGCCGACAGTTAGAGTCTGGATGGAAGAAAATGACGTGTGTTTACTATGCCCTGACGTATTTTTATATGTCAGGGCTTTTTTTTCTGCCGGGAGTTTTCGGTCAGTCAAAGATACTCTGCTGAAGACAGCATGGAAGTCAGAAAACAGTACGCAAAAACAGAGAATTTCCTTAATGAAAAGAGGAGACAGATATTATGGAAGCAAAAAAACATTATTTTCAACGAGGGAACTGGTGACCGTCGGATTATTTTCAGCTTTGGCTTATGTGCTGATGCTTTTGGAATCTCCGGGATATCTCGGATTCTTAAGAATTGAGTTCAGTGATGTTCCGGCAGTTCTTGCGGGCTTTGGGTTCGGCCCGGTGGCAGGTGTGTTTATTGAACTGGTTAAAAACCTTTTAAGCGCTTTATCTACAAAGACGATTGGCGCCGGAGAGCTGGCAAACTTTCTTGTCGGCTGCGGCTATGTGGTGCCTTTGAGTATTATCTACAGAAAGTATAAGGGCAAACATAAATATCTTTTCGGTTACATAGCGGCAACGATTGGCATGTGTGTCACCGGTATGATCGTGAACTATTTTATCACACTTCCGCTGTATTCCAACATGTTTGGCGGCGTGGATGCCCTGATCGGTATGGTTGGCGGTATGGCGCCGGGATTCCTGCCTCAGATTGACAGCCTCTGGAAGATTATTATTATCGGAATCACACCGTTTAACGTGGTAAAAGGCATTATGATTGCCATTGTTTCGTATTATGTATTTAAGCTGGTAAAAAAACCACTTCAATTTTAAGGATGTATATGTTATACTGGGAACACTTAGTGAACTTGGCGTAGACCCATACGACGCGGGTGTTTCACAGATGGAGTTGATATGAAATTTGGGCTGGCACAAGTGGAACTTGTGCCAGCTTTTTATGTGGGCAGAGAGTATTTGAAATTTAAAAGGTAGGTTAGTATGGTTGTAGAAACTTTTTCGGCGGACGAAACATATGAATATGGACGAAAAATGGGAAGTGAAGCCAGACCGGGGGATGTGTATTGTCTGACCGGCGATCTGGGCGTGGGAAAAACGGTCTTTACCCAGGGATTTGCAGCAGGACTGGGCATTGAGGAACCGGTGAGCAGCCCGACGTTTACCATTGTACAGGAATATGAGGAAGGGCGCATGCCTTTTATCATTTTGATGTTTACCGTATCGGTGATGTGGAAGAAATGGATGAAATCGGCTTTGACGACTATATATACGGAGACGGTGTATGCCTGATTGAATGGGCAAATCTTATACGGGAAATTTTACCGGAGGATTTTACCGGTATTTTTGATTGAGAAGGATCTGGAAAAAGGTTTTGATTACCGTAGAATTACTCTGGAAAGAGGAGGCGTTTTATAATGCTTTTTGGCAGCGATTGAAAGTTCCGGGCTTGTTGCCTCGGTGGCGTTTATGACAGAAGATAAATTAATTGGAGAATATACGACGAATTTTAAAAAGACACATTCACAGACACTTTTGCCGATGTTTGACGAAGTGGTGCGGATGACGGGAATCCGGCTGGAGGATCTGGATGCGATTGTTGTATCCGGCGGCCCGGGATCTTTTACGGGACTTCGGATCGGTGCGGCAACAGCGAAAGGTCTGGGACTTGCATTGGACAAACCGCTGATTAGTGTACCGACGGTGGATGCACTGGCTTATAACCTTTACGGGACGCAGCAGGTGATCTGCCCGATTATGGATGCCCGCCGTCAGCAGGTGTATACCGGATTATATACCTTTGAAGGAGATACCTTTAAAGTGTTATGCCGGGAAAAGGCTGTCGGGATCGATGAGATTGTGGAGGAAGTCAACAGCCTTGGAAAGAAGTTATCTTTTTAGGCGATGGGGTTCCGGTCCATAAAGAATTTATCCGCGGGCATATCCGGGTCGGATGCAGCTTTGCGCCGCCGCATTTGAACGCGCAGCGTGCAGGGGGCACTGGCGGCGCTTGGAAAGATTTATTTTGAAGAGGGGGCGTCTTGAAACGGCGGATGCCCATGTTCCGGAATATCTGCGGCTTTCCCAGGCGGAACGGGAACTGATGGAACGGAAGAAACGGCAGCAGAAATCATGAAGATAAGACCG
>VOFD01001248.1_pt1 | contig 11505 bp, 11 predicted proteins | sample 5384101 | NCBI WGS metagenome assembly VOFD01 (sample SAMN12384723, study PRJNA508395) | human gut metagenome | isolation source: healthy gut C | host: Homo sapiens
CAGTGAATACCGCGAGGCGACGCGTCCCGTGACGGCGCGTACGGTGGTATCGGTCGATGTGTCGGCCCGCAAGCTCAATTTCAAGGATCATATCGATGTGCGGGGGATGCGTGCTTCGGAAGCGGTCGAGGCCGTGCAGAGCTTCATCGACGATGCGCTGATGGTGGGTGTCGGTTCGGTCACGATCCTGCACGGCAAGGGGACGGGGGCGCTCAAGGAGGAGATCCGCCGTTACCTGCGCACGGTGCCGGACATCGCCGGCGTCGCCGACGAACATGCCGACCGCGGCGGCGCGGGCATTACGGTCGTCACGTTCGGGAGCGAATGAGCCGTGCGGACGGGATGCCGACGGCGGAGCGGCCGTACGGTCGGCTCCGGCGGACAGAGAGAGAAACGGAGGAAAGATGAACTATACGTTAAGCGAAATAGCCCGTATCTGCGGGGGAACCTTCACCGGTGAGAACCGGCGCGTGACTGCGGCTCGTGGCGATGCCAGCTACGGCGCCGGGGATTTCGAGGTGGCCCAGATGCTCCAGCATCAGGGGGTCAATTACCTGGCCGTAGCTTTCGCCGACGAAGGGGTGCTGCTCCGCGAGCGGGGAATTAGAATGCCGATCGTCGTTCTGAATGCCGACGAGGGCAGTTTCGATCTGATGGTCGCTCACCGGCTGGAGCCCGAAATATACAATTTCCGTTCGCTGGCGTTTTTTTCGAAAGCCGTCGAACGGGTCGGAGAGGAGAGTTACCCGATCCATATCAAGCTCGATACGGGCATGCACCGGTTGGGTTTTATGGAAGGGGAGTTGGATATGCTGACCGAAACGCTGGGCGAAACTCCGTCGGTGAAGGTCGCTACGATCTTTTCGCACCTGAACTGTTCCGATATGCCCCAGGAGGATCGTTATACGCGGGAGCAGATCGCCCGTTTCGACCGTATGAGCGGCCGTCTGGCTGCGGCGCTTCCCTATCCGGTGCTTCGCCATACGGCCAATTCGGCGGCGATCGAGCGTTTCCCCGAGGCGCAGTTCGACATGTGCCGTCTGGGGTTGGGACTTTACGGTTTCGGCTTCGAGCATAACGACGAGCTGAAACCCGTTTCGACGCTCAAAAGCCGTATCGTGCAGCTCAAGCACCTGTCGGCGGGCGAAGCCGTCGGTTACGGCCGGGCGGGGAAGCTGACGCGTGACAGCGTGACGGCCACCGTGCCGATGGGGTATGCCGACGGACTGGACCGTCATCTGGGGTGCGGCCGGTGGTCGATGCTGGTCGCGGGGCGGCCCGCGCCGATCGTGGGCCGCGTCTGCATGGACAGTTGTATGATCGACGTGACCGACATTCCCGGCGTGGAGGAGGGGGACGAGGTGGTGATCTTCTCCGCGGTGCCGGGCAATACGCCCGAAGATATGGCCCGCGTACTCGATACGATCCCTTACGAGGTGATGACCTCCGTGTCGGGCCGTGTGAAACGGATTTACAGCAAAGAGTAAAAAAGAGAATCCCGACGGAGCCGGATGCCGGGGCGGTGGCAGAGGCGGGGTTTTCGATAAATGGAATGAAGATATGTCGCAGGAACGAAAACCGGGACAGCCGGGTACGCTTTACCTGATTCCGTGTCCGATCGCCGAGGATACGCCCGTGTGGGACGTGCTGCCGGCGGCGAACCGGGCCGTGATCGACTCGCTGGATTATTTCATCGTGGAGAATGTCCGCTCGGCGCGGCGTTTTCTGTCGAAGGCGGGCTTCGGCCGTCCGATCGACAGCCTGGAGTTCCGGGAGCTGAACGAGCATACGACCGATGCCCGGGCTGTGGACGAGATGGTGCGTCCGATTCTTGCGGGGCGTTCTGCCGGAGTGATCTCCGAGGCGGGTGTGCCGGGAGTGGCCGATCCCGGGGCCCTGGCGGTGGCCCGGTGTCACCGGCTCGGAATCCGCGTGGTGCCTTTGATCGGTCCTTCGTCGATCATCCTGGCAGTGATGGCGTCGGGGTTGAACGGACAGTCGTTCGCCTTCAACGGCTATCTGCCGGTCAAACCGCCCGAACGGGCCCGGGCGATCCGGACGCTGGAACGGCGTGCGACCGGCGAGAGGCAGTCGCAGGTTTTTATCGAGGCTCCTTACCGGAATGCGAAGCTGCTCGGGCAGTTGCTCGAGGTATGCGCCCCCGATACGCGGCTTACGCTGGCCGTCGATATTACCTCGCCGCAGGAGTATATCCGCACGCTGACGGTTCGTGAGTGGCGCTCGGCCCTGCTGCCGGAAATGGATAAACGGCCTGCAATTTTCATTTTGGGCTGATGCTTCTGCCGGTTGGTATATATTTTGGACAATAGAGGAGTGGAAAATCAAATAATACATCAGATATGGACAAGGAAAAGGTTTATAATGAAGCGGTTGGCGGCGACGAAGGCTTCGCGGCGGGCGATGGGTATCCCTCCTGCGACGGGGAGCCGTGTGCCAATGTGACAGATGAAAGCTCTGCCGATGCTGACACAATGGCAGGGGATAGGAATACACCGAAAGCGGCTTCGGAGGAGTTGCCTTCGCGCGACTGGGAGGCGGAGATTGCGGAGTGGCAGGACAAGTACCTGCGTTTGCAGGCCGAGTTCGACAATTTCCGCAAGCGCACGCTGCGGGAGAAGATGGAGCTGGTGCAGAGCGGAAGCGCCGAGTGCGTGAAGAATTTCCTGCCTCTGATGGACGATTTGCAGCGGGCGCTGGAAGCGATCGAGAAGAGCAATGACCTGGAGGCGCTTCGTGAGGGTGTGAAATTGATCGCACAGAAGTTCAGGGAAACGCTCAAGAAACAGAATGTGAAGGAGATCGAGGCGCTCGGACTGGAGTTGGATACCGATCACCACGAGGCGGTTGCCCGTTTCGATGCCGGGAAGGAGAAGAAGGGCAAGATCGTCGATGTGGTACAGCCCGGTTACAAGATGGGCGACAAGGTGTTGCGTTTTGCGAAAGTGGTCGTCGGAGAGTAACGGGCGTTTTCGTTTAACGGGCGCGGAGTTGCTCCGTCGCGCACTATTGTGCCGAGCGTAGAGTGTGAAAATACGACTATTGAAAAAGAATATTGAGCCGGAATCGAAGTCCGGCATTCGAATACTATGGCAGAAAAGAGAGATTACTACGAAGTGCTTGGCGTGGCGAAGAACGCCAACGCGGATGAGATAAAGAAAGCTTACCGAAAGGCGGCTATCAAGTATCACCCGGACAAGAATCCGGGGGATAAGGAGGCCGAGGAGAAGTTCAAGGAGGCGGCCGAGGCGTACGATGTGCTCTCCAATCCCGAAAAGCGAGCCAGATACGATCAGTTCGGCCATGCCGGAATGAGCGGTGCGGCCGGAGCCGGCGGCGGGTTCGGCGGATTCGGCGGCGGGTTCTCGATGGAGGACATCTTCTCGCAGTTCGGCGATATTTTCGGGGGTCATTTCAGCGGCGGAAGTTATCGGACCTCTTCGAGCGGCGGCCGTCGCGTAAGCCGTGGTACGGATATCCGTGTGCGGGTGAAGCTCTCCCTGGCGGAGATCGCTGCCGGAACGGTCAAGAAGCTCAAGATCAACAAGCAGATCGCCTGTCCTAAATGCGGAGGTACGGGAGCCAAGGACGCCAACTCCTATTCGACTTGTTCGACCTGCAACGGAGCGGGGTATGTGAATCGTGTCGAAAATACCTTTTTCGGTCGGATGCAGACCCAGAGCGTGTGTCCCACGTGCGGCGGTACGGGCAAGGTGATTACCAATCCCTGCGACGAGTGCAAGGGCGAAGGGACGATCAAAGGCTCCGAGGTGGTGGAGATTCGGATTCCGGCCGGTGTGGGCGATGGAATGGTATTGACGGTGTCGGGCAAGGGAAATGCGGCTCGTCACGGCGGTGTGAACGGTGATTTGCAGGTGGTGATCGAGGAGGAGCGGAATCCGGAATTGCTGCGCGACGGAAACGACCTGATCCATAATCTGAATATTACGGTTCCGACGGCTTTGCTCGGCGGTTCGGTCGAGGTTCCGACGGTCGATGGCCGGGCGCGGATCAAGATCGCACCGGGTACGCCTGCGGGCAAGGTGCTGCGGCTGGCCGGCAAGGGCTTGCCCGACGTGAACGGTTACGGACGCGGCGATATACTGGTCGTGGTGGATGTTACGGTCCCCGCCAAGCTCAATGCCGAGGAGAAGCGGTTGGTGGAGCAACTGGCCGCACAGCCTTCCTTCCAGCGGGCCGAGGCGTCCAAAGGACACAACATTTTCGACAGGATGAAGAGTTTCTTCCGGTAATTTCCGGTCGAAAAGTGAGAGCTCCCGGAGTGACATGGCTGGTTATTCCGGGAGTTTTTCGTATCTTTACCGAAGAAATAACCGGTTTGGACGGCTGCATTCCGATCGGGCGTAACACGACGTGTTGCGGGCCCCGTATTTTTTGCGGATGACGATGAAGCGGGCCGATGCAATTCGTCTGTTCGGAGCCTCGCCCGGGCCGCTGCTGTCTTCACCTTAAAAAACAGAATTTTATGTCCGGTTTTACGCCGTTTAAGAAACACGCCAATAAATTCAACTACCTGCCGCGCTACTACGATCCCGAGAAAGAGGAGCGCGACCGGCGTCGTGCCGAGCTGCGCGGCGAAACGGGCCGAGGATGCGGGCAAAGAGTATAAGCCGGGACAGTATATCCGTACGCAAAGCCAGGCCCGGGCAGCCCGCCGCCGCGAAGAGATGTCGCGAGGCTCCGGCCGTATGTGGATGATGGTCGTACTGGTCGTGCTGGTGCTTTTGTTCTTGGTGTTCGGCTATCCGCGTGTGGTCGCGTTCATTTCCGACATGCAGAAACCCAAAACCCCGCAGACCGAGGAGTTCAATCCCTACACTCCGATTACGGTCGTCCCTAACGATTATGAGGAGTAATGGCTGATCGTATCAAATTACTGCCCGAGGTCGTTGCGAACCAGATTGCCGCCGGTGAGGTGGTGAACCGTCCGTCGTCGGTGGTGAAGGAGATGATGGAGAACGCGATCGATGCCGGAGCCCGCAGCGTGAAGGTCAATTTCCCGAGACGGCGGCAAGGAGCTGATTCAGATCGTGGACGACGGTTGCGGCATGTCGCCCATCGACGCCCGCATGGCTTTCGACCGGCATGCTACCAGCAAGATCTCTTCGCTGGACGATATTTATGCGCTCAAGACGTTCGGCTTCCGGGGCGAGGCGCTCGCGTCGATCGCCGCCGTGTCGCAGGTGGAGCTGCGTACGCGCCAGGCGGAGGATGAAGTGGGTACGCTCACGACGGTCAATGGCGGTGAGTTCGTTTCGCAGACCCTCGCGGCTTGTCCTGTGGGGTCGCAGTTTTATGTGCGCAATCTGTTCTACAACGTGCCTGCCCGCCGTAAGTTCCTCGAAAAGAGTACGACTTCCACGGGGCAGATCAAGTCCGAGTTTCAGCGGGTCGCGCTCTGCAATCCGCAGGTGGGGTTCGAATTGCTGATGAACGATCAGCCGCTCTATCGGTTGCCCGCTGCTTCGCTGGCTTCGCGGATCGTCGATGTGGTGGGGCGTCATATCAAACAGAACCTGCTGGAAGTCGATGCCGACACGTCGATCGTGCGGGTGACGGGCTTCGTGGGCCGTCCCGCTGCCGCCAAGAAGAGCAATAGTTCGGAACAGTATCTTTTCGTGAACGGGCGTTATTTCCGCTCCCCCTATTTTTTCAAGGCGATCCTGAAGGCTTACGAGAAGCTGATTCCCGATGCCTGTTCGCCCTCCTATTTTCTGGCGCCGTGCCGATGATGGATTTCACGGCCGAGGGGCGCATCGAGATTCCCGTGGCGCGGCAGGGCGCCGTCTACGACGAACCGGCGGCGATGGTCAACGAACATTACAATCCCTTTGCCGAGGGGTATGTCGCCGAGGGGGCCGATGAGCAGTGCGGGGATGTCGAGGAGTTCCCCGGCGAGGATTTCACGGAGTTTCCGGGGCCGACACCCCGCGGCGGCCGTCCGGCCGCAGGAGGGGATGTCGGGGTGTCGCGCAGAGGTGCGGCGCCGCACCCTGCGTTCGATCCGGTGGGGGAATATCTCCTTTCCGATCGGGAGGGTGGTTACGACGAGGTGCCCTCGTCGGCGGTCGCGCCGGACGATGCGGCCGTCCCGTTCGCGGGAATGGCCGACGTGCCGTCGTCGCTGGGCGGCGGAGCGGTCGTCGCGGAGGATGACGCGCAGCGGAGCGTGCTGGAATACGTCTCTTCGGAGGATGCGGCCGTACAACAGCGGTTGATCGAGACGCCTGCGGCGGAGTTCCGCAGCGTGACGCCGGTGGCGCCCGGATACGTCGTGGCGATGCTGGGCGGTGTGCTCGTGGTCGTCGATTTGAAGCGGGCGCAGGAGCGGCTGCTTTACGAATACTATCTGTTGATGCTCACCAACGGCTCGGCCGTGAGCGAGCAATTGCTGTTCCCCGAACGGCTGGTGCTATCGCACGACGAATACGAGTTGCTCGGCCAGTATGCCGCCGAGTTCGCCGCCGTCGGATTCGACATCGAACGCGTGGGCGACGGGGCGATAGACGTGAAGGGGACGCCGGCCGACATGCCGTCGGATACGATCGACGAGCTGATTTACCAGCTGTTGCAGACCTTTGCGCACGTATCGGCGGCCGACCTGCGCAGACAGCGGATCGCCGCCGAACTGGCCCGCAGCGGGGCGCGTCCCATGGGGAGCTGTACTTCGCAGGAGGAGGCCGAGCGGCTGCTCGAACGATTGCAGGAGGCGGGCGACCGCTGTTTCTCGCCTGCGGGGAAGCCGATTCTGGCCGAAATCACGCTCGACGAGTTGCGTGCGAAACTTCGGTAGAATATGCGCCGTTTGCGGGAAAAACGCTACCTTTGTGAATGAATAGGCGACGTCGGAGGATGTGTCCGATGTCCGTAAAACAACAAAAGACAATGAACAGCAGTTATTTCTCGACGCCTCCGGTGGTGAAGAACCTGATAATCATCAACTGCCTCGCGTTTCTGGGAGTCTGGCTCATCCCCTCGCTCAATCAGTTTATGGGACAGTACGGCGTGCTCTACTGGTTCGGGAGCCCCTATTACCACTCCTACCAGTTCGTCACCTACATGTTTCTTCATGCCAGCCTGGAACATCTGTTTTTCAATATGTTCGCCTTGTGGATGTTCGGCCGTACGCTCGAATACGAGTTGGGGTCGAAGCGCTTTCTGATTTACTACATGGTCTGCGGCGTGGGGGCCGCGCTGGTGCAGATGGGAGTGGCGGGGCTGACGGGAGAGTTCGGCATTCAGTTGCTGGGAGCATCGGGCGCCGTAATGGGATTGCTGTTGGCTTTCGGTGTGCTGTGGCCCAATTCGATCATCATGCTGCTTATCCCGCCCATCCCGCTCAAAGCCAAGTGGTTCGTTATTATCTATGCGGCGATCGAACTGTTGTTGGGATGGACCGGACGTGATCCCGGAGTTGCGCATTTCGCCCATATCGGCGGTATGCTGTGGGGACTGGGACTGCTCTATTACTGGCGCCGCAAAGGAATCATCCGTTTCTGATTCGGAGCCATGGAGCGCTGGGTATACGATTCCGACAGCGGCCGTCCCGGCCGGCGGCGCGGCCTCTTCGTCTGGCTGCTCGACGTGGCATTCGCGGTGGTGACGGCGCTGGTGGCGCTGCTGTTGCTCTTCATGTATCTGGCGCCCTATGTTTCGCCCGATGCGTCGTGGGTCTTTTCCGTGCTGGGGCTCGTCGCGCCGGTAATCTATGTATCGGGGCTCGTGCTCTTCCTCTACTGGGTGATCCGCTGGCGGTGGGGCTATGCTTCGCCGATGCTCGTGCTGCTGCTCCTGGGGGTGCCGAAAATATCGCTTTATTATAAGATCGATACGCTGCGCCACTACGGTGAACCGGTCTACGACCGCTCGGCGTTGAAGGTCATGGCCTACAACGTGCGGATGTTCTACGGCGACGACGGCAGGAGCACGGTCGATTCGCTGGCGGCGTTCGTGAACCGATACGATCCCGATATTCTCTGTATCGAGGAGTTCAGCGACCTGGCACGCGGTGCGACGATGCGTTTCGATTCGCTGATCGCCCCGGGATACCGTCGGGCGGTCTATTCGCGCGACGGCGAGGGGACGGCCGGCGTCGCGCTTGCCGTCTATTCGAAACTGCGTATCCTCGCTTCGGGCGCCGTCGACTGTGTCAACGATGTCGATACGACCCGTGCGACGGCCGTCTGGGCCGATCTGCGCCTCGACCGCGATACGGTGCGTGTCTTCTGCAACCACCTGCGTTCGACCCATATCAAATCTTCCGACAGCGACTACCTGATGAACTACCGTTTTCTGACCGATACGGCCAGCCACGAGAAACTGCACAGCATCCTGAGCCGTCTGCGTTACAACAGCATCTCGCGTTCGCATCAGGTCGACTCGCTGTCGCAGCTGATCGCGGCCACACCCCACGCACGTATCGTGTGCGGCGATTTCAACGATACGCCCCTGTCCTACACCTACCGCCTCATGTCGCGCGGATTGCAGGATGCTTTCCGCGAGAAGGGACGGGGATTCTCGCATACCTATCGGGGATTCTACAATACGTTCCGCATCGACTACGTGCTGGTTTCCGACGATTTCGAGGTGCTTTCGTACGAGGTGCCGTCCGTCGAGTTTTCGGATCACCACCCCGTTTTCGTCCGGCTCAAATACAATTCGCAACGACAATGATACTGGATTCGCTCGAAAACCGTGCGCGTTACTACGCACTCAATCCCCGCCTCGAAAAGGCGTTCGACTACCTGCTCTCCACCGATCTCGGCGCGTTGCCGGCGGGCCGGCACGCGATCGACGGCGACGATGTCTTCATCAACGTGATGGACGTCGATCTGAAACGACCGGCCGACGCCAAGCTGGAAATTCATGACCGTTACCTCGACATTCAGGTGCTCGTAAGGGGCGAACGCGAGGCCTTCGGGTGGAGCCAGCGCGACCGTGTGACCCGTCCGCTCGGCGCGTTCGACGTGCAGAAGGACATCCGGTTTTACGACGACGTGCCGCAGACCTACTACGAGGTGACGTCCGGCCAGTTCACGCTGCTTTTTCCCGAAGATGCGCACGCCCCGATGGTGGGCGAGGGGACGATCCGCAAGGTGATCGTCAAGGTGCGCGTCTGAGGTTCCCGGGGCCGTTCGGCTCCGGACGATTCCCTGTTTTATGGCCGGCTGGAATCTGTGGCACGGGTGCCGCAAAGTGAGCGAGGGATGCCGTCGCATGGCGCGTTGAAGTGTGAACCATGATCCGCGAACGGAGCGACTGCAACTTCCTTACAGGGACGAGAAACATATTCTCGTCCCTGCTTTCCATGGTGGAAATTATCGCTGATTGCTAAGGAAAATTACTGTTTCAACTTATATTTTCCATTTGTCCCAAACCCCTTAAGACCGCGATTCTTTATTTTGAATGTATCAACATAAGGCTCAGGGATGGAGAATCCTATTTCCGTTAAGCCTTGCACGAAGCTAGAATCCAAAAATTTGACGTACAAATAAAGTATCTCCGCTACGTGTCCATTTCCCCACCTCGATTACATTCGCTACATCTGTCCACCAATGGCGTTCAAAAGTCGAATCAGAACGAATAACAAAATCTACCCCTCCATATCCAATACCTCTATAAATAAACCGATAAGAATATGTTCCATATTTCAATGTCGCAGCGCAAGCGCACAACAGGATTGCGCTACTGACGAGAGAAATGATCAACGTTTTTTTCATAACTACTGCGGTTTATAGGTTACTTTGTTTATTCCGAACGCAACATTGTAGACATTAGGCGGCTTGTTGATGAGAATGTTCATTGCCATATGGAGTAAGTCCGGAATAAAGGGACGTATTCGTTATCTGCGCAGATACACCGCCGCCGTGCGCGAGGTGTTGTAGATGCTGATCGCGGGCGAGGTCGTGCCGTCGCCGTTGTCTGCGGGCGAAGAGAAGTGTTCGCTGCCGATGCGGGCGCGTTCGGTGCCGCCGAAACGGCGTTCGTCGGTCGAGAGGATCAACTCGTAGCGTCCGGCTTCGCGCACTCGGCAGCGGTAGTCGGGGATCGATGCTGCGGGATGCCAGTTGAAGACGAAGACGAGCCGCCCGTGCGAAAAGGCGATCGTCTGGTTGCGGTCGTCCATTTGCAGGCAGTAGGGATAGCCGTCGCGCAATATGCCGTAGCGTTTGACCAGCGCGAGCATTGCCCGGTCGAATGCCCCCAGCCACGAGTAACGCAGCAGACCGTCCTCGGCGAGCGACCACTGCCGGCGGGCGTGGGCGTAGCTCCAACCGTTGCCTTCGCGCGGGAAGTCGATCCATTCGGGGTGTCCGAATTCGTTGCCCATGAAGTTGAGATAGGCGTCGCCGCCGGTCGAGACGGTCATTAGCCGGATCATCTTGTGAAGCGCCATGCCGCGGTCGATCGTGAGGTTTTCCGACGCACGATCCATGTGGGTGTACATCTCCTTGTCCATCAGGCGGAAGGCGATCGTCTTGTCGCCCACGAGGGCCTGGTCGTGCGATTCGGCGTAGGCGACGGTCTTGACGCCCGGCAGGCGGTCGGTCATCACCGACCACATCTCGCGGATGTCCCACTGTTCGTCGGGTACCTCTTCGATCTGCTTGATCCAGTAGTCGGGAATCGCCATGCCGAGCCGGTAGTCGAACCCGACGCCTCCCTCCTCCTGCGGGAAGCAGATGCCCGGCATTCCGCTCACGTCTTCGGCGATCGTGACGCAGGAGGGACGCAGGTCGTGGGCGAGCCGGTTGGCCAGCGAGAGATAGGTGATCGCCCCTTCGTTGACCCCTTCGTCGAAATAGCGGTCGCGGCTGTCGAAGGCGACGTAGCCGTGGTGGTGATAGAGCATCGACGTGACGCCGTCGAAGCGGAACCCGTCGAAACGGTACTCTTCGAGCCAGTATTTGATGTTCGACAGCAGGAAATGTTCGACCTGCGGTTTTCCGTAGTCGAAGAGTTTCGAGTCCCAGTGCGGCTGGTCGCCGGCGGGGCCTGCGGGCGAGTAGTGGTGGTCGGTGCCGTCCAGCTCGTTGATGCCTTCGTTGAGGTTGCGGACGTAGTGCGAGTGGACGAGATCCATGATGACCGCCAGCCCCAGCTCGTGTGCGCGGCGAATCAATCCTTTCAGTTCTTCGGGCGTTCCGAAGCGCGACGACGGTGCGAAAAGGCTCGATACGTGGTAGCCGAACGAACCGTAGTAGGGGTGTCGGCTACGGCCATCAACTGCACGGTGTTGTAGCCGTCGCGCGCGATGACGGGCAGAATCCGGTCGGCGAATTCGCGGTAGGTGCCCACGCCGGGCCGTTCCTGCGCCATGCCTACGTGGGCTTCGTAGATGAGCAGTTCGTCATGGCGGGCGATGTCGAGCGTGTCGTCCGACCAGTCGAAGGGACGCGGAATCCAGAACTGCGCCGTGAAGTCCTTCGTCCGCTCGTCCTGCACTACGCGCGTGGCGTAGGCCGG
>VOFD01001606.1_pt1 | contig 11493 bp, 20 predicted proteins | sample 5384101 | NCBI WGS metagenome assembly VOFD01 (sample SAMN12384723, study PRJNA508395) | human gut metagenome | isolation source: healthy gut C | host: Homo sapiens
TTGATGACCGACAGTCCGAAATAGGGTTGTCGAACGGATGTCCGTCTTCTTCTGTACCGAGTTCATGGCTATCTCCACCGGAATCGTAATGAACTTCTCCACCTCTTCCGCACTGCGTCCCGCCCATTGGGTAATGATGGTCACTTTCGTATTCGTCACATCGGGAATGCATCTATCGGTGTATGCTTGAACGAAACCACACCGGCAATGACGGCAATCGTCGTACAAAAAAAAGATGAAGAACTTATTTTTCAACGAAAATGCCACAATATTGTCTATAAACTTATGCATAGTATTCTTCCGTTTTTAGTCTGCATTTAAACTATTGTAGACCAATAATACATTCTGATTCAGCACTCTGTCACCCTCGGAAAGTCCGGAACGGACATAGCATTCCTGATTCTGCCGTTTGTATACATCGACTTCTTTCACTTTCAGGCGGTTGTCGGGGGTGACGGTTACGACGTAATTCTTACCCTCCTTCAAATATCAAGGCATGTGCATTGATCCGAGGCATCTGTTTCCCGGAAGATTTGCACTCAACATTGACCGTGGTGAACATACCCGGCTTCAGCAGATAGTCTTCGTTACACAGCTTTACCCGTACGTTCATTGTCTTACTTTCAGTATTCAACATGTGGTATACTTTATCTATATTTCCGGAGAACACCTACCCGGATATGCCAGCGTAGTGATATGTACCGATGCTCCTTCTGCTACTTTACTGATGTCGCTTTCATAAACATCTGCCATCACCCATACATGCTCCAGACCGGAGACAGTAAATATCTCCTCACCCTGATCGGGACGAAGCTGCATATTTCTGCTCACACTCTTTTCCACAATAAAACCGCTAACGGAGATTTGACTTCATAGAATGACCGGCCGCTAAAGTTATTTATGGAAAAATTTCTTTGATGCGATTCTCTTCCGCTTCAGCATTGATCAATTCCTGACGTGCCTGCAATACATCTTTATCGGATGCCAACCCGGAATCGAACATATCCCGGGTAGCATTTACATTTCTGCGGGCAATAATCACCTGCTGCTCCGCCTCTTTCATCTGTCTTTCGTAATCGGCCACTTCACCGCTACGCAATATGGCAAGTATGTCTCCCTTTTTCTCACATAATCCCCAACTTCAGCGCGAAGCTCCGTCACTGTTCCGCCAAACATCGGATAGACGTGTGCCACCTGTTCCTGATTAAAAGTAACACGTCCGTTCAAAGTCAATTCATCTGCCACATCATGCAGATGCACCGTATCGACGGAAACTATTTTCAGTAAACTGTCTGTCAGACACAGATCTTGATTTTTCTCCGGGGTGCTTCACTTCTGATGAGCAACCACTCCCCATACCCAAAATCAATAGGCATGGAAGTATTTTTGTCCAATTCATAAATTATATGGATTTAGTAGTTAAAAATAGGTTGTCCGGCCACCGCATTCAGGTTCTCTATACCGAGCAGTACGTTTTTTCTTGATTTCGTAAAGCCGGATGCAAGTCTCTTTGTAGCTATCATAAAAGTCGATGAATTCTAAAAGACTGATGTTACGTTTGATAAAGTTCTCGTTGGCTCCGGCTATCAGTTTCTCAAAATTCTGTTCCAGTCCCATATCAGTCGACTGATACAACTGACATGCTTTCTCTAAAGCAGTATAAGCTGCGTATAGTTCGGCCTCGGCTTTATTTCGGGAATACTCTTGCTCCCGATCCGCCTTCAGAAAGATTGAAACGGCCATTTTAATATTCCCCGGTTACGGTTAAAGATAGGTACCGACATACTGAATCCGATTGCAAAGTAGTTATTAATAAAATTACCTTGCCGATCATAACTACCTTTACTGCGAATTGAAAAGCCAACGCCTTCTGCAATTTCAGATCGGCTTGCGAAGCAGTGACACAGCTGCGTGCCAACTTCTGGTCAGGTCTCCCGTGTACCCTCTCTTGCAAATCGGCATAAGACAACCGGTCCATGTTTAATTGTCGAAGATCTCCTTCATCTATTACAGGCTCTGTCCGAAAGTCGGCAGGCAGATTCAGTAACAGATTCATTCTCCTCTCCGGGACAAATAGTTGCTTTCGCATTCGTTCTTGTCTTTCTTCAGAGAAAACAGCATAGACTCGAGTCTCGCCATCTCCATTAAAGAGATATTTCCCTTTGCGTGCTGCTCTTTTATACCTGTCAGCAAATGCTCCAGCGAATTGATCTCTTTTATCATAAACGGACAATAACTTTGAGAGATAGAAAACTTCTGTAAATGCCTCGCCAAGTTCCGGTGGCGTAAAGTCCTCATCACTTCTTCGAACTGATAACCGGCAATTTCCTTGTTTATCTTTTTCCAACCGTATCTGCTTATTCCGTTGTCCGGCAAGGCGTATCACCTGCTCTATTTCGACTACCGACTCGCCTTTTTTTTGCCGAAGTCAAAGTACTTTCCATTCAATCGGTTATACACATTTTGTTCGAATGAAATTACCGGATTATCGAACAGTCCGGCCTGAAGCAACCGGCTTTGCGATGTCTACATTGTAGCGCTCGGCCAATAGGGATAAATTACATTTCAGGAAACGTTGCTCTGCCTCCTTCAGAGTCAAGCCGACGGACGGCTGTTGGGCTTCGGCAAATCGAAAAAGCCAAGAAAAAGAGAATAAAAAAACTTTCTGATCATAGTCCTTGTTATTTTGGAAGCAAAAAGTACAACTCCCCCATGAAGCAAACCGTTTGAAAGCAATTATAAGATACTCAGATAAGATTAGAAAGTTATTAGAAAGCAGAAAAAACGGGACAAGGAAGAATTGCTAATATAATAGGAGAAATAGCTATCTGACAATAAGATCTATCTTCCTATCTTTGCAACATCAAAAGAAATAAATAAGTAATCACTAAAAAAAGTAAAAATATGAAAGTCATTGATTTAACAAAAAGAAAGCTTCAGAGAAAGTGGCCGAATTTCAAGAATACCCGAATAAATGGGATTTTAAAGGTGATAAACCTTGCCCGGTAGATTTTCATGCTCCCCGGTGTGTATATTGCAAAGCCCTGTCACCTATACTCGACCAACTGGCTGTAGAATATGATGGGAAAATAGATATTTATAAAGTGGATGTAGATCAGGAACCGGAACTGGAGGCTGCTTTTGCCATTCGTACAATCCCTAACCTGTTGCTTTGTCCGATGGGAGGAAAACCAAGTATGAAATTAGGAACTATGAATAAAACCCAGTTAAAAAGCATTGATAGAAGAAGTTTTGTTATAATTTACCGGATCAATCATTTAATGAAGGGTATCGAAACCCGTATTCACCACAGATTACACGGATTCACACAGATAAATAGAATAGATTAAGCTTACTCTGTGTGACTCTGTGTACCCCCTGTGGTGAGTTATGAAACACTCTCTTTGAAATTAATATGACTATTTTATTCCGGCAGCAAGTACCAACCTTATATCTGCATATATGAGACATCATCCCCAAAGCTGCTTTAATAACCGTCAGTCCTTTATCACTTCCATGGGCCTGTACGTAACGGATGATTTTCGTGATTTTTTCTCTTGCCACCAACTGCTCTATTTTAACTTCACCAGAGCGTACATAGTGTTCCAGATGTCCGCTATGGTTCCGGAAACCAGCTCGCGTTCCTTGGCTATTTCTTCAATACTCTTCCCCTGCCTGAAAAGACGATATGTTACCCTCTTTGGTATCAGGCTTCGGTTCTTTCACCGATTTAGCCTCTTTTAAAGGTTTGGGCTCTTTCGACGTTTTAATCCCATTATTGACAGTCAACGTCGCTGTTGGCAGCATTTGCGGACGTTCTATGCCATGCTCCTCTACGTATCGGTTCACCATTTCAAGCAAAGGCATCACCGTATTTTTTCGGCACCGCGTTTTCCGAAATACGGAATACGTATCAGTGAAGCCGCATCATTCGGCAAGAGATTTACAATACCCAGAATTGCTTTCTGCTGTATGATGGTATATACAGGCAAACCAGCTTTTACAGCTTCAGAATTTCTCCAGCAATCAATTGCTTATATAATTCCGGATGAAGAATATCAGTCGGTACTTCTATTTTCTCGGCTGTCCGGGATTTACGCTCGATCTTCCGGAAGAAGACGCAGCTTCTCCTCCCGAAACAGATAACGTAAGAACAGCCTTCTGTTTTAGAAATGCGGAAACAGAAAAACCTTCTTTCTCAGTATAGCACAAGGTCCCCAGCTTTACGTGCAATGTTGTCTTCATTGCATCTGCCGCTTCGAGAATTTTTTTCAGTTCTTTATTATCCGTTTCTACTTTTGTAGAAGTAATCAGCGGAGTTAATAAATCTTCCAGATGTTGACGGAAATAGTGGGCACCGGCCATAACCCGTTCATTCAATTTCGGGTTGGCGGTATAATCTTTCAGCCCCCATCAATAGGGCAGAATATTGCAGTTTAAATGTATCGGCGACTTTCATTATCTGCGTTTTTATACAGATCGGCAGTTGTCTTATATCGTTCCAACAACTTTGGATAGAGACGATATAAATGCTCGTCAAGCAAGCGAAGCAAACGTAAAAAATGCTGTTCAATCGGATGAAAATCAAACTGTTCGCACAACAATTCATAGAAGTAATGTTGACGCAATAGAGCCAATTTATGCTTGTCGGGGAGTCATCTCTCCGGCATTACGGGTAAATTCATCAATCGTATCGTCACTGATAATGGACTCTCGCCTTAAAGGAGAACTAAGCACCAATCCCTGAAGCGACTTACAACGACTCAGAGCGACATAAACCTGTCCATGGGCAAAAAGAGGCATTTGCATCAATGATTGCACGTTCGAAAGTTAACCCCTGGCTTTTATGGATGATTTTTGCCCATGCCAGACGAATGGGATATTGCCGGAAAGTACCTTCCACCTCTTCGGTAATCTCTTTCGTCTGCGGATTCAGGCTGTATTTACTATTTGTCCATTCTTCGGTTTCAAGCAGAAAGTCCTGTGATTCTCCGTTCCCTTTCACCCGGATGCCATCTTTACTGACAGCCGTAACCAAACCGATCATTCCATTATAATATCTATGTTCACCGGAAGAATCGTTTTTAATAAACATTATCTGAGCCCCTTCCTTAACGGTAAGCATTTCATCAGCCGGGTATGCCGATTCCGGAAAAAGTGCCTTCCACCTTCGCTTTTGGAAACTGAAAGCTCTTCCTGAAAGAGAAAGCAGTTGTCGGTCGTTATATTGCTGAGCCTGATAGTTATGTGTAGTCGTCGGATATATCCTTCTTCCTCTCTCGGACGGAATCCCCGGAAGATAACGTTTGTTCAATTCTTCCAGAACAGCGTCGTCTGCCTCTTTTCTCTCTGATTTTTATTCAATAATCCGACAAATTCCGTATCACTTTGCCGATAGACTTTCTTTAACTCTATCGTGATATATTCCGTCTCTTTCAGTGAATGACTGCCAAAGAAAAATGCTGTATCATAGTAAAAGCTCAACAGGCTCCAGTCCTCGTCTTTCACCACGGGAGCCAACTGCTGCAGGTCGCCAATCATCGGAGCTGAACACCGCCGAAAGGTTTCGAGCGATCACGATACCGACGCAGTACAGCATCAATTGCATCCAGTTGATCGGCGCGTACCATACTGATTTCATCAATCACCAACAAGTCCATACTACGGATAATATTGATTTTTTCTTTTCCGAATTTATGAAAACCTTGCTGAGCAGAATTAAATGTGCTTTCCGGAATGTAAGGTGCGAAGTTCAACTGAAAAAAGGAGTGTATAGTGACACCTCCGGCATTAATGGCAGCAATCCCCGTAGGTGCAACCACTACCATACGCTTTTGGGGTAAGTTCTTTTAACCGACGGAGAAAAGTTGTTTTCCGGTTCCGGCCTTTCCTGTCGAAAAAGATGCGTACCGGTATTTTCAATGACTTGCCCGGGCTAATTCTATTTCGTGGTTCTCTTCCATGCAATAATACTTTGCGACAAAGTTAAAGCAAAAGCTCTTGATCTGGGCACTACCTCCCACACGGGATACGGAAATACCCACATTGATAGCCGGACGGAAACCCTGGTTGAACAAATCGGTTTCAAGGAATATCTGACCGTCTGTAATGGAAATGACATTGGTTGGAATATACGCGGAAACATCACCTGCCTGTGTTTCGATAATAGGCAATGCAGTCAGTGAACCACCTGCCTTTACCTTGCCTTTCAAACTGGGTGGAAGGTCATTCATCTGTTCGGCCACTTCCTGCTGGTTGATAATCTTCGCCGCACGCTCCAACAATCGTGAATGCAGATAGAAGATATCACCGGGATATGCCTCACGACCGGAGGGACGACGCAGAATCAAGGATACTTCACGATAGGCTACGGCTTGCTTTGACAAGTCATCATACACTACCAAGGCATCCCGGCCGGTGTCACGGAAATACTCTCCGATAGCCGCTCCGGCAAACGGAGCAAAAAATACTGCAATGCAGCCGGATCGGCAGCAGTGGCAGCTACCACTATGGTATAATCCATCGCACCGCGTTCACGCAGCGTATTCACCAGACTGGCTACAGTGGAACCCTTCTGACCAATAGCTACATAAATGCAATATACAGGTTTTCCCGCTTCATAGTTGGATTTCTGATTCAAAATCGTATCTATAGCGATAGAGGTTTTTCCGGTCTGACGGTCCCCGATAATCAACTCACGTTGTCCACGCCCGATAGGAATCATGGCATCCACAGACTTCAGCCCTGTCTGCAAAGGCTGGTTCACAGGCTGACGGAAGATCACCCGGGAGCTTTACGCTCCAAAGGCATTTCGCACAGTTCCCCGCCAATCTGTCCGCGGCCATCCAATGGTACGCCTAACGGATCGATGACACGCCCTAACATACCTTCGCCCACATTAATAGAAGCAATGCGTTTGGTACGTTTCACCACCATTCCTTCCTTAATCTGATCAGTAGGACCTAGCAATACCGCACCTACATTGTCCTCCTCCAGGTTCATCACGATAGCCATGATACCGTTTTCAAACTCCAGCAACTCATTGGCTTCCGCGTTGCGCAGACCGTAAATACGTGCTACGCCATCGCTCACTTGCAGCACATTCCCCACCTCGTCAAATTGCAGGTGGGTGTCGATGCCTTTCAGCTGCTGAAGTAAAACTTCGGATACTTCGCTGGGTTTTATATTTTCAGACATAATCTTTTTACATTAAAAATTGAAAATTAAAAATTAAAGTCCGACCAGGTATTAACCTTAAATTAAAAACCAAAAGATACAAACTGATATACTTTTTACTTTCTAACTTATAATTTTTAATTTTATACTATTCTTCTATTTTTAGCTATAAACTGTTGCTTTACCCGTTTTATCTGGTTAGCTACGCTCGCATCCAATCTGTAAGTTCCGATTTCAAAGATAAAACCACCTTCCAGTTTCGGATCTATTTTGGTTTTGAACTCTACAGTTCCATGAGTTTTCTCTACGACCAATGCCCGTATGCGGCTGACTACCTCTTCCGCTACCGGACAAACAGTCGTGATTTTACCGACGCTGATATTCTTCTGTTTCCGATAAAGGTCAATGTATGACATAATCATAAACTGCAAGAATTTCTCTCTTCGTTCCTCCAGTACCAATTCCACAAAGCGTTTCAATTCTTCGCTCACCTTACCTCCTCCGGCGGCTTCGCAAATCAGTTTCAACTTTGTTTCAGCAGGCAATACAGGATTATCCAATGCCTGTATTCCGGATAAACAGTATCCTCTGTCCCCTTTTCGTCGGCATAGGCCAGCAAAGCCTTAGCATATCGCATTGAGAGTACTCCGACTTCCATCTTCCTTAGTTCTTATTAGGGGTTAATACTTCATCCAGCATACGGTCGATCATACCCATCTGTGCTTTCCTTGTCTCAAGCTCTTGCGGAGCACTTTCTCGGCAATGTCCACCGAAAGGACGGCCACCTGACGACGGATGTCGCGGATGGCCTCGTCTTTCTCTATCTGGATTTGTTGCTTCACCGCATCAAGTTCTTTTTGTGCGGCTATCTCGGCTTGCTTACGGGCCTCGTGAACAATTTTGTCACGTTCTTCCATTGCTTCCCTCAAGATGCGTCCTTGTTCCTTGTTGGCAGCTGCCACCAACGCGTCACCCTCTTCTTTCAGTTTAGACAACTGGGCATTAGCTTCTCTCGCCACCTCCAAGGACTGGTCGATATAGGTCTTACGGCCTTCCACCATCTTGATGATGATGGGGAAACCGTATTTCGCTAATATCACGAACACAACCCCGAATGCGACAAACATCCAGAACAGCAGGCCACTATCAGGTAATAGTAATGACATAATCTTTATTTACGATTTTAGATTTACAATTTACGATTTCGCGGCTGATCAATTTGAAACAGCCTGCGAAATTCGCTTGTTATATGCCTGATTAGAGGAAGACAGACAAACCTTCACCGCCAACAAAGCACCTTCAATCAAGGCGGCGGCGATAATCATATTCATACGGATGTCACCCGAGGCTTCCGGCTGGCGTGCGATTGCTTCCATTGCCGAACCACCGATCTTACCAATACCCAAACCAGCTCCGATTACTGCAAGACCTGCACCGATAGCTGCACCTAATTTTTAACTCCTACTGCTGCTGCAGTGGCTTGTAACAATACTGATAGTAACATAATTTTCAGTTTTAAAATGGTTTATATTTTCTCTTGTTTATTATTTAATCATTCATTCCGCGCGCCTATTCCGTATCTTTTTATCGACGTTTTCACCGCTTCATTTCAATCTTCTTCTGTTTTCACTTTGGCACCTTCCTGTGCCAGTCCGATAAACACTGCCGACAACATCGTAAATACGTATGCCTTGGATGAAAGCTACCAACAGTTCAAGCGCATTCATAAAAATGTTGAACAGTACGGAGGCTACTGTCAGTGTACCGTTGAAGGCAGGTCCCATACTTGCCGAGATAAATATCAAGCAAGTAAGCACCAACATTGCCATGTGTCCCGCCAGCATATTGGCAAAAAGACGTATCATCAAGGCAAACGGCTTCGTAAAGATTCCGAAGAACTCGATAAACGGCATCATGGGCACAGGCACTTTCAGCCACCAGGGCACATCAGGCCAGAAAATATCTTTCCAGTAATGCTTCGTTCCGAAAATGTTGACCGCCAGAAACGTGCATACGGCAAGTACCATTGTGATAGCAATATTTCCCGTCACATTCGCACCTCCGGGAAAGAACGGGATCAGTCCCATCATATTATTGATAAAGGAAAAAGAATGCCGTCAGCAGATAGGGGGCAAATTTCCGGTAGTTGGGTCCTACACAACTCTTGATAATGTCGTCGTTCACCATCATGATAAACATTTCCATGAATCCGATAAATCCTCCCGGAGCTTTGGCTCCCTGCGGACGTTTTCTGTACCAGTGTGACACGCTCAATACGATAACCAGCAGCAGCACACTGTTGAACAACAAAGCGAATGTCACCTTCGTAATGGAAATATCCCACGGACGAACCTGCTCTCCGGCTGCATTATACTCCACCAGTTTGCCCTCGTACTTGCTTCCTTCGGGAGCTATGGAAAGTCCCTCATAAGTGCCTCCGTTCTCTTCGAGACGGGAAGAAAGGAACGTATGCCAACCTGTAGTAGTACTATAAACAATGATAGGTAATGGTATAGTAATGTGCGTTTTACCCCACGTCGTAATATGCCATTCGTATGAGTCGCCGATATGTCCGAATACGATTTCCTTCACGTCCACCGTATTCTCCTGTTCCTCTTTCGGAGTAATCTCGTCCTGCGTCTGTTGTGACACCGCTTCCCCCTCCTGTTCCTGTGCAAGAACCGGCAAGCTGACTGCCGCCATGAGGCAGAGCAGAAACAACGGAGCCATTATGTTATGCAACTGTTTCATTTTTTATTCTTATTTTTCTTTTTCCGTTTCAGGTTCACTTCAAAGGAGAAAAAGAACCACGTTTCATATATCAGATACAACAGATAGAACGAGATAAACGTCAGCAGAAAGCCTCTGGCTTCTTCGCGAACGGCAAGACAATAAATCAATACCAGAATCAGCGAAAGAATCATTTTTATCATCTTCGTTGCCAGATACAACAGTAACATTCTCTGTGGAGCATGCCGACGGCAAGCGTCGAACATATAAATACTAAACAAACCGAAGATATAGAAATATACCGGTATAAACGGATATCCTCCGAAATAATGCCCCGGCAAAGCGAAGTGTAGAATGACAGCTCCGACTACGGCAAACGGTTGTGACAAGAACCGTTGTACCCGACGCGCACGGTTTACGGTCAGACGGATCTTCGTCACTCAATTCATCCATACCCAAAATAGAAATGATATCTTGCAACTCCTTGTTGCGCTGCAAAATCTGCTTCACACGCTGAGCCACATCATAGTGCTCCTGCCCTACAATCAGCGGATCAAGAATACGTGAGGTTGATTCCAACGGATCTACAGCCGGATAAATACCCAGTTCGGTGTCGTTGCAGGAGCCGGGTCTGTCAAGTCATCAGCAGGTACATACACAGCCTGTACCGAGGTGATAGAACCATTCTTTGTAGAAGTAATACGTTCCTGCATCTGTCCCATTTCCGTTGCCAGTGTCGGTTGGTAACCCACCGCTGAAGGCATACGGCCCAACAAAGCCGAAACCTCGGAACCTGCCTGAGTGAAACGGAATATATTGTCGATGAAGAACAAGATATCACGCGGACCATTCTCGCCCGTATCACGGTCACGGAAAGATTCCGCAAGTGTCAAACCGGACAGAGCCACCGACTGACGTGCACCAGGAGGCTCATTCATTTGCCCGAACACCAATGTGGCCTGAGACTTTTCCACTTCATTGTAATCTACTTTGGACAAATCCCAATTGCCTTCTTCCATGCTCTTCAAAAATTCTTCTCCGTAGCGGATTACGCCAGACTCAATCATTTCCCTTAACAGGTCATTGCCTTCACGTGTACGTTCACCGACACCGGCAAAGACGGAGAAAGCCATTGTGCTTCTTGGCAATGTTGTTAATCAGCTCCATAATAAGCACGGTCTTGCCTACACCGGCCCCACCAAACAATCCAATTTTACCTCCTTTGAATAAGGTTCCAAAAAATCAATAACTTTAATACCCGTGAAGAGCACTTCCTGCGAAGTTGTCAAGTCATCAAACTTAGGCGGCTCACGGTGAATGGAATATGCACCTTCCTACTATCCAATCCTTTCATACCGTCGATAGAATCACCGACCACATTCATTACACGTCCTTTAATCTGACTTCCAACCGGCATAGAAATCGGGTGACCGGCAGGAACGACTTCCATTCCGCGTTTCAAACCATCCGTACTGTCCATGGCTACGCAACACCTTCAAAGTACACATCGACCACAGGGCCGATCACCTGCGAGATATGTCCGATAATCTGTGACATAAGCAATCTCAATTTATTTATATTATTCTT